>ENA-ORRQ01001299-ORRQ01001299.1-human-gut-metagenome-genome-assembly--contig:-NODE-1299-length-19452-cov-5.530649_pt1 | contig 19452 bp, 19 predicted proteins | sample MGYA00242177_ERZ509138 | MGnify/ENA primary metagenome ERZ509138 (study PRJEB26280, sample SAMEA2338628) | human gut metagenome | biome: human gut; feature: human-associated habitat; material: faeces... | reverse complement strand
TCATACACTTTTGTTTTAGGCATCCAAAAGTGTCAAGTTTTTTTAGGGTAAGTCATTTTGAACAAGAGGGAGAAGAGGAGTTGTGTGTCTTGGAAGAGACAAACTTCTTGTTTCCCTTTTGTTGTGTTCCAATCAATACACGATGATAGGGATTGCCAGCAAGCATCGCCTCTATATCGGTCCTACGGATGAAGGACATTCGCGAACAGATGCGTGATGCCGGCAGTTTGTTCTCAGCAACAAGTTTGTAGATGTACTGTCGTGAACAGCCCATGAGGATGGCTGCCTTTGAAAAAGAGAGATATTCTGCGCCCTGAATATCCATGATGGGTGCGGTGGCTTTGAGGAAGTCTCGCTGACGAGCCTTTTTCTGCTGTTTGGCTTTCTCAGCACATTCTTCACTACAATACTTCTGTATTCCGCTGTTTGTGGTGAAGACCTTGCCACAGTAAGCGCATTTTCTGGTCTTTGGCATACTTGCATATTTATGGGTTCAACATTCCTTTTGTTGTACCTATCCGCAAGTAATCACAAGTAAACTATTGACAACCTTTGTCAACTTTCTCCACGATATTGCTTTACGCAAAAGCAGCTCAAAAAGATGTCAACTCTTGTAACCTGTCGTAAACCATTGTCAACTATGTTCACGATGTGACAAAAATAAAGCCTCGTAAATTCCCTGCGGTAGAAATACGTTGCAAATTTATAGGGAATTTCCGAAGCAACCAAAAACAGCCTTTGAAGTGTTAAATTCTAAAAGTATTTGTATTTCATTAGTTTAGATTTGGTTAGTTTTTGTTGTTCATGGTAGTTTCGGAGTCTCTAAATACAAAAGGAAAATGGATTCCCTTCCATCTTGATAACGCTGTCTGGTATGTTGATGCTGGTCAGGGAATCGCACTCGTAAAACGCCGCGTATCCGATGCTTGTTACGCTGTCTGGTATATTGATACTGGTCAGATATTCGCACTCGGAAAACGCCGCGTTGCAAATCACCTTTGTACCTTCCTTTATCATATAGTGATCACATAGTCCTTCTGTTGCCTTTAGCAGCTTTTTCCCATCCTTACTATACGTCACGCCAAACCCATCTTCGATACCATTCTTTACTTCTTCTTTCGTCACCTCAGTACTCAGCACCTCTTCCTTCTTCGGCTGCTCGCAATGGGGCTCTTTTAGACCAAACAGTCGGAATGAGCACATGGACAGATTCTTCTTGGCACTTGCCATGAGAAACATGGACAGCAGAGTTTTGAGTTCTTCGTCGGCCAGCAGGCTCTGCAATGCCGCCAATACCTTGCCCTTGCTCAGGTCAAGAAAATCGTTGGCTGCGAACAGCAGACGGTCTGAGGCTCCGTAGGTGGTGTAGAGAGACGGGTCGAGAGATATGGCCTTGAGTGAGAGGGCGATGACTGCCAGCGCAAAGTCGTCGATGGTCTCGTCGAAATCGTCTACGGTGCGTAGTGGATGCGCAAAGTCCTTGGTGCCAATGGTTGGCGACTTCCTGCCCTTCATGGCTGCCACATACATGCCGTCGTAATCTACCAGTGTCAGAGTGCCGTCGGGGCGCACCATGATGTTGTCGGGCTTGATGTCGCCGTGGGCGAATGACTGCGCACGGAGCCACTCCGCCATTTTGCAGAAACGGTAGCAGAGCATGGCCATGGCATGGCTGTCGGCATAGTGGTCGGCAACGTAGGTCTCCATCGTCTCGCCGTCTACCCAGTCCATCAGCAGCACGGGGAACACCTCGTCATTGCAGCTGCTGTCTACAAACAGTTCCTGCTCCAGATACTTCACCGCCGTGATATATGTCGAGTCGACAAACTCCAGTTCCTCGGCTATCTGACTATACGCCTCGTTCCTGCCTTCCTGCTCGTCGGTGAAACACTTCAGGGCATAGTTTCGCCCCGTCTTCGGGTCTTTCATCTTGAACACTACGGCAAAGGCGCCGCTGCTGCGATAGGGCTCGCCGTGATTGTCGAGTACTGGCTCTAAGTAAGCCAACTCGTCCAGATTTTCCTTTGCGTCGCGTATGGCTGCTACATATTCTGAAATCAGAGGGTATTGCATAGGTCTTCGGTTTCTATTCATGCCAGGGGCAGAGATGTCGTCCCGGCTCGGTTTGACGATTGCTGGGTCATGGGGCCCAGCCCACCTGAAAACGATAAGTTTTCAATCATCCAAAATTACGAATTGTTTTATATCCAGCAAAACATTTTCATCACTTTTTGTTATAAAAATCACAGCGTCCATTCATGCCCATGCCCGCAATGCGGGCGCAGTGGGGGTACACCTATTTTATATATATGTGCAGACATCGGGCGGCGGAAACTGCGCAGAATACCATCTTCTTTGCGCTTCTTGTGCTAAGAATCTATTATTACCATCATCTCATTCCCATCCATTCAATCCTACGATTGCTGATGTGCTCTACCTCTCTACTTGTCTTGAGAGTTGGGGATCTGGTGCCAAGAGAATCATGGATGAATGCAAAGGACAGAATATCAAGGAGCCTGATTGGTATCAAGAAGGTCATAATGTTGTGATAAAATTTGCCAGAGAGAGCATGATGTCGGGCGAACAACCGATATCAAACCGACATGATACCGACATCAAATCAATAACAGAAAACAGTATTATCTGTGTTGCTGACTGGTGAAAAGCACATTCAAGAATTGATGGATGTATGTGGCTATAAGGATAGGGATAGCTTCCGAAAGTCTGTACTCAATGTGATGATCGAAAAAGAGTGGGTAGCAATGACTCTACCAGACAAGCCAAAGAGTAAGGCTCAAAGATATATCATAACAGAAAAAGGCAAAAATGCAATTTGAATCAATATTTTTGAAGGTCGTTTGGCTTATCCAGACGACCTTTATTCTTGGAAAATCATTAATGCCTGTTAAAATCAGGACCAGCTAAATATTAACCTGAGTTCGGGATAGGCGATAAACGTTTTTTCTTGCTATGCCAGGTTTCCGACAGATGCATATTTACAACCATAGAAGTAATAGAAATTATTGAGATTACAACTTTTATAAAGATTTTCTTATCCCGAACTCGGGTTATTACTTTTGTCGTATAAATCAAAGCGCCCATTCATGCCCGTGGCTGCGATGCGGGCGCGGCGGAGGTATAGCTGATGCATACCTATTTATATATATACACCTCCATCCTGAAACCGAAGTACGAATTATGGAAATACAACTCGGATACCTCCGTTTCAGCCTTTGCCATGACGATTTCGCGACGCAAATCGCACTTGACATCCCCCTCCGCAGCGTATTTCTCCACCTTCGCCACAAAAACCTTGCTGAAATCATCCGCGGTATCCAAAATATCACTAACTTTGTCGACGGCGACTATGACGATGGTCGTTTGCCGACGGTTGATAGCAAGCCTCTTGATGTCCAATGGCTATGCCCGACAGCCCATTCTTCGGTCGCCCACGCTCCGACAGCCTCGGCGTGGGGTGGGGGAGCGACGGGAGAGGGCTGGACCTGGCAGAGGGCGCAGCGGCGAGAGACCCCAGCTTTGCAAGTCTTGCAAAATGTTTTTTCTTGGCAAGGTGGCTGAAACTGCCTACATTTGCACTGTCAAACAACAAGAAGTTCAACATTTTCAAAACACAAGTATGGAAACTCAGAAGATTTACAACCTCGTCATCCTCGATGCCTCAGGCTCGATGGAAGTCATCTACAACCAGGCACTCACAGGCGTAAACGAGACCCTTGCTACCATCCGCAGGGCGCAGGAGACCCATCCCGAGCTGCAGCAGTATGTCACGCTGGCATCGTTCAGTGCCGGCGATGATTTCCTCAACCGCATTTATTCTGCCAAGCCCATCGCCGAAGCCCGCAACATCACAAGCGCCGACTATCCTCTGCTCGGATGCACAGCCCTCTACGACGCCATGGGCACCTGCATCAGCGAGCTCCAGCAGCGGGTCTGCCATGGCGACCGCGTGCTCGTCACCATCATCACCGACGGCTATGAGAATGCGTCGCTCACCTGGAACGGTCGCCAGATTAAGTCGCTCGTCCAGGAACTCCGTCAGATGGGGTGGACCTTCACCTACATCGGTGCCGACCAGGATGTGGAGAAGGTGGCTGGCGAGATAGGCGTGTGCAATGCGCTCCGCTTCTCGGCCAATGCCGAAGAGACCGCCGCCATGTTCGAGAAAGAGGGCCGCAGCCGTACCAGGTTCTACGACAAGGTGTGCTGCGAGATGCGAGCGCCTGATGCTTCGCTGGCAGAATCCGACGACTATTTCGCCGATGATGACTCTCCGGAGGCCCTCGAGGATATCCTCAAGAGCGAGGCGAAGGGCAATCGATGACATGCCACCCATGGCGCTGGCAGGGATGACTTGCCGGCGCACTGACAATCATAACAATGAATACTAATACGATACTATTCAGCAATCTGCCGTTCCGCCCTGAACCCAATCAGGTGTTCTTCATCGAGAATGGTTACGATGAGGATGTCAATGACCTCATCCGCGACGTCTATCTGCGCCTGAAAGCCAAGTTCGACCGTGCCGGTATGGATTTCTACTACATGCCCTACCTGCTCAGCGAGCACGACATCGAGGCCAAGCTGCGTTACTATGCGCCCTACCTCTCTTCCCAGCCTCTGGTCGGCGAGGTCAGGAGCGATGCGTTCGCTCCCTATATCTCTGACGAAGACCAGCGCAAGCGTCTGAAGCCGTCGCTCATCTTCGGGGCTACGCGGGAGGGGTACGCGGGTGATGTCAGATTCCGGCAAGTGGCCTTGTCCGATGTCGACTTCGTTTCTTCCGCAGCCATAGACGCCCTGGTACATCTGATAAGTCAAAGGCTTGCCGCATCCTGTGGCGTAGATGCCGATATGGCGCCAATCAGTCCTTGTCTGGCGAGCGTCCCCATGGAAGATAAGTCGGAGTGCCTTCTTTCTCAGGAGTTTCTGGAGCCTTCTGCAGAGTCCGCCATGCCCGCCTCTGCAGAAGAAACTGCCGAGAAGCAGAGCTTTATGGCTACAGAGGATGTCCTGCGCGAGCTTCGCATGACCGTCCAGAAGCTCAGGCTCGAAGGCGTGTCACTCATGGCCATCCACGAGTTCATCGACAAGCAGGAACCCCTGTCGCGCATGATTGTCACCCCCGATTATCGCATCTTTCTGCCCGACTACAACGGCATGGAAATCGAGATGGGTGCCCTGCCCAAAGCCATCTATTTCCTCTACCTGCGCTATCCCGAAGGCATCATCTACAAGCACATGCAAGACTATTACACCGAACTGTTCAACATCTACCGGCAGCTGCGCCCCTGTACCGACGAGGCCCGGCTCAACCTCACCATAACCAAGGTCGTCAACCCGCTGGGTAACGCGCTCAATGAAAACCTCGCCCGAATCAGAAAGGCATTCGTAGAGAAGTTCGACGAGCATCTCGCCATCAACTACATAGTCACCGGCGAGCGTGGCTCCCGCTACGCCATCCCCCTGGACAGAGATTTGGTTGTTTGGGAGGAGTAACACTTAGGGCTGAATTCCAAACGAGGAATCCAGCCCTAATTCTTTATGCTCCAAAAAGTTTTAGCCGACAGCAATAATATGATATATAGCGACGCCCCTACGCCTTCGCCAACTATGGTTCCCTCTCACCCACCTCTACTTCCTAAACCGTTTCGACACGGCGGAGTAGGCGCAGCGCTGGCAGAGGGGCTCGGTGGCGGTGTGGTTGGTGAAGCCCTGATAGATGGCGTGGGCGCGCGGCGACGCGAGGATCTCCTCCAGACTCTGGGTGTAGAGGTTGCCCAAGTCCATGTCGCCGTTATGGTCCAGGCAGCAGGGGACCACGGTGCCGTCGACGAGCACGCCAATCTGGTTGCGGAGAGCATAGCAGAACACCTCTTCGCCGGCGTAGGATTCGTGCTGGAGGTCAGGCCATTCAAACATGTTGTCGCTCTCGATATACAGGTTCTCTGCCAGTCGCCAGCCATCGTTTCGCTCGACCCACGGGCGAGGCTGGTGGTTGGCTATCAGACGGATAATCTCTTCGTTCATGCTGTTGTGGCCGCCTTCGTTCCACAGCCGCAGCACGATGATGCACCCTCGACGGGCTGCCTCTTTGGCGAAGGTCATCACCTCGTCGATATATTGCTCGAGGTCTTCCTTGCCGTTACCCTCGTGCGAGTGCAGGGAAATCTGCAGCTTATGGGGAAGCGCCTCGAGCATATCCTCCCGCTTCGACAGCAGCGTGCCGTTGGTGGTAATCACCGGGATAAACCCTTTCTGCCGAGCCATCTCCACAAATTGGGGCAGATGGGGATGAAGGAAAGGCTCGCCCATGAGGTGGAAATACAGAAACTTGACCCTACCTGCGAGCCTGCTGGTCAGCAGGTCAAACTCCTCAAGCGTCATCGTGCGCTTTGGACGCGTGGTCTTGGGGCAGAAGACGCAATTGAGGTTGCAGACATCTGTCGTTTCAAGATAACAACGTGTAATCATATCATCGGCAAATTCATTGATTTTTATTATATTCTCATTCATGATGCCAGCCACTCATCCTGACGCCATCTCAGCCACAGTCTCCCAAACTCAAGCCCCCAGCATGCACCACATGGTCACGAGGAAGGGCACGGAGAAGTCGGTGACAAAGCCGTGGAAGATGCTCAGCGCCACATAGCGCTGGCCTATCGTCTGGGTGATGATGGGCAGCGTGGTGTCCATCGTCGTGGCGCCACCCGAGGATATCGGCGCCAGCGGACCAAACCACTTCGCCATCAGTGGCGTCATCAGCAGCGTAATCATCTCGCGGATGATATTGGTCAGCAGAGCGATGGTACCCAGCTCGGCACCGCGATATTCGGTGATGAAGATACTCGACAGCGAGTAGTAGGCAAAACCGCTGTCTATAGCCAGGCAGTCTGTGAGTCCGCGGGGCTGGATGATGCCCCTGTCGCCGCCCAGCATGATGGCGAAAGCCACCATCGCGCCCACCCACGAGCCCAGGATAGTGGCTATGGGCAGGAGCGCCAGCCTCGGATTGAGACTCTTGAAATCGCTCTTCATATCGGGGTTGAGGCCGATGCTCATACCCACACAGAGCAGCAGTCCGCAAAGCGCCACAAAGCTCAGTCCGCCTTCTGCCATCCATGCGGGCAGCGCGTCCATGCGACCCGCCACGAGGCCGAGGATGAAGAAGCCTACCACGATCAGACTGCCCTTCATGCGCGGCCTCCTTTCACGCTCTTCCACAGTGCCCAAGCCAGCACGCAGCAGCCCAATACGCTGCAAACTGCCAGCAGCAGAGCCTCTACGCCCAGAGTGGGCAGGGCGGCGATTATCTGCTCGTTGCCGCCCACCTCGGCTCCCAACATAAAGAGCAGGAGCCATATCAACCATGTCGTGGCCCTGGCTGTCCAGGTGCCCACCGCCTTGGCGCCGGCCTGTGCCGCCAGTCTTGTGCGTATGGTGTAGCCCAAGCCGATGCCGAGAAATATAAATGCGATTACTATAAACATATTCTTATTAGTTGTTGCAGCTGCGTCCAGCCACAATCTTCTTCACGCTGCCGTCGCTGTATTTGACGATGGTGATGCCGCTGCCCGGGCGTGCTATGCGCACTCCGTTGGGCGTGTAGTAACCCACCGCCTTGAGCTCTCCCGCGGTGGGGCTGTCGATGCCCACGGTCTGCACCACCTTGTAGGCCACACCCATCACCAGGGCACGACCTCCGCGGGTACTGGTGAGACGCACGCCTCTGAGCTTGCGACTCTTGTCGGTGCCGATGGCGTGGTCAAAGAGACAGAAGGCGAAGCTCTGGCTGTAGGTGTCCGTGCGCTTGTTGATGCGGCTCAGTCCGCTGATGGCCTCTTCGCCCGACAGACTCTTTACCGACCAGTCTGCCACAGTGAGCGCGATGCCCTCGCCCTGGCTGCCGTCGCTGTAGAGTGGGGTAGCCGTCAGGTCGCTGCTGCCGTCGCCGCTGGTGGCGAGGATGTAGAGCTGGCTGGTCGTTATGGGCGCGCCGAAGATGAGGTCGCCCCCTTCGCCCGTCTTGATGACGAGGGCGTTGCTGGCGGCATAGTCGCCTAACTGGAAGTTGGCTCCCGATGGGGCGTTGACGACGCCGTCTGTAGGTAGTCCGCCCGACGCCTTGAGCCCGGCAGAGTAGAAGGTGTTGTCGGCACCGTCGCCGGCATTGTCGGCATGGCTGCTTGCGGGCAGCGCCTCGACCACCACGTCGGCATTATACCCCGACGCCACCGTCACGGGTCGTATATCTGTCTTCTCCTGCGGCAGCAGTTTCTTGTCCATGAATGTCAGACGGCTCTTTATCCATCGCTTCAGGTAGCTTATCTCGTCGTTGAAGCTGTAGCCCACATAGGCGTTGGGCCATACATATCTGCCAAACATGCCCCAGGCTGCCTCGTTGCGCTCCATCGCGCCTCCCGAGGTGAGCAGCGTGGCGAGCGAGTCTATCTTGGCGTTGATGCGGTTGTCGGCATACTGACCCTCGCGATACTCCGCCCAGCGGGCCTTCAGGTCGGTTTGATAGGCAGGGTCGTCTATGAGCCTCTTCCACCAGAATGGCACCAGCTGGTTGTCGGTCTCGCGGCTGTTCATGTCGTACTGCCACAGGTCGGTACGCGAGCCCTTGTAGTAGTCGGCGTTGCCCAGCGCGATGTTGAAGTCCCAGAGCGTACACTTCCAGCGGCTGTCGAGCCCCTCGTTCTTGGCGCGCGTCTCGCTGTACTTGTACATGTGCGAACTCAGACGGTAGCCGTCCACGTTGAACGTGAACTCGGTCGAGAGCATATAGTCGATAAACGAGGTCACGTCGATATACTTCCGATAGCCGTTGACGGGGTCTTTGTAGTTGTCGCCGGCAAAGCAGTCTTCCATGTCGTCTATCGACTTTTGGATGGCCTTCTCCGTTCCGGCGGGCAGGTCGGCAAAGTCCTCATACTCAGGGTCGTCGTATTGGTAGGTGATGTATTTGGTGTTGTCCACCGTTCCGTAGCGGCCATAGGGGTGATACTTGGAGCGGTAGTAGTGGTCTTCGTCGTCGCGGTCTATCTCCACGCGCCAGTCGCCCGTCAGGTCGCCTCCGTCCTCGCCGGGGTCATGTAGGTTCAGGCGGTTCTTGCCCTTGCCCGGACGCTCGGTGAGGATGTAGATGCCGTAGTATTTGCCGTCGACCACCACCTCGACATGGCGCGATCTGGGCACCCAGTCCAGGTAGGGACGCCCCAGCTCGAAGGTGAGCACGTCGCGTATCATCGACTTGTCAGAGAAAGGTGCCAGCAGCACCCAGTCGTTGTCTTTGCCCAGTCCCAGCAGGCTCACCTTCACCTTCTTGCCGCCTTCTTCCAGTGGTTTGGCGATGGTCTTGAAGCCGTAGGGCTTCTTGTCAGACGAGTTGAACGACGAGTTGCCGCGGTATTTCAGACTGATATATCCCTCATAGTCCACCTTCTGGTCGGGGTGGGCTGCGAGGTCGGCATAGTTGGTCTTGCCCGTGCCGTTGTCTATGATTTTGATTTTTGCGGTGATACGCTCTTCGCGGAGTATCATCTTGCCGTCTACGTCGATGAAGACGATGGGCAGATTGGTTTCGCTCAGCTTGACCTGGGCGTTCTTGGTGGGCGGATAGTTGTCGGCCCTCTGCGCATATAAGGCTGTCAGACAGAGCAGCATGCACAGCAGTGTGGATATACGTTTCATTGCTATATAGGTTTTTATTTCTCCTTGTGGTGGCCTGTCCTTGACGGGCGGGTAGATGGGTTCATAGGTGATTACTTGTTATTGATACACAAAGTTACACAATAATTCTGACAGTGCTTGCGCAAAAGCCGGTAAAATCATTGGTGCAGGGCAAAATAGCCCTGGCCACGCCTGCCGTCGCGACGCTGCACTCGGCTGCCCCTGCCCCTGCCATGCACTAAAAAAGGACTGCATCCCTCGAAAGGGGTACAGTCCTTATTATTATTTCGATTTTAACTATATCGAAAATTAGTCAGCCAGGAGGGTGAAGCGCTTGTAAGCAACGATGTTGAGATCGCCCTGCTTCTTCAACCAGTCCTTAACTGAAATCTTGCCATCCTCGTCGGCGAACTGGAACTCCTGGTCTACCAGGCAGTTCTCCTTGAAGAACTTGGCCATACGGCCCTTGGCAATGTTCTGGATCATCTGCTCGTTCAGGTTGGCAGCCTTCTCAGCGCCTACGGTCTGCTTGATTTCGCGGGCCTTGTCAGCCTCCTCCTGTGTGAGCCATCCCTTCTTCATGTTAGACTCGATGTGGTCATCGCTGTCTACGAGGTTAGGATTGATGCCAGCCTTCTTGATAGCGGCAACTACAGCCTTCTCTACCTGCTCTTCCTTGGTCTTCTGGATAGCCACCTTGAGCTCCTCGTCCTTAACGGCCTGAGGAACAGAAGCCTCGTCGAGAGCTACAGGCTTCATTGCTGCAACCTGCATAGCTACCTTGTGAGCAGCCTCTTCGTTGTCCTTGTCCAGCTGTACCATGGTAGCCAGAGTATGGCGGCCCATGTGGTCGTATACAGAGATGTTGTCACCTACGAGATAGTTGTAGCCATCGAGCTCCATCTTCTCACCGGTAACACCTGAGCGATGCTGTACGGCGGTGGCAGCGTCGTCGCCATTGGCGAGCTTCAGCGCCTTAACCTCGTCGAGGTTGGTGCAGCGTGCGGCGATAGCAGCGTCGAGGATTTCGCCTACGAGGGCGATAAAGTCCTTACCGGCAGCTACGAAGTCGGTCTCACACTTCACGGCAACCATTGCGGCGAAGCCATCAACCTTCTTAACCAGTACGCAACCATTTGATGTCTCACGGTCTGAACGCTTGGCAGCGATGGCGAGACCACGCTCACGCAGGAGCTCCTTAGCCTTGTCGAAATCGCCTTCAGCCTCGTTCAGGGCGTTCTTTACATCAGCCAGACCGGCGCCAGTCATAGCGCGCAGCTTTTTGATATCTTCTATTGTAACAGCCATAATTGTTATTTCTTAAACTTGGGTTTGTGATTCTATTGATTACTCAGCGGCGGGAGCCTCTTCCTTGCGGGCCTTGCGTGTGCGGCGGGGCTTAGCCTCTGCCACTTCCTCAGCCTGCTCGGCAGCAGCCTTCTCGTCAGCCTTCTCAGCCTTGCGCTCCTCGAGACCTTCTGCGATAGCACCGCAGCAGGCGTTAAGTATAACCTCGATAGAGTCCTTGGCGTCGTCGTTGGCAGGAATCAGGTAGTCTACAGCCTTGGGGTCCGAGTTGGTATCCACGATAGCGAATACTGGGATGCCCAGACGCTGAGCCTCTTTCACTGCGATGTGCTCCTTCATTACGTCGATAACGAAGAGGGCAGAGGGCAGACGAGTCAGGTCAGAGATTGAACCGAGGTTCTTCTCCAGCTTGGCACGCTGACGGGTTACCTGCAGCAACTCGCGCTTAGAGAGGTTAGAGAATGTACCGTCGTTCATCAGCTTGTCGATGTTTGCCATTTTCTTAACAGCCTTGCGGATGGTTGGGAAGTTGGTAAGCATACCACCGGGCCAACGCTCGATTACGTAAGGCATGTTAACTGATGCAGCCTTCTCGGCTACGATGTCCTTTGCCTGTTTTTTAGTAGCGACAAACATGATTTTCTTGCCTGACTTGGCGATACCCTTCAGCGCCTCTGCTGCCTCGTCGATCTTGGCAACAGTCTTGTTGAGGTCTATGATATGGATGCCATTGCGCTCCATGAAGATGTAAGGAGCCATAGCGGGATTCCACTTGCGACGGAGGTGGCCAAAGTGGCAACCTGCCTGGAGTAACTGGTCAAAATTAGTTCTTGACATTGCTTTTTCTTTTTGAGTTGTTTACTTTCTTTTTTAATTCTATTTTGCTTAGAACCAACCCACAGGTAATCGCCACCAGAGGCAAGTCTTATGGGTTTAGATGCTAAACGGTTCAGTATATTAACGCTTACTGAACTGGAAGCGACGACGAGCCTTGGGCTGACCTGGCTTCTTACGCTCAACAGCACGAGAGTCGCGTGTGAGGAAACCCTGGTCCTTCAGAGCCTTCTTGTCTTCGGCGTTAACCTTAACGAGGGCACGGGCGATAGCGAGGCGGAGAGCCTGGCTCTGGCCGGTGAAACCACCACCGTCGAGGTTGGCCTTTATATCATACTTCTCAGCAACTTCCAGAAGGTTCAGTGGCTGCTTAACCACATACTGAAGGATAGCTGATGGGAAGAAATCTTTCAAATCTTTCTTGTTGATTGTGATCTTACCGGTACCTTCGGTGAGGTAAACACGAGCTACAGAGCTCTTGCGGCGACCGATTGCATTAATCATTTCCATCTTTAGTTCCTATTATTTATACTGGTTAATATCGATTGACTTTGGCTTCTGAGCCTCGTGCTTGTGCTCTGTGCCCTCATATACATAGAGGTTGTCGAGCAGTGCGCGACCGAGAGGACCCTTGGGGAGCATACCCTTGACAGCGTGGCGAACAATCTTGTCGACACCGTTCTTGCGAGTACGGAGGTCGGCAGGAGTGTTGAAGCGCTGACCACCGGGATAGCCGGTATAGCGGGTGTAAACCTTGTCAGTTTCCTTCTTACCAGTGAAGCGAACCTTAGCGGCATTGATAATGATTACGTTGTCTCCACAGTCCACGTGGGGAGTGAAGTTTGGCTTGTACTTACCACGGAGCAACTTTGCAACCTTTGAGCAAAGACGACCTACAATCTGGTCGGTGGCGTCGATAACGACCCACTCCTTGGTAGCTGTTTCCTTGTTAACGGAAATAGTCTTGTAACTTAAAGTGTTCATTTTTAATTTTAATTTTTACTACTAAAAAACGTTTTTATTTCTCTTGATGTGCAGGCGATTCACTAACCATGACGCTCGGCCAAAAGCGCCACTATTAACACGCTCACACGGGGGACTCTAAGTGTGTCCCCGAAATAATCGGCGTGCAAAATTACACATTATTTTTATATCAGCCATTATCGAGACGCTCCCAATGATGAAGATTTATGAATATTTAACAGTATTCGTGGCTTTTCTCATCATCTTGGCGCCAGCAGCGATGGTCGCGGTGGCGATGGGGATGACCTTCGGATTCATCGAGGTGACCTTTGGAATCCTCGAGATGACCTTTGGAATCCTCGAGATGACCTTCGGATTTACGTCGTTTGCCTCCGGCAGCGTGGAGATGATTTTTGATGCCGTGGGGGTGTCCTTCGGATGGGAGGTGATGGCTTGGGGCTGGTTAGAAGTACCCGTGGGTCTCCACGTCGCCATAGTTGAGGGTGAGTTCCACGCGTTTCAGCGTGATGGGAGTGCTCCCGGCGGGGGCTGTGATGGTGATGGTGTTGTCGCCGTGGCGCAGGGCGTCGGCAGGCACGGTCACGGCATACTGGTGCTCGCCCTCTGCCAGTCTGCGGCAGCGGTCGTAGAGCGCAGGGTAGTCTGCGCGGGTGGCAGTCATGGGCTTGCCGTTGAGGCTCAGGCTGAGCAGCGCCTCGCCACGGGTGCGGAAGAAGACGATGACTTCGCGCGGACGGATAGAGTCCATGTGGTCGCCCACGTAGATGGTCACATCGCGACGCTCTCCGGCCTTGAGCGCGAGCGGAAGTGGTGTGTTGGGGCGCAGCCCGTACTGCCGTTTGCCGTCCGAGAGCCAGTAGGTCTTGTTGCGACCCTCGAGCATCTGCCGGCTGCCCAGTTCGTGGAGCATACGAGGGTGCGCCGTGCGGCAGACCTGTCCTCCGCGCTCCAGCTGGTCGTGGCCGCTCACATAGCGGTTGAAGAAGTAGTTGAAGAGATAGATGCCGTCGGCGCCCTGGTCCAGGGCAGCCGAGCAGAAGCCGCGCATCATACCCTCCGAGACGGGCTCGTTCTCGGTGTAGGTCATCATGTCGGTGCTGGCGTAGAGGGGTGTGTTGAGCGCATTGCCCAACTCGCTGCGCATCCGGGCTATGGGCTGCGCCGGGTCTATCAGCGTGTGGGTACCCACGCTCACCAGGTCTATCAGGCCTTCCTCGAGCCACTCGCGTAGGTCTATTCCCTTCTCCAGATTCTCTGCCAGCGACGGCGCCACCCTCACGGCGAGCTTTATGCGTCCTGGCTGCTTGCGGCGTGACGACTCGCGGTCTGCCCGACGCCTTATCTGCCTCATCATATCGGTCATCTCAGCCGTGTGGCGCTTGCCTTCGCCCCGCTTGAAGTAGCAGAAGAAGCGCATGAAGTCCAGCATATACCAGTCTATGTCGTCGCGGTATCGGCTGAGTTGCTCGCCGATGATGCTCACCTTGCGGTTGCGCACGGCGCGATGGGCAAAGTCGTAGGCGCCGGCACTGTGCCATCCCAGCGAGGGGTCGCCGATGCGGTATTCGGGATGCTTGAGCCACCATTCTGCCCACATCACGGGACAGTCTGTCTCGGCGTCGGCAAAGTGGAGGTCGTTCATGCGGTAGACTATCATCGCCGCCATGCCGTGGCGCCGAGCCAGCTGCAGCGAAGACCGCATAAACTCGCCTCCCTCGGCCTCGATGCGGAGCAGATTTTCATAGCAGGTGCGCATGTTGTTGTAGAGCGCCGTGTTGCCGCCATGGTTTATGTGGCCGCGGTCGTCGCCGTAGTAGCGGCAGTAGCGCGAGGGATAGCATACGAAGTCGCTGCCTGAGCAGATGGAGTAGGTGGCCACCTGCGAGCCCGCGGCAAGACTCGTGAGCGAGTCGAGGTGGGCGAGCGTGAGCGGTGCGCCGTTCCAGTAGGTGTTCAGCAGCAGCTCGGTGCCGTCGTTGTCGTAGATGATGTTGGGTTGGGCTGCGACGGCAATCCATGTTGCGGTCGCGACGATGGTGGTGACGATGCGTTTCGTACTGTTTAGGATGCGTATCATTCTATATTATATAATAAGGTGTAGATTTGTTAACGCTGCAAAGATACCCATAAGTGCCGGCATGGGCAAGAGAGCCATGGTATTTTGTCACAAAAAAGTAGGAAAAAATAACAAAAACTATATATTCAACCCCAAGATTTTTACGTAACTTTGCAGCGCGTAATTACACTGTTAGTATATTATTATCATTTATGGGAGGCATTTTCGGAACTATTTCCAAGAAAAGCTGCGTTGCCGATTTGTTCTACGGAACCGACTACAATTCACACCTCGGTACCCGTCGTGGCGGTATGGCAACCTATAGTGAGGATAAGGGCTTCGTCCGCTCTATCCATAACCTCGAAAGTTCTTATTTTCGTTCTAAATTTGAGGCTTCGCTCAACAAGTTTGAAGGCTGCTGTTCAGGTATAGGTGTCATCAGTGATACCGATGCACAGCCATTGGTCATGAACTCTCATCTGGGGCAGTTTGCCATCTGCACGGTGTCCAAGATTGCCAACATGGAGCAGCTCGAGGCCGAGATGCTCAGCCGCAATATGCACTTCGCCGAGATGTCGTCGGGCAAGACCAATACCACCGAGCTTGTGGCGCTCCACATCATCCAGGGCAAGACATTCCGCGAGGGCATCGAGAAAGTATATCATCATGTCAAGGGCTCGTGCACGATGCTCATCCTTACCACCGACGGCATCATCTGTGCCCGAGACAGTTGGGGGCGCACCCCGCTCATCATCGGCAAGAAGGATGGCGCCTACGCCGTGACGAGCGAGACCACCTCGTTCCCCAACCTCGGCTTCGAGCCTTGCTACGAGTTGGGCCCGGGCGAGATTGTGCGCATCACCGCCGATGGCACCGAGCAGATACGCCCTGCCAACAAGAAGATGCAGATTTGCTCCTTCCTCTGGGTTTACTATGGCTTCCCCACCTCTACCTATGAGGGCAGGAATGTCGAGAAGGTGCGCTTCGACAATGGCTACCAGATGGCGCTCACCGACGATACCGAGGTAGACTGCTGCAGTGGCATCCCCGACTCCGGCACGGGTATGGCCATGGGCTACGCCGCCGGCAAGCGGGTGCCCTATCAGCGCTGTATCGCCAAGTACACCCCCACCTGGCCCCGCTCCTTCACTCCCGCCAACCAGGCTATGCGCTCGCTGGTCGCCAAGATGAAGCTCATCCCCAATGTGGCTATGCTCAAGGGCAAGCGCGTGCTGTTCTGCGACGACTCCATCGTGCGCGGAACCCAGTTGAGAGACAATGTCAAGGTGTTGTTTGACCAGGCACAGGTCAAGGAGTGCCACATGCGTATAGCCTGTCCGCCCCTGGTCTACGGCTGTCCGTTTATCAACTTCACCTCGTCCAAGAGCGATATGGAACTCATCACCCGACGCATCATCGAGCGCTTCGAGGGCGATGCTAACAAGAATCTGGATAAATATGCCACCACCGGGTCGCCCGAGTACGAGCGTATGGTGGCGGCTATAGCCGAGGAGCTTGGACTTACCTCGCTCCGCTTCAATAGTGTGGAAGAGCTGATCCGTGCCATCGGTCTTCCCAAGTGTAAGGTCTGCACCCACTGCTTCGACGGCAGCAGCGCCTACACCCTCAACGAGTGTGCCGACGACTGATGACGCCGCGCAGGGCAAACCAGAGATGCATCACCACCGTGCTGGCCACGCCGTAGTGGCGGCACATCACGCTGAAACGCTCGCGGAGCGAACGGCGATGATATGTGGTGGTCATGCCACCATCGAGAAAACAAGCCAACACCGCATGCGTGTTGACCAGAGGAAGTCGGTAGCTTGCTGCCGACTTCATTATTTTTATGCACCAGTCTACGTCGGCAGAGTAGCGGTACTTCAGGTCGTAGGGGATGGCCTTGGCCAGGTCGGTGCGGGCGTAAAACGCCTGGTGGCATACCAGCATGCCGTGGCGGAACGACTTCCAGCTGAGCGCTTCGGGCGGAGCCAGACGGCGGCGGCCCACATAGTGGCCTCGGTCGTCGATGATGTCGGTGTCGCCATAGATTACCGCCGGCTTCTCGTCGGGCATGAGCGCCGCATGAGCCACCCGCTGCAGCGTGTGCTCATCCTTGAAGGCATCGCCGGCGTTGAGGAATACGAGGTAGTCGCCCTCGGCCATCTGGATGCCTTTGTTCATCGCGTCGTAGAGTCCGCCGTCGGGTTCCGAGACGGCCCTTATCAGGTGGGGAGACGCTCCCCGCGATTTTTCTTCATACTCCCTTACCAGTTTCATGGTGTCATCCTTCGACTTGCCGTCGATGATGAGATGCTCCACTTGGTCATAGTCCTGGCTCTCCACGCTCGCCAGCGTCCGCGGCAGTTCGTGCGCGGCGTTGTAGGTACATGTGATAACGGTTATGGTCATGCTTCCAGATAGTCTTTGCCTGCAAGGCGGTTGTAGATATTGATATAGCGTGCGGCGACGGCGCGCTGGCTGTAGTGCTGTGTCACCTTCTTCACGGCTTCCTCGCCCAGAGTCTTGCGGTCGGCCTCGTCGAGCGTCCAGTGCAGACCGCGAGCCAGGTCGTCGGCATCCTTGTATTCAGCCACATATCCGTTGACCTTGTGGTCTATCTCTTCGGGTATGCCGCCCACGCGGAAGCCTATGCAGGGTACGCCGCAGGCCATCGCCTCCATGATGGTGTTGGGCAGGTTTTCAGAGAGCGACGGCAGCACGAAGGCGTCGGCGGCGTTGTAGACATCCACCATGCGGCGCGGGTCATTGACATACCCTAAGGGGTAACCCTGTAGCGGCAGGCGGTCGGCTATCTCTTCGGCGTGACCGCCCACGATGATGAGGCCTGTGTTCTCGCGTATCTCCGGATGCTCCTGCTCCCATTTCCGGCAAGCCTCGATGAGATAGTCCATACCCTTGTTCACGTTGGTCACGCGCTGCGAGGCAAAGAGTATCAGCCTTCGGCCTGCGGGGAGCCCCAGTCGTCTTCGGGCTTCGGCCTTGTCGGCAGGGGCGAAGAGGCGGGTGTCGATGGGGTTGGGTATGGCGCAGGTCTCCTGTCCCTCCAGGAGCCGGCTCTGGCGCGCTTCGCTCTCCATCCAGTGGCTGCACGCTACAAAGGTGATGTGTCTGCCGGTGAGCATGCGCTCCTTGCGTCGCCAGGTGGCGTCGGCGAGGTCGTGGCTGCTGTCTCCGGGCAGATAGGGGCAGTGGGCGCAGTGGCTCTTGAACCGCTCACATCCCAGGGTGAGGTGGCATATCGCCGTAGCGGCCCAGATGTCGTGCATCGTCCATACCACCGGCTTTCCCGAGTCGAGTATTTTGCGGATATTCTTCAGCGAGAGCATGCCCTGGTTGACCCAGTGCAGATGGATGATGTCTGCCTCCTTGAATTCGGGCAGCCTTGTGATGTCGTTGCCCGCGTTGGCGGTATCTATCTCCCACAGATGGCGGCGGTTCAGCCGCAGATGGAGATATATCGTCAGTCTTTCCCACAGGAAATTGAAGTGGTGGCGCCACGACTTGGGCAGACTGCACACCGCGATGTGCTCTGTCTCCTTGTCGCGCACCAGCATCTTGGCTTTTACGCCGCTGTTGTTGAGCGCTTCCATCAGCCGTCGTGCAGCCACAGCCGCTCCGCCAGCCCTCTCGCTCGTGTTGACGATTAGTACTCGCATACCTTATTATATTATATATATCTTTTGTCCTTTGTTCTTGCTCCCTGCGACCTGGTGCATAGTCCCAGCCGCCATGGCGCATAGTCCCAGCGACCATGGTGCATAGTCCCAGCGACCATGGTGCATAGTCCCAGCGACCATGGTGCATAGCCCCAGTGACCTGGCGCATAGTCCCGGCGACCTGGCGCATAGTCCCGGCCGCCATGGCGCATAGTCCCGGCGACCATGGTGCATAGTCCCGGCCGCCTGCAGAGTTGTCTGATCGCCGCCGTCGGTACCTCCACGCTCTTGGAGATGGCGTTGGCAGGAGCCGGAGCCTCCTCTGCATCGGGCAAAGGTAAACATAAAATCTGAAAAACCCACACAGCCTCCCTGTTTTTTGCAGTATTCGCCCCCGACTGCCCCTCTGCCCTCCGCGTCCTGGCTGCCGCCGGTCTGCCCGCAGCTCTGGCGTCCCGGGCTCTCATTGTTGCGTCGGTGCAAGTGCCTGCGCCCCAATGAGAGCCTATATATGTCACTCTTGCGCTTATATATATAATAAGGTATATTATTATAATAAGGTATAGGAACCGCCTCTGGCAGTCATACATCTTGACAAAATGGTGTGGGGGCTTTATTGGCTGGTTTTCAGGGGGTGGATGGGGGCGCTAAAAGGGTGTTTGCGGGCAAAAAGGTTATGTTTCAAATTGTAATGATAACCCTCGCGAATAAATGAAACCGTAACTGCGGTTGTTGGAATTATTACATATTTCAGTTGTGTGCGTACACAGTTTTATTGATTTGTATCAAGAAAGGCAACAAAATCATCAATAAAAGTGTACTAACTATTGTGGGAAGTGGGAAAGGTTTATACCTTTGCATCGTCAAAAGGTTAATAGATTGTTTAGGTTAGTAGTAATA
>ENA-ORRQ01001298-ORRQ01001298.1-human-gut-metagenome-genome-assembly--contig:-NODE-1298-length-19453-cov-8.396897_pt1 | contig 19453 bp, 20 predicted proteins | sample MGYA00242177_ERZ509138 | MGnify/ENA primary metagenome ERZ509138 (study PRJEB26280, sample SAMEA2338628) | human gut metagenome | biome: human gut; feature: human-associated habitat; material: faeces... | reverse complement strand
GTCTGCACTTTATCCCAAAAGATGCAGCGGATAATCATGTCCGTAAGTAAGGATATTCATATTCCTCACCTTAACTTTGGATAATAACGAAAGATACTGCTGCCTATATTTCAAGACAGCAGTATAAACCTTACTCTGCAGGCACCCATTTGCAACGAACAGGAGAGACGATTGCACCCTCTGCCTTCAACTGTTTCATTGCTGCATCTACCTCCTTGCGGTCGAGACCGCTGAGTTCTGCGATTTTACCTGCATTGAGAGGCTGACCAGCCTCCTTCATTGTTGCCAATACTTTTTCTCTTGCGTCCATTGTTTTGATGTTTCCATCACTATTTCTGTGTAATTATGCTATTATCTCTCAGTCAAATCCTTGTTGTTGACTCAATACAAGGTACTGTCATTCTTAATACGTTCTCTTACCTTTGGCCATGCGGCTCCGTTGAAGAGGCATGTTTCACGCATAAACGTTGCCATCTCCTCTAATCTGCTTTTGGGGATGCCAAACATCAGCTCATTTGGTCGTACCCTTGGACGAACCGATGGGTCAAATAGTCCGATGAAACAACGTGAACCGAGGTTCTCTTCTTCTATGATTACCTGTCGTATAGTGGTTGAGCAGCCGCTGCCCCATGGTGTGCAAACTGCATCGTCGGAAGAGTTGTCATAGTAAACCCATGACACCAGTCCGCTCAGTATGTCAGGAGTAGCGAAGACAAGTACACCATAATAGTCAACGCCTTCATCCACTTGGTCGAGACGTTGGAAGTTCAAGTACTTGTGCTTGTCCACTTCTATCTCCAGTCGCTCCACAAAGTCTTTCACCAGTCTGGGAGAAGCTTTGTAGTGCTCCTTTTCTGAAACAAAAGTCGGCATATATTCCGGCATCGGGGCAAGTCCGCAGTAGAACTTGCCACCACCACATTTCATGGTCGTGTCATCGAAACTTACAGGTTGTCCCTCCCTGACTTTCTCAAACGCAGGGAAGAAACATCCGTTTACTTGCTGCGGCTCAGCTACCGGCTTATCGCTATGCCAAAAGGCGATGGGTAATGCTGCCTTTTCGCCAAATGCTTCCTTATAGTTTTCTATGAATTGTTTATTGTTCATGTTAATTTCTTATTGTTATTCTTGTTTGTTGTCATCCATCCTTGGGCTACCACCTTCAATTCTTCGTCTTCCTGTTTAGTGTCACCCCATACTTGTTCAATATACGGAACACCGACCCACGGCTGGAAAAGCCGCTGACGGCGAAGATGTCCTTGATGCTGTAGCCCTGTATGTACATGTTGACGATGTTCCGCTCTCTTTCCATCTTGTCGATGGCTTTGGGAGTCTTGTTCATCGGCTTGATGTTCTGCTGCAACTGCATGACGTGTACCGATGCCTTGCGGAGCACGGCACACTCCTCCGACAGTGAACCGAACATCTGCAGCACCTGCGATGGCTTGGTTTCAGGAAACAGTTCGTCGTCGGTGTCTATGCGGTCGTGGATGGAGACTATCCTCACCACCTTCACCCGGCAATACTCGATGAAGGCCGCCACTTCCCTCGTGCCCCTCAGCGCATTGCTGAACTTCGATAGCACCAGCGTGTCGCCACGGTCGAGATTGGAGATAAGCTGCTTCCACATCGGGCGCAGACACTCGTCGTCAGCCAGCTCCTCTATCACCTTGACGCAGCCGTACTGCTGCATCCATTCCCTGTCTTCTGTATAGTCATCGCCATTCGTGGCGATAAAGATGTAACCTACTTTTGCCATATGTCTTTACACTGATTTGCTGCAATCCCCACCTGTTCGTGCCGATGTTCCGATGCGGCTATAACGGCGGTTTTGCCATTCGGGTGCAAAGATACAACTATTATTTGACATAGAGTCGCTTTTGAATAGGAATCGTACTAAAATATGTAAAATCTCCAGTTTTCCGCTCTTTTGTTTTCCTTTGAAATCGTACATGTATATCCGATTTATAATTATGTCTAAAGTTTTTACTAATATCATCATAATATGCTATAAAATAACTACATTTGCACCGTCAAACTCGAAAATACCAAATTATAATATGACAAGAAAATCGGATAAAAGACAAATTGGATATGATACTAAGTGTTCACATCCACACATGACATCATCCAACAATGACGTCACATCGTACATCATGCCACGAATGAGACTGGCCATAGGCATTGCCGCAGCTTTTGCCGCGGTGATGCTTGCAGCCTGTTCGGAAGGCAAGGGGAGATATTCCTTCGGTTCCTCGGAGGAAGCCCTCAGTGAATCCCGCATCTTCCTAGAAAGATTGCGCCGGCAGGACAACGTTTCCGTGAAAGCTCTTGCACAGTCTGTCAACGAATGGATGGAAATGAATGACTCTGTCAAGGCGTGCGTGCTGAGAGACACTACAAACCAGGCTCACATGTACCCAGTTATCGAGTATGCCAGCCTCCTGGATTCCATCAACGAGGAGTTTGCCCGTCTCGCCGTTTCCAAACGCCGCAACTACCGCGACTTGGTGGAGTTCAGGGCGATAACAGCCTGCCGTGACAGCAAAAGCCCCATTATGGAGATCGCAGCAAAGGCTCGCCCTTTCTTCTCTTCTCTCGACAGTATCCCTGTCAATGTCTCAGGCGGCAAGCGTCAGGTGAAGGAACGTTACATCGGGTTCCTCGACAAGTCTCTCCAAAAGGGCTTCCATAATGGAGATGACCTATTCCGTTTCTTACAAAAAGAGGAGTCACATTTCCGTGCATTCCTCCATTTCCTTCCAGACATGGTGGACGAGGACTTGATGGATATTACTGGCAAGACAGAGAAATGCTGCCGTACAATAGCGAAGGCGGCAAGGCTCGGGAAACTACCGAAAAAAGATACGGATGTATATCTCACCATGCGCACCAACCACCGCTTGCTGCTTAACACGGAAGTGGCACTGGAAAACCTGAAAAACGGCAAGGTTGACAAAGAGGCATCGCTTCACGCCTATATGTTTCTGCTCCTCAATCCATTCGTGTTTATCGACGACGATGCCTTTGCACTGCTGTCTGATGAGGAAAGGGCTAAGCTCTATAAGATAGCCGATGCTGCACCACGTGAACTACAACGTATGGCTAAAAAGCTGCACATGAACAAGGACAAGATGGCCGACATTCCCGGTGACATGCTCCAAGTATATGTGGGCAAGAAGATAACCCTTATGGCAAACTGAAAAATCGATAGTGTTATGCTGAAATCCTATGTCAACGACTTTCTCGCCGTCATGCCACTGCAGATGCCGAGTCTTATGGACAAGAACAGATTGTCCGAACCGCTCATATACAAGGACTATGCGCTACTGGAGTTTTCCACCGCCACACCTCTCAGCCTGGAGGATGTGACCAACCTGCTCGAAGACGAGGTGGACTTGGTACTGCTGTATGTACACACGCCATCGCTCGCAACCGACTTCGGACGCAGCTGTTGTGCTTACTCAAACCCGGCTTTCGGACACATGTACAAGGTCAACGCTGTGACCAATTCCGACGGGATGGTTGACCAGATACGTGTGACCATATATGACGATTTGGAACTGATGTCAGGTGATGTCATCAACGACCTAAAGCTCCACGGACGCACGGGACACTTCAAGTATGCAATCACCAAGGAGGACGTGCTGCTCAACTTCATCGGTTAGCAGCTTCCGTTTCGAGTTTTATTGTACCAGTTCTATACTTAGGCAAAGGACAACCTCCCTGCCAGTATGCAGCGACCGTCAGATGAGACAAACATTATACGAACGACTGGTCTGCATTCTCGATCGTCACCGCACATGGCTGGAGGTTGCCGATGCCACCTCCGTGCTGAAGCACACCGCACTGCAAACCGACGGCCTGTCCGTCATCCTCTGCCGTGTGCTTGTGGTAAGGGCTGCCAGACACCACCATCCTTACAGGATGGGCAAGAAGTGGCAGATTCCTGAATGCGACCTCGAACGGGCTATCCAAGCCATACGTTCCGTTGACCCTGAGTTCCGTCGGCGCATCTCCGCCGACAGACCCTCATTGCAGGATGTGGAGCGCATCGTCGAGACCGCCACCCACGGCTTGCTCCGTCCCGAGCTGAGCGACTTGCCGATATATACCTGTCATTATACATTCAAACAGAAAGCATTATGAATTTAATACACACTATTTTTCTTTTTCTGCTGTCCTCACTCTTCTTCGTGCCGCAATGGTTGCATAGGAAGCGTCGCCCGTTCATGCGCAGGTTCTACCTCCGCATGACGGCTCTCCCCACAGCCCGCAAGCTTTACCGCCTCGTCCTGCTCATCGTGCTCTACACGTTCCACTTCTTATATCTCACTGTGCATGGCAACGACATCGGTGTGGTGGTCTCCACCATAGCCTTCGCCATGTTCTTTTGTCTGATGGATGTAGACAAGTGGCTCCACCGCCTGCACGAGGAGCGCAAGCCATTCCGCATCATGGTGGTCGGCATACTCGTCTCTGCCTTCGTCCCTCATCTGTTCACGTTGGCTGTTACCGCCGCCTTCATCCTTCTGGCATCCCTGTTCTATCCCTCCCGGCGCATCCTGTCGCTGTGGAATAATCAGAATGACCGCAAGGTGCTCGCCGAGGATATGGACATGCTCACCGAGTATTACTACTGATTGTCACCTGTATCTTGCCATTCTGTCTGGACAGCCGCGAATGGCCTAAACCATAGTAATCACCAAACGAATGAATGAAATGAAGAAACAAAATCATAACCGTCGCTCTGGCAGCATCATTGTCAGGATGTCCCTGCTGGAGTTCTTGAAAGAGAAGTCCGACCAACGCTGGTCGAAACTCGAAGCATTCCTCGACCTTGTCGATAAAGCCTCTGTACAGTACATCCCCAAGGAACTGTACAGACATGACGTGTCGCTGTCGGAAGGTCAGTTTGCCATCACCATTACCGAACTGGCAGACTGTTGGCATTGGCACCGCGCCACTGTCCGCACCTTCATCGAGCAGCTGGAGGATATGAACCTCATCGAGGTCAACCGCCTCCCCAAAAGTCAGATTATCACCTTCCCGGCTCTCGCTGCCGCTCCTGCCACATCGCCCATCGATGACGCATTGGTTGTGTTCCGCCAGAAGATGCAGTCGGCATTGTCCGAATGGCGATGTGGCAAAATGTCCGTAACGGATTGTGCCGCCACTTGTGAACAACTCTTCTCGCAGGCTGTCACTCATGCTGCCGATCTGCTGAAGGACTATATGAGTGGCAATCCCATCGGCAAAATACCTTTCGGTGGAAACATCCCCGAACCTGTCGAACGAGCCTTCTGCAAGGAAGCGTTGTCTGCAATATGCGAAACCACCCTCCAGCGGGTGCTTGGCGATGATGAGTCAAAGGACAACAGCCTTTCTCTTCTTCCCTTCTTTTACAAAGATCTGGGAGGAGATTGGCTCTCGTTCGTCGAGGCGGCTGTAGCCATTGCTGAGTTGGCGATAGATGGCAGGTCTCCTGCCTTGCAGCACGAGAGCGCAGCCATCAAGTCTCAGTTCCAGTCGTTCTGCCGACCGTTCCTTGTTATAGCTTCCACGCGACTTCAGTCTGATTTAACCCATCCAGAGGATTCACTCCTCTCTGAAAGCAATTCAGCCCCTTAAATCAGCGCATACACGCCTCCCTTGCATACGGCATCGTGCTCCGCACCTCTGCCACACCCTTTTTCACTCGGGTCTTGCCCGTTGTTCGAAAATAAGGGAAGAGGGGTAGCCTAATACCCCTCCCGCTCGTTGGCGGTAGGGTGGCTGTCCAAACAAGCAGCAAGCTGGGGACAGTGGTCGTGTGTACATAAAACAGAGTTTATTTCAACAGCAGTTTAACAAAACAACATCCCATCATGCCCCTTCCCAAACAAGTCCTCGACTTCCGTCCCTCCAAGGGCATCACCACTGCCCAGTCTAACGAGCACCAGCGTCGTTGGACCGACAAGGGCTGGGACTCCGCATCTGCCGCAGGCAACTACGACCGCACCCGTGCCCACCTCAACTTCGAGATCCGTTCCGGCAAGGTCTGTCCCATCGACCAGACCCGTAGCATCCCCGAGCGCATGGCCTCCATCCTTGCCGCCCGAGGCATCAAAGACCCCAACGCCGGACTCCCCGAACCCAAGTTCCGCACCGTGGTCAACTTCATCTTCGGCGGCTCGCGCGACCGCATGAACCAACTTGCCTTCGGCACCCAGCCCCTCAATCTGGCACACGGAGCGGACAACTCCCACCTCCACCGCTGCCCCGACATCGAGGAGTGGGCGAGGGATGTTTACCGCTTCGTTGCGGACAAGTACGGTGAGGAAAACATCGTCGCCTTCATCGTACATCTCGACGAAACCAATCCTCACGTCCACTGCACCCTTCTGCCAATCCGTGACGGCAGGTTTGCCTACAAGCAGATCTTCGCCGGCAAGGACAAGTACGAGTTCTCTGCCCGCATGAAAGCCCTCCACAGCGACTTCGCCGAGGTCAACAAACGGTGGGGCATGGAGCGCGGCACCTCCATCGCCGAGTCTGGCGCACGCCACCGCACCACCGAAGAGTACCGCCGCCAGCTGTCAGAACAGTGCACCACCATCGAGCAGTCCGTCGCCGCCCATCAGCGCACACTCGCCTCCCTCCAATCGGACATCCGTCTGGCAGAGCGACGTGTCAAAGGTCTCACCTCCATGGTCAACAACCTCCTCCGTGAGAAGGCAGACAAGGAAGCAGCCCTCGCCGCCCTCCATCGGCAAATCCTCGACGGACATGCCGCCCCAGCCGCCCTCCAGGCGCAGGTACAGCAGTTGGAGAACGACCTCGCCGCTATCCAGTCCCGTCTGGATGACAAGCAGGCAAAGCTCGCCGAGGCCGACCGCCAACTCGACACCCTCCGTGAGGAGATGGCTGCCACACGGCAGCGCACCGACGAACTGCGTCAGGAGGCACAACGCTACTCCGACACTATCCGCTTCGGTGCGGACACCCTGCTCAGAAACGCCCTCTTGGAGGACATCGTGAAAGAGTTCACCGACCGCCTCGCCCTCATCCCCGAAAAGGACAGGGAAGCCTTCGACGACTCCCTCCTCCTGTCCCTCGCCGAACGGGGCGCAGAGGTCATGCACTGTGCCACCCTTCTCTTCCTTGGCTTCATCGACGATGCCACCACCTTTGCCGAATCCCACGGCGGTGGCGGCACCACCTCCAACCTCCCGTGGGGACGTGACGATGACGATGACGACCGTGCCTGGGCACGCCGCTGCCTCTCCCGAGCCGCCCGTCTCCTCCGTCCTTCAGCCGCCAAGAAGAACAAGCGGTAGCCCCTCTGCCCCCGTGCTCGTCGATTCATCGTTGAGCCTCCATACGACAGTAATAATAGTAATCAAAAAATAGTACATCATGAAAAGAACAGTTATCTTATCCCTCGCCCTCTCCCTCACCATGGGAGCAGCAGCGACCACCCCCACAACGGCAGACACCGCCGCCGTCATCCCTACATCCCTTACACACCCGTACACTCCCTACACCCCCTTACGCCCCACCTACCTCAAAGGCGTATTAGTCTCCTCCCCCTGGACCACCAACTGGTTCCTCCAAGCGTCCGTCGGCACCACCGCCTTCCTCGGCAAACCTCTCGGCTGCAACGACCTCTTTGGCCGCATGCGTCCGGCATTCACCGTCGCACTCGGCAAGTGGTTCACACCCTCCGTAGGCGGTCGCATCACCTACGGCGGTCCCCAGTTCACCGACTGCACCAACTCCTCACAGCATTACCAGTACCTCCGCGCCGATTTCCTCTGGAATGTCCTCGGCACGCAATACAAGGAAGACATCCACGCCCTCTCCCGATGGAGCCTCATTCCCTTCGTCGGCCTCGGCATCCTCCACAACAAGGACAATGCCCACAAGCCCCTTGCCATCTCCTACGGTCTCCAGACCCAATACCACCTCTCCCGTCGCCTTGCCCTCACCGCCGAAATCGGCAGCATGACCACCATGCAGGACTTCGACGGCATTGGCAAACCCCACCGCCTCGGCGATCATCTGCTGTCCGCATCCCTCGGTCTCTCTGTCCGCATCGGCAAGTCCGGGTGGAAGCGTGCCGTCGATGCCCGTCCCTACATTGCCCAAACCGAACGCCTCTCCGCCTATGCCGCATCCCTGTCCGACACCACCTCCAATGTCGCATCCCAGCCACCGTTCCCGAAAGTTTCGCTTTCGGTCCCTCGCAACGACTACAGCGGCCTCCGTTCCCTCCGTGCCAGAATGAAATCCAAGTCCACCACAGCCGACCCCGACACCGCCGCCAGCCCCCGTGCTCGTCGATTTATCGGCGAGTCCACATCTTGTGCAGATGATTACGACAGCCCCCTTGATGATTTAGACGAAGATTACCTCTCGCTCATTCAATCTGGTAAGGCATGCATAGGAGCCCCCATCTATTTCTTCTTCCGTCTCGGCACCGCCGACCTCCTCAACCCCTCCCAGCTCGTCAACCTCGACGCAGTGGCACGCCTCGCCAAACAATACGGCTTACATGTCAAGGTCATAGGAGCCGCCGACAGTGCCACAGGCACCGATTCCATCAACCTCCCCCTCAGCCGTTCCCGTGCCGACTACATCGCCCATGAACTGGCACAACGTGGCGTACCCACTGGCAACATTACCACCACCCATACCGGCGGCATCGACGACTACACCCCCGACGAAGCCAACCGCCACACCCGCCTCCTGCTGTTCTTCAACAGCCCGGAGCACCCTCAATAAAACAGCAAATAATGCACTAAGGTGGGTTCTATTAATTTGCTTTGAAAGATTTTCGATTTATCTCTGAGAACAGAGTGCCTGTTTTTGATGGAGCGATGCGGGCATCGTGACTGATAAGACTGGCAGTATGAGCCAGAGAGAAACGAAAAGATGGCAAAACGTCATCTAAATATCATTCTTTTTGACGGTGGAAATTAATAGAACACACCTTAAATACTTTTCAATTCATACGATGATTATCGGGAGGACTCGTCTGCGAAGACAGGCCCTCCTTTTCATTCTTCCTCCTCTTCGCGCCCCTCCTGTTTGCCCTCCTGTTTGCCCTTGTTGTCGTTTTTCTGGGTCTTCCTTCCATGCCGGGCATTCCGTTGTTGTTCCCGTTGTCGTCTCATAGCCACCGTTCCCGACAATTTCGTTGTCGGGCCTCCGTGCCTTCCCTCCATTCCTTGCTTGCCGTTCTATCCCCTCCCTCCCCCTTGTCCAATTTTCTTATACACTTTTTTGATTTCAGTTAATTTTTCATGTTAATCTTTCTTAATTTTATATTTTTAATACATTTCCCCCATTACATAATAGGTCTATATCGATATTTTTTCGTACCTTTGCACCCAAATTCCACAGCCCTCGTGGCTTTGGATCCAGACATGCCGAGGCGTTTCTCGTTGCTGCCATCCCTCTCCTTGGCACAACGTCAAGAGTTGAAATATAGTAGAATTACTGATTATCAGCACGATGTACGTTCCCCAATGTCTATTCTTAACCAGGTTCTGTGTAGGATAGGTTAAAATCATCAATATGAATATGAAAAGTGCAGTTATTGGTGACGCGCAACGCGACCCTGAGGGTGGGACAACCCCTCCCCGCACCGGGCTTACCCCCGATGCCCTCCCCGAAGTTCAGCCGTCAACACCGACGGAAAACTCACAAACAGGGGTGTCCACCAACTATATCCAGCCCACAAAAGAGCCACTTCATTGGTACGTTCTCCGTGCCACCTACGGACGGGTCAACGCGTCCTACGAATACCTCGCCAAAAAGGGCATTGAGGTTTACCATCCCACCATCTTTGTCTATCGCATGGTCAACGGCAAGCGCAAAAGACTCGAAGAGTCACGCCTGCCCAACATCTTCTTTGCCCAAAGCACCGAAGAAATCCTCAAGACCTACGTTTTCGACAATGTCAACCTCCCCCATCTCCGCTTCTACTACCGCTATGCCGGTCTCGGCAACGAAAGAACAAAGGAGCCACTCATTGTCCCCGACCGTCAGATGGAGTCTCTCAAGATTATCTGCGGCCACAAGGAGGCCGACAACGTCGTCGTCCCCAACGACAAGCATCAATTCAAGAAGGGCGAGACCGTCATCGTCACCGACGGCGACTTCAAGGGAGTCATCGGCAAGGTCGCCCGTTACTGCAAGCAACTCCGTGTCGGAGTCATCATCGACAGCTTCCTCACCATCGCCACCGCCTACGTGCCGCGCGGCTATCTGAAGCCCTATACACCGAATGATAAAACATGATACACGAAGATATACAATATTGTTTGGGCATGGTATTGGCTGGTGAGGGAGATCTTGACAGAGGGGTTAAGGAAAAGAGTTCTGTCATCTTACCCTCACCTTTAAAGAAAAAACACTTTGACGTAAAATCCTCAATACTATGTGTATAGAAGTAGATATAGAAGCCCTATACGAGAATCAAAAGCCTCCGTATGCCCGTGAAGCGGCAGAACGGATGGACGAGATGTTTCAATGGTTGGGGCATGGAACCACCCGTCAGGATTGGTTCTGCGGTCTTACCGATGATATCGACTATCAGTCGGAGTTTCACAAAGTGGGACTCGAAGATTTCTATTTCGTCAACTGCGCCAACAACGCCGAAGCCGTCAAGGCATACGAGATACTTAAAGGTATGGGCTATTCTTCTAGTGATAAAGTCAAGACGCAGCTGAAGGACTCCTTCTTCGTCTATGTCTATGAGATAAAGAAAAGGTATCGGAAGACAAGGCAAGAGTAACTACATTTTTTCAAAATGGAAATACTGAATCTATTAGCTAAATATGGGGATGCCATAGTAGTCAAAACGACTAAAAATGGCAAGCCTTTTACAATAGTCATAGATGGTGGTCCTGTTTCTACAAACGAGGAAATCGCGTCTTATATAACTAATTTAGGTTATATCGACTTGATGGTATTGACTCATTATGATGAGGATCATATTGGAGGCCTTTTAGCGTATTTCCGACGTTTCAGAGGAAAAACACTTCCTGTTGGTAAGCTTTGGTGCAATTGTGCACAAAAGATTGATTTTGTCGATACGGACATTTCAGATGCCGGGTACCGTAATGCCGGAAGCCTTGCAGCATATTTGAGGGAAGCGCAAAAATTCAATCCCGAATTTGAATGGAGAGAAGATGTTTGTGTTCCAATACAGGAAAATGGGGAAATGGCCATTAGAAAGTTGGATGACGGGGACTTATCTATCACAATTCTGTCACCAACAAGCAAGATTCTCTCTCGCTTAAAAGATAATTATGAGGATTATCTTACGAAACATCCAATGAAAATAGACGAATTGCAAGGTGACAAGCTTATCGCTTCTGCCAGAGGAAAGTCAGACCTTCAATCAAGCATTGATGACCTGGCAAAGAGTGACAAACCTCGTGTGTCAAATTTGATGAACGACTCGTCCATAGCATTCTTACTTGAAGCAGAGGGAAAAAAAGTTCTGTTCATGGGAGATGCAAACCCAAGTGTAGTCGCTAACGCAATAAAAAATATTGGTTGCGCCCTTCCTCTAAAGGTTGATCTTACCAAAGTATCTCACCATGGAAGCAAAAATAATATCAGTTTTGATTTGCTCAATGTTATAGATTGCAACAAGTTCGCTTTCTCGACAAATGGAGGAACAGGCAGGTCATACCATCCAGACAGGAAGACACTTGCTTTGATATTGCGTAGCTCAAATCGTAAAGAGCAACCAGTAGAGTTCTATTTTAATTATTCTTTGCAAGAAATACAGCAACGTACTGATGCTTTATTAAAGGATGATGAAGTGACGGAGGAAAACTGTAAGATTATAGACAATACTGTACGTATAACGCTATAATGATAAACGATTTACCATATATATCGGTAAGAATCTACCGCAAAGAGGACGATGAGGTCTTGATAAAGGGAAGTGGTCTTCTCTTCAAGGATTGTGGTGTGTTCTATGTCCTGACCGCCTATCATTGCATGGAGAAAAAGGACGTGGATGGAACCATTATTAAATGTGATATATCAAAGGCCGAGATTGTTTTCTATCACGGAAGACAGCTGATAAACGTTATCGCTACTGCCATCGTGGATTATGATGACAAAGAAGATTGGATTTTACTGAAGGTTGAACAACCCGAAGTTTCCTGTTCGTCTCATGAGAACATCCGTTTTAGTAAGCAAGCTGAAATAGGTGCGAGATACGAGAGCTATCCATATATTTCCGTGATGAAAGGCTTAGGCAGATATACAGAATTGACTGCCGTAAACGTGTTTGGATATTTCCACATTTCAGATAATGTCGCAGGCGGAAGATATACTGCAGACATGGTATTGAAAGGGGGCTCAGGTGCTGGCATCATGCGTGAAGAAGATGACATAATCTATTGCTACGGTCTGATGAAAGAGACATTGCCAGACGGAGCACTCGATGATATATTTGCTGTTAATCTTGATGGTATCGAAAAGCATCTATCTCCCTCAGTATTCAAGTCATTGTCAAAGTTAGAACTGAAACAAAGGTTATACGATAAACAGCAGTCGTTGATTAATGATATTCAGCAAGAAGCTCTGTCAAGCAACGAAACGGGTTTAAGAGAATTGACAATTCACTTGCTTGACATTGAAGTTCCAGCATTGATTGAAGGTCTCCGTATTAAAGAGGCAAATGAGATACTTGCCGTCATTGAGAAACATTGCAGTTCAATTCTTCAGGCTGATAACAGATTATCAGCTTCATGTTATTATAACAAGGGGTTATGCTACAATATCATGGGAGAGTATGAACGCGCATCTGATAACTTCCACAATGCTTTCTTGAAAGACAGTTCTCGTCCAAGCCATATAGAACATGAGATAAAATATCAGTTGCATAAAGACAATTCTACAGATGTGGACAAATTGGTGAATTTGCTTCCCGCGACAAACCATATACGCCTTGCTATACAAGTGGTGAAATCTGATAATCCAAAAGTTGTTTTCCTTGATATTCAAGATGATATAAGACAACAAGGTTCATTCCGAGAAATCGTATTGGAGATGCTAACCGTCACGAAATCAATGGACATATCATGGATATATGAGGATTATGTTCCTCAAAGCTTGGATAATCTCACTTACGGAAATTTAAAAGAGTGGCTATTCTTAATCAGCTTCTATAGGTGGCAGTTAAAAGACTACTTACTTTTGAAGCGAATTGGTGAGCTGCCTGACAAGGATATTTATAGAGAAGCCTTCAGGACAATTTCCAAATTCGTAGATTGTGCTAACGAAACGCCTCTGAAAGACAATATGCCTATTGTTCATGCTCTGCATTGCTATTGGGGCTTCCTTTTGGACGACCAGGATAGGTGGATGGTTGAATTTGACAGTATAAACCAGTCTGAAATAGATGACGACCATCGAGTTTTTTTTGCGCTACTCTATGCCTCCATGCTTTCTGTCAGAGGAAAATATGCCGAGTCATATCTATATTTAGCAGAGAAACGTTTTCGACATGATGCGACTTTGCTAAATTTTATCATTAATTTGTCAGGAATCAGCAAAGAGCCACAATATCTCATCCAGTATTTGGAAGAACACAAGAAGGACAATGTCATTTTCGAGTTGCAACATGCGAATGCTCTTGCGGGTCTTTCCATAGACTTGCCAAAGGACAAATATATGGACGTTATGGCAAAGTGTTCATTTGCAGACACGATATACAGACAGGTATTGGTGGACATATACTCATTGAAAGAGGGAGCGCCAGTTGATGTATCAGAATATTCAGCCTATCTCCCTCAATTAAAAGGAAACCTATTAGCGGCTTCATTACAGATAATGTCTGCTAACGGTATGTTACAAGAAGCCGTTGTGTACTTGGAAAACCAACTGAAAGAAGGAATGGACGCCTCTGGATTGGAGCAGACTTACATTCTTCTTCTGCAAAGGGACAAAATGCTTGCTGACAGATTGTTCCGTCATCTTCAGACAATACGCAAAGAAAACAGTACAACTGATTTGAACCACTTGTTATTGGAATATAATATGTCTCTTGAGATGACAGATTTTGCCAATGCGTTCAAGTTAATCAGTTTAATCATAGAGAGATGTCCTGATAATGAATATTATTTTGCGGGATATGTTGATTTGGCGGGAAAAGAAGAACCCGAAATATTGCACGGCTTGATTCCTGATATTCTGTCATTCCAGTTTACCAAAATCCACCTGATTACTGCGGTTTATAAAACATTGGCTGAGAATGGGCATGTTTCTGAAGCAGCAGAATTCATATACAAGTATGTAATTGCATTGGATGATGAATACCTAAGCACATTTTTCGATAACGAGTGTATCATGGGATGGCTTAGAGATATTGCGAACGATGCGCCAGATACAATCAGAGATGGTGGATTTGCCACAATACAGATAGAAGGAAGGGGCAGTGAAACTTTAAAAATAAAGGGAGACACTATCATGGGGTCTGCTCTCTGTGGTCTTCAAAAGGGAACTTCAATTAATGTAGAATTGGCTGGAGAAACGAGGACTATAGAAATCAAATCCATTTTGAACAAATACGGATATCAGCATAGCCGTCACTTGAATGATGTAATGAACTCTGGAGGAAATGGCTATATAACACCCATCCACTTCGACTCTAAACACCCTGAAGAACTCTTGAAAAAATTAGAGAAACTCTCTTCATCAACTAATAATGAGAAAGATGCCTATGATGAATATGCGAGAGGCAACAGGATGCTCATGCAAATGATCTCACCAGATGACATAGTCGGTGATTACTATAAATACCTGTTTTCTCCTTTCAAACTGTTAGTGGAACCCTATCTGGTTTGTAAAAGTAAAAAATCGAATTGTATAGCTGTTGAGAGGAACTATTATATCGATTTCACATCTCTGTTATTGTTATTCGAGTTTCACTTACTTAACCCAAATGTTGTATATCCCCACAAATTCCATCTTTCTTCGTTGATTGTTGAAATTATAAAATCCTACCGCAAGAATCTTCATGTCATCTCGAGTTATTCTTTATATGAAGCAATGAAATATGCTCATCTTCACCATTTCGACAGTCAATACAATCATGATATGGATGTACGAATGGATGCATTGGAGAAATGGATAGAAAATCATTGTGTTGTTCTGTCAGATGTCGAGGTATTAAAGGTTTCTGAGCCCGATTATAATGTATTCTCACAATTGTTTAAGAATGTATATATCAGCCTTATCGGGGAGAATAAGAAAGACAATGTACTTATCTCTGAGGATATGGCTGTAGAAAAGGCATTTCATTTGCCATTACCAATTATTACTACAGAGACATATATATACGACATGCTTGGAATCGAGATAGGGAGAAAATTTTCCATCTTTCTGTGTGAAAATGATTGCCTTGGCGCAAATCTGCCCTACCAATATATATACGACCAGTTCTTCCTGATGGAGGAGAAGGGGAAAAACAAGATGCAGAATATCATAGATTTTAGGAATGTGTCAATGGATGTCAACAACTTGCTTACTGCTTGTCATGACATACTGCGTGATGCATACAACAATGCTCTTGCCCAAATAACAGTCAAAACATTATTGGAGAACTATTTCTCCTGGGCTGATACTTCATTCTTTAAGTCTGGAGAATGGTCACAGATGATAACACATTGCCAATCTTATCCAATATGCCAAAGGTATATTGTGCCGATATTAAATGAAATAGCTCACCTGCGTATCAACTCATCCAATAATCCATAAGTTTTATGTTAGCGTCGTTGTACATGAGAAAGCCAAAATGCTGGCAGGACTTCGAAAAACTCTGTAAATTGTTATGGGGTGAGGTTTGGGATTGCGCAGATTCCATCAAACAGCATGGAAGACAAGGACAATCACAACAAGGAGTTGACGTATATGCCTATGTTGAGAAATACAAGGGCTATTGCGGCATTCAATGCAAGGGAAAGGATGATTATTCACATGCACAACTGACAGAAGAAGAAATAAATCAGGAGATTGAGAAAGCAAAAGAATTCACGCCACCTCTAAAACGTCTCATATTTGCTACTACAGCAAACAAGGATGCTAAGATAGAAGGCTACATACGTTGCAAGGATATAGAGAATCATGAGCAGGGACTCTTTCATGTGGAGCTGTTCTCTTGGGAAGATATTGTTGATTTACTCGAAAGAGAACGTACAGTATATAATTGGTACCTGAACAACTGTCAATTTAAGGAGTCAACCTCTGTTAAAGTAACCTTCTCCTCTTGCGAAGATACAGTGACTATCAATCCTCAATATTCAAGAATAAAAAAGAAATTTGTATATAAGGAACCTGTTCCAAATCCTTTTGGAATCAACGAGGAATTCCTTCGTGTAATGGAATCCTACACCAAATCTGGTGGATCCTCATTTCATAATATGTTGTACCCTCCAAGAAGAATAGATAAACGATGGTGCAATCTTTATCTTCGTTTGGAGAACACTGGTAATACTGTTCTTCATACCCCTAAGGTCAAGGTGTTTTTCAGACCAGAGGACATTGAAAAAATTGACGATAGATTCCATTATCAGCAAGTGACATTGGGGTGTGACCAGCATACTGCAGCAACTATCAATGCAGAGAAAGACAGAAAAAGAGAGGTATTTCAGACATATAGCAACGAGATTGAATACAGACCATTGGACAAAACGATAGTCCAAAAGGACGAACGGAAATTTTCATTGGCTATCATACCCAAGGAAGGTGTCGAGGAGATGCCTCTATTTTGGGAATTTTTATGCGAAGACTATAGCCAAACCGGATTTCTCACTATTGTTGTTTCTCCTCAGTATCATGAGAAGGAAGTTGTGGTAGAAGTCAATCATAAAGAGGAAGAGAAAGAAGAAATCTTTATTGAACCGTTTATTGTAGAACAATGATTTTCGTATTATGGACATAATACAAATAATTATCCCCGACGTGATCATCATTGAGCCGCGCATATTCAAAGACTCTCGAGGCTATTCCTTCAAGAGCTTCTCTCAGCGGCAGTTTGATACCATGGTTACTCCCATCTTTGGGCATAGTATCCACTCGTGCAAGACAACGAATCAATGTCTTCATATGGCGTGAAGTGTAAATCAGCAATCAACTATGATAAACTTCATATCACACCACCCATACATCTTCTCTACTATTGGCATCCTATTCCTCTGCGGTGTCTTCATCATGGTGTATGAGATCCGAAGAGCATTTCAGGTGCCGGACGATTACGGAGAAGAATAGAACTCATTAGTAGAAACAAAAAATATAATAATATGAACACATTTGATAATTTAAAGATAGCTGTAGCCGGCACAGGCTACGTTGGCTTGTCTATGGCCACATTGCTGTCGCAGAATCATCAGGTGACAGCAGTGGATGTCATACCTGAAAAGGTGGAAAAGATAAATAACCGTGTATCACCTATTCAAGATGAATACATCGAGAAATTCTTTGCTGAAAAGGAATTGAACCTTAAAGCAACTCTGGATGGTCGTGAGGCATACAAGGATGCAGATTTCGTCATCATTGCAGCCCCGACAAACTATGACCCTGTCAAGAACTTCTTCGATACTCATCATATCGAGGATGTGATTGACCTTGTATTGGAGGTGAATCCCGATGCAGTGATGGTCATCAAGAGTACCATTCCCGTAGGCTATACACGCTCTCTTTATAAGAAATACGCCCTTCAGTTCCTGCTCAAACCAGAACTGAAAGGCAAACACTTCAACCTGCTATTCTCGCCAGAGTTCCTGCGTGAAAGCAAGGCTCTCTATGATAATCTTTATCCCAGCCGTATCATCGTGGGCTACCCTAAGAAGATAGAAGGGAAAGATTTTGATGAGGAAAATGCGGCCATCGAGGCTATCGGCAATCCAAAGGCGGAAGAATTTGCTAAGACTTTTGCACATCTATTGCAGGAAGGTGCAGTTAAAAAGGACATAGAGACCTTGTTCATGGGCATGAAAGAGGCAGAGGCAGTGAAGCTCTTCGCCAACACTTACCTTGCCCTCCGTGTCAGCTATTTCAACGAACTGGACACATACGCAGAGATGAAGGGACTGGACTCTCAGGCTATCATCAGCGGCGTAGGACTTGACCCACGTATCGGTACGCACTACAATAACCCCAGCTTTGGCTACGGCGGCTACTGCCTGCCCAAGGACACCAAGCAGCTTTTGGCCAACTACGCAGATGTGCCCCAAAACATGATGTCGGCAATCGTGGAGAGCAACCGTACCCGTAAGGATTTTATTGCCAACCAAGTGCTTGTCAAAGCAGGTTACTACAATGAAAATGCCTCATGGGAGGCTGATAAGGAAAAGGAAGTAGTTATCGGAGTTTATCGTCTGACGATGAAGTCCAACTCCGACAACTTCCGTCAGTCGGCCATACAAGGTATCATGAAGCGCATCAAGGCAAAGGGAGCCAATGTCATTATCTACGAGCCAACTCTCGAAGACGGCAGTACCTTCTTTGGCAGTCTCGTAGTCAATGACCTCGCCAAGTTCAAGGCACAGGCCAATGCCATTATCGCCAACCGCTTCGATGAGTGCCTCAGTGATGTTGAGGATAAAGTATATACACGAGATATATTCCGTAGAGATTAATCCGCAATGAAGAATATCGTAATAGCAGCAGGTTACGCCACTCGCCTCGGCGAACTGACAAAGAATTTTCCCAAGCCGTTGCTGAAGATAGGCAACAATACTATCTTGGGACGTATGCTTGATGACATCGATGCCATTCCCGACATCGACGAGCACATCATCATCACCAACCACAAGTTTGCCCACATCTTCAACGAGTGGAAAGACCAACAGTCCTATACCAAACCCATCACCATCATCGATGATGGAACAGAGACCAACGACACCCGACTCGGTGCTGTCTGCGACCTCCTCTTTGCTATGGATAAACTGCAGATAGACGATGACCTCCTTGTCGTAGCAGCCGACAACCTCCTGTTCTTCTCCTTCCGTGAGTTCGTGGATTTTGCCAAGGCAAAAGGCACATCGTGCATCATCTGCCACGACCAGCCATCCATAGAGAAACTGCAGCGCACAGGTGTTGTTGTATTGGACGATAACAACAAGGTGCTTAATATGGAAGAGAAGCCCGAACAACCCAAGAGCCATTGGGCTGTTCCACCTTTCTATATATATAAGAGTCACGATCTCGACCTTGTCCGCCATTCCGTGGAGAATGGTTGCGGCAAGGATGCTCCCGGCAATCTTGCCCACTATATGGTGGAGCATACCGTGATGCACGCATGGCCAATGGCAGGAACAGGAGAGAACCTGCGTTTTGACATTGGCAGTCTCGACACTTATAATGAAGCATGTGTAAAATATGGATAACCTCAAATCCGCAACCTATAGGGTTTCGTGGGAATTTACTTGTAAAACGACAA
>ENA-ORRQ01001294-ORRQ01001294.1-human-gut-metagenome-genome-assembly--contig:-NODE-1294-length-19491-cov-3.291984_pt1 | contig 19491 bp, 17 predicted proteins | sample MGYA00242177_ERZ509138 | MGnify/ENA primary metagenome ERZ509138 (study PRJEB26280, sample SAMEA2338628) | human gut metagenome | biome: human gut; feature: human-associated habitat; material: faeces... | reverse complement strand
CAGCCCCCGGCCGCCGGCGGTGAGGACGGTCCCGTCCTCACCCAGCTTGGTGCCGGCGTGGAACACCGTGGCCAGCTTTCCGGCTGCCTCCAGACCGGAGATGGGGTAGCCGCTCTGGTACTTCACCGGGTAGCCGCCTGAGGCCAGCACGATACAGCAGGAGGCGCCGGGCTTCCAGCGGATGTCCATCTGGTCCAGGGTGCCGTCCACACAGGCTTGGAAAATGTCCATCAGGTCGGTGTCCAGCATGGACATGAGGGGCTGGGTCTCCGGGTCGCCGAAGCGGGCGTTGTACTCCACCACCTTGGGGCCGTCCTGAGTGAGCATCAGGCCGAAGTAGATGACCCCCTTGAAGGGCCTGCCCTCCGCCTTCATGGCGGCCACTGTGGGCAGGAAGATCTCCTTCATGCAGCGCTCGGCGATCTCCGGGGTGTACTTGGGGGAGGGGCAGAAGGCGCCCATGCCGCCGGTGTTGGGGCCCTGATTGCCGTCGTAGGCCCGCTTGTGGTCCTGGCTGGACAGCATGGGGACCAGGTGCTCCCCGTCGCAGAAGGCCAGCACAGTCACCTCGGGACCCACCATGCACTCCTCGATGACCACGGTGGAGCCGGAGGCACCGAATTTGTGGTCCTGCATCATGGAACGCACGGCCTCCTCGGCCTCCTCCACAGTGGCGGCCACCACCACGCCCTTGCCCAGGGCAAGGCCGTCCGCCTTCACCACGATGGGGGCCCCCTGCGCCCGGACATAGGCCAGGGCTCCGTCCATATCGGTGAAAGTTTCGTATTTGGCGGTGGGGATGTGGTACTTCTTCATCAGCTCTTTGGAGAAAGCCTTGCTGGCCTCAATGACAGCGGCGTTGGCCCGGGGGCCGAAGGCGGGGATCCCCGCGGCCTCCAGGGCGTCCACCATGCCCAGGGCCAGGGGGTCGTCCGGGGCCACCATGACGAAGTCCATCGCGTGCTCCTTGGCCCAGGCCACCATGGCCTCCACGTCCGTGGCCTTGATGGGCACGCACTGGGCCACCTGGGCGATGCCCCCGTTGCCAGGGGCGCAGTACAGCTCGGTCACCTTGGGACTCTGAGCCAGCTTCCAGCAGATGGCGTGCTCACGGCCGCCTCCGCCGACGACTAATACCTTCATAAAAACACGACCTTTCAGCAAGTTAGGAATTAGGAGTTAGGAATTGTTCCGTCACGGACAGACTTTGTGATGGAGGAGAGCAGTTTTCTCAATTCTTCGCAGTCCGAATGGAGAGAGTCATATTCAGTGCGGGAAATGTAGTCGCAGGAATAGAGCAGTTCCAGCCAGTAGAGAGTCTCCGCACATTCCTTCAAGGCAATGTACAGTTTATTTAAGAAGTCCTTCCGGCTGCTTCCGTACTGAGCCTCTGCGATATTAGCGCCAATGCTGGTGCCGCTGCGCAGCATCTGCTTGGAGAGGACATATTCCTTCTTCTCCTCCGATAAATATCGGTAAGCAAAGACAATGCGCTTGGCAAAAGCAAGGCTTTTGGGCATCAGGATACGTTCGCTGCTCATAAATTCCTAACTCCTCATTCCTAATTGAATTAGTGGTGGAACAGCCGAATCCCGGTAAACGCCATGACCATGCCGTACTTGTTGGCGGTGGCGATGACCTGATCGTCCCGGATGGAGCCGCCGGGCTGGGCGATGTACTGCACGCCGGACTTCCGGGCCCGCTCTACGTTGTCCCCAAAGGGGAAGAAAGCGTCGGAGCCCACAGTGACCCCGGACATCTGGGCGATCCAGGCGGCCTTCTCCTCGGCGGTGAGCACCTCGGGCTTCACCTGGAAGGTGTTCTGCCATACGCCCTCGGCCAGCACGTCCTCGTACTCGTCGGAGATATACAGGTCGATGGCGTTGTCCCGGTCGGGGCGGCGGATGTTGTCCACGAACTGGAGGCCCAGGACCTTGGGATGCTGGCGCAGCCACCAGATGTCCGCCTTGCTGCCCGCCAGTCGGGTGCAGTGGATGCGGCTCTGCTGGCCGGCGCCCACGCCGATGGTCATGCCGTCCTTCACATAGCACACGGAGTTGGACTGGGTGTACTTCAGGGTGATGAGGGAGAGGAGCATGTCGTGCTTGGCCTGCTGGGGCAGGTCTTTGTTCTCGGTGACGATGTTCTGGAGCATCTCCTCGCTGATATCCAGGCTGTTGTATCCCTGTTCGAAGGTGATGCCGAAGATATTGCGGCGCTCGATGGGGGCGGGCTCATAATTGGGGTCGATCTCAACCACATTATAGCCTCCCTTGCGCTTGGCTTTCAAGATATCCAGGGCCTCGTCGGTATAGCCCGGGGCGATGACGCCGTCGGATACCTCAGCAGCCAGGAAGCGGGCGGTATCCCCGTCGCACACATCGGACAGGGCGGCCCAGTCTCCGAAGGAGCACAGCCGGTCGGCCCCCCGGGCCCGGATATAGGCGCAGGCGATGGGGGACAGCTCTCCCTCCGGGGCAAAGTAGATGCGCCGCTCTACATCGCTGAGGGGCAGGCCCAAGGCGGCCCCGGCGGGGGAGACGTGCTTGAAGGAGGCGGCGGCGGGCAGGCCGGTGGCCTTTTTGAGGGCCTTCACCAGCTGCCAGGAGTTCAGGGCGTCCATGAAGTTGATATACCCCGGACGGCCGTTGAGCACCTTCAGGGGCAGATCGCCCTCCTCCATGAAGATGCGGGCGGGCTTCTGGTTGGGGTTACATCCGTATTTCAGTTCCAGTTCTGTCATGATCTGCACCTCTTTTTCTCAGTTTGGGACTTTGGAGGCGGAGTGGGCCTGCTCTCCGTGCTTGTTGAGGATGACGGTCTCACGCTCCCCGGTGGCCAGGTGGATATACTGCACAAACAGGGACACCTTGTTGTCCTCATTCAGGCTGGCCCACACCTGACTGGCCAGGGTCTCAGCGTCAGGGGCGGAGACAGACACCCGGCGGGGCTCCCCCTCAAAGGAAGGGAGAGGTTCGGCATTCTCCTGGTAGGTGTGGATGAAGCGGCCCTCCCCAGCCAGGGGGGCGTCGTACTCATAGAAGTAGCGGTGGCTGCAGGCGGGGTCACCGTCGGCGGATTTCAGGATGGACAGGCAGAAGGAGCCGTCCTGGTCCACCACGCCGGAGATGCGGGGGGTATAGTTGGGGCCGTCGGGCTCATAGCACCGGGTGCGCAGGGCGTCGATGTAGCTCTTGCCCGCCAGCAGGCTGTCCCGGATGGTGTCGGTCTGGTCTCCGTTGGTGACCACCGTCACCTCCCCCACCTGGCGCACCGGGTGGTAGATGATAAGGGAGGGGTCCACCATCTTGCTCTCGTCATAGGCCCGGGTGCGGATACCGTCCCCGGTGGCCTCAAAGACGCGGTTACGGCTGTTCCCGCTGCGGCCCATGATGAAGTAGATGATGACCGCCTTCTGGCCATCGGCGGAGCGGCCCAGGACGATGCCACGGCCGGGGTAGGGGTGGGTCTTCAGAATTTCGTTGAGATCAAGGCGTTTCATTTGTTTTGCCCTCCTTATCAGTCGGCTTGGTCAAAAACAGGCGTTTATATATGGAGAAAAGGCTGTACAGCAGATGCCACAACAAAGGAATCACGCCAATTACAGCGAGAATGATTCCCAGTTTATGAAGATAACTGAAATAGATATAGTTGTATCCCAGCCAGGACAAGCAATGAAGCAGAACACCACCCAAAAAGAGAAAACCGGCTGCTAAAATAGTCTGCACGGACATAAAATCTTCCTTTCTCCGCAGTCGCACCAGCAAAAAGGGCGCACCGCGTTTGTTCAAACGGGTGCGCCCAGACGGTCGGCAAATTTCCACGGCGATGCTCCCCGTGGTCCATTCCACTTCCGTCAGTTACACCGCGTGCTTCGTTTGTAAAATTCCCAATTCCAGTTTGTGTTCCCAAGTTGAAATTTTCCTCGGTATTCCCGCTCTGCGGTGGTGGGACCGCACAAAAGAATTGGAACTTGTAAAAAAGATTCCGCAGAACGAACGATCATTCTGCATTTTCCAACACCCGGACGGTGCGGCCCTCCACCTTCAGCCGGTCCTGGCAGAAGAGGGAGACGGCCTGAGGCAGCAGCTTCCACTCGCACTGCTCCATGATGCGCCGCTGGAGGACCTCCGGCGTGTCGCCGGGCAGCACCTCAGCTGCCTTTTGCAGGATGATGGGGCCGGCGTCACACTCCTCCGTGACAAAGTGGACGGTGGCACCGGAGATCTTTACCCCGTATTCCAGAGCCTTCTCGTGGACGTGGAGGCCATAGCAGCCCACTCCGCAGAAGGAGGGGATGAGGGAGGGGTGGATATTGATGACGGCGTTGGGGTAGGCCTGGAACAGCTCCTCCGTGAGGATGGTCATAAAGCCGGCCATGACCACCAGATCGGCCCCCACCGTCTCCCGCAGCAGGCGGGTCAGGGCAGCAGTGTAGCCGCGGCTGTCGGAGAAGTCCCGCCGGGGGAGCACATAGCCGGGGATGCCGGCGTTCTTGGCACGCTCCAGGGCGAAGGCGTCCGGAGTGGAGGAGATGACGGCGGAGATCCGGCCATTCACCAGCTCTCCCCGCCCCTGGGCGTCGATCAGGGCCTGCAGATTGGTCCCGCCGCCGGAGACCAGGACGGCGATACGTTTGGACATAGCGAACCTCCGAGTGAGTTAGGAATTAGAAAGTTAGGGATTAAGAATTTGGAATGGATGGAGTGCGCCTGGGGCGCACGGTTTGAAATCGGTCCGGCGGAGCCGAAGACACAATTCCCAACTCCTCATTTCTCATTCCTAATGTGATCAGACCAGCTCCACGCCGGCCTCGCCGGGGATGACGCGGCCGATCTGATAGGCGGTCTCACCGGCCCCCTTCAGAACGGACAGGGCCTGCTCGGCCTGCTCTGCGGGCAGGGCCAGGATCATGCCGATGCCCATATTGTAGGTGTTGTACATGTCCCGCTCCGGGATGTCCCCGGTCTTCTGGATCAGATCGAAGATGGGCAGGCGGGGGAAGGTGCTCAGGTCGATCTGGGCGGTGAGCCCCTGGGTCATCATCCGGGGCACGTTCTCATAGAAGCCGCCGCCGGTGATGTGACTGACGGCATGGATGTCCACCCCGGCCCTCAGCAGGGCCTTCACCGATCTTACATAGATGCGGGTGGGGGCCAGCAGGGCCTCGCCCAGGCTCTTGCCGCCCAGATCCTCACGGGGCGTCTTCAGGTCGGCGTGCTCCACGTCAAACACCTTCCGCACAAGGGAGAAGCCGTTGGAGTGGACCCCAGAGGAGGCCAGGCCGATGAGCACATCCGCCTCGCTCAGGCGTCTGCCGTCAATGATCTTTTCCTCGTCTACCAGCCCGACGGAGAAGCCGGCCAGGTCGTACTCCTCCTCGGGGTAGAAGCCGGGCATCTCTGCGGTCTCGCCACCCACCAGGGCACACTCCGCCTGGCGGCAGCCCTCGGTGATGCCGGAGACGATGTCCGCGATGCGCTCGGGGTAGTTCTTGCCGCAGGCGATGTAGTCCAGGAAGAAGAGGGGGGCAGCGCCGCCGCAGATGATATCGTTGACACACATGGCCACGCAGTCGATGCCCACGGTGTCATGCTTATCCATCAGGAAGGCCAGCTTCAGCTTGGTACCCACGCCATCGGTGCCGGACACCAGCACCGGCTTCTTCATGCCGGTCAGATCAGGGGCAAACATGCCGCCGAAGCCGCCCAGGGTGCCCATCACCCCGGGGATATAGGTGGACTCCACCATGGGCTTGATGCGCTCCACCGCCTCATATCCGGCGGTGACGTCCACCCCGGCGGCGGCGTAGGACTCCGAATGGGAGTTTTTCATCTTAAAAACCTCCAAATCACTGTGTTAAAGCCTCGCAGACTTTCCGCCGAAAGCGGAAAGGACAACAAAGAGTCCGCAGGCGAATCCATTTCGCCGCAGGACATCATGACCCCTGGCCGTGGCGGCCAGGGCCGCCTTTCCTGTGGAAAGGCGAGGGGATATCGACGGGGAAGCGACGTTGCATCCAGGGGGGACATCGCTCCCCCCTGGAGGGGCCTTATTCCCTGCCGTTCCAGCAGTAGGTGCAAACCTTGTCCCGGTCCAGGCCGATGGACTCCAGCAGTCCCTCCAGGGACTGGTAGCCCAGGGAGTCGAAGCCCAGCTTCTCGCAGATGGCCTTCAGCATGCACTGGCCCCGCTCAGTATGTACGTCGGCGTACTCCTCCAGATGCTGCTGCCCCTCATCCCCCTCCAGCTCCTGGATGGTGCGGCGGGCCAGCAGGTCCATGTCGGAGTTGCCCCGGGAGAAGTTCAGATACTTGCAGCTGTGCATGATGGGGGGGCAGGCGGAGCGCATATGGACCTCCTCCGCGCCGGACTCATAGAGGAATTCCACGGTCTCCCGCAGCTGGGTGCCCCGGACGATGGAGTCGTCCACAAAGAGGAGCTTTTTGCCCTCGATGAGCTCAGGCACCGGGATCTGCTTCATCTTGGCCACCTGCTTGCGGACATCCTGATTGGTGGGCATGAAGGAGCGGGGCCAGGTGGGGGTGTACTTGACGAAGGGGCGGGCAAAGGGCTTGCCGCTGCGGTTGGCAAAGCCGATGGCGTGGGGGACGCCGGAGTCAGGCACCCCGGCCACATAGTCCACCTTGGGCAGCTGGCCCCGGGCCACCTCGTCCCGGGCCATGATCTCCCCGTTGCGGTAGCGCATGACCTCTACATTGATCCCCTCGTAGTTGGAGTTGGGATAGCCGTAGTAGGTCCACAGGAAGCCGCAGATCTTCATCTCCTGGCCGGCGGGGGAGAGGGTCTCGAAGCCGTCAGCCGTCATTTTCACGATCTCACCGGGGCCAAGCTCGTAATGATCCTGATAGTCCAGCTTGTGGTAGGCGAAGGACTCGAAGGACACGCACAGGCCGTCGTTATTCCTGCCCACCAGCACGGGCAGCCGCCCCAGCCGGTCCCGGGCGGCGATGATCTCACCCTGCTCTGTAAGGAGCAGCAGGGTGAGGGAGCCATCGATCTCCTCCTGGGCGTGCAGGATGCCGGAGACCAGGTCATCCTTCTGGTTGATGAGGGCAGCGGCCAGCTCGGTGGAGTTGACCTTTCCGGAGCTCATGGCCATAAACTGATGGCCGTGGTCGGAAAAATACCGCTGGATCAGCTCCTCGGCGTTGTTGATGATGCCCACCGTGGTGATGGCGTACAGTCCCAGGTGGGACCGTACCAGCAGGGGCTGGGGGTCAGTGTCGCTGATGCAGCCGATGCCGCTGCACCCGTGGAAATCGGACAGATCCTTCTCAAACTTGGTGCGGAAGGGGGTGTTCTCAATGGAGTGGATCTGCCGCTGGAACCCATCTTTGGCGTCATGGATGATCATGCCGCCCCGCCGGGTGCCCAGGTGGGAGTGATAGTCCACTCCAAAGAAGATATCCAGGGTCACATCCTGGTGTGAAACTGCGCCAAAAAAGCCGCCCATGTGGTCCTCCTAAAAAGTTTAGAGTGAAGAGTTGCGCGTGGAGAAAAGGGAAAGAGGAGAACATACTCCCTCGCTCCCCACCCCCTGCGCCTGCCCAGGGAGATCTATTTCCTGTGTTTGCGGATCAAAAGCCAGGCCAGGGTCCCCGCGCCCAGGATCAGCAGCGCCAGGAGCAGAAGGACTGGCCCCGGAGAGCCGGTCACGATTACAGCAGTGGGACCGTCCGCTGAGCCGATGATCCCCAAGGCTTATTTCCCCATCAGGCGGCGGGCCATCTCCTGGTAAGCGCCTTCCACGTTGCCCAGGTCCCGGCGGAAGCGGTCCTTGTCCAGCTTCTCCCCGGTCTTGGAGTCCCAGAAGCGGCAGGTGTCGGGGCTGATCTCGTCGGCCAGCACGATGGTTCCGTCAGAGGTCTTGCCAAATTCCAGCTTGAAGTCCACCAGGGTGACACCGCACTCGGCCAGGGTCTTCTTCAGGAAGTCGTTGACCTGGAAGGCGTACTTCTTGATGGTGTCGATCTCGTCCCAGGTGGCCAGCTTCAGGGCTACGGCGTGGTAGTCGTTGATGAGGGGATCGTGCAGGTCGTCGTTCTTATAGGAGAACTCGATGGTGGGGGCGTCGAACACGATGCCCTCCTCCACGCCGTAGCGCTTGGCGAAGGAGCCAGCGGAGATGTTGCGGATGATGACCTCCAGGGGGACGATGGCCACCTTCTTCACCACGGTCTCCCGCTCGCTCAGCTCCTCCACAAAGTGGGTGGGCACGCCGGCCTTCTCCAGCTGGCCCATCAGGTAGTTGGTCATCTGGTTGTTGATGGCCCCCTTGCCGGTGATGGTGCCCTTTTTCAGACCGTCAAAGGCGGTGGCGTCATCCTTGTAGGACACGATGACCAGACCCGGGTCCTCGGTGGAATAGACCTTCTTGGCCTTGCCCTCATACAGCTGCTCGACTTTCTTCATAGTAGACCGTCCTTTCTTTTTCTCAAAAATCTAGTTGATCGGGAAGCAGAGACCTGCTTGAGATAGGAGTTGAAGAGCGGTGCTGGGGTGCCTAAAATGCGCGCGCAGCGCGCTCCATCACTCCGATTTCCTGTCTGGATCAAAGCTCTGCCTGGAGCTTGGCCTCCTTGGCGGCGATCTGCTCCGCCATCTTCTCCCGGGCGGCGTCCAGCTTGGCGGCCAGCACATCGTCGGAGACGGAAAGGATCTGGGCGGCCAGCACAGCGGCGTTCTTAGCCCCGTTGATGGCCACAGTGGCCACGGGGATGCCGCTGGGCATCTGCACGGTGGCCAGCAGGGCATCCAGGCCGTCCATGGCGCCCCCCTTCATGGGGATACCGATGACGGGCAGGGTGGAGTTCCCGGCGAAGGCCCCCGCCAGGTGGGCGGCCATGCCGGCGGCGCAGATGAGCACGCCGAAGCCGTTGGCCCGGGCACCCCGGGCGAACTCGGCGGCAGCGGCGGGGGTGCGGTGGGCACTGAGGATGTGGGCCTCATAGGGGATGCCGAACTCCTTCAGCTGGGCGCAGGCCCCCTGGACCACCGGCCAGTCAGAATCAGAGCCCATAATGACAGCGACTTTCTTCATAAAAAACTCTCCTTTCAGGATCCCGGCCGGGGGACAGGCGAAAAGGAGCGGCCCGGACCGCTCTCCCCGGGGAAAAGATTCAGGCCGCCCGCCTGGAACGGACAGCCTGGGATCGCTTACCTGTTATTTTTGGGCGCACAAATCCCCCCGCAGGATGCTGTGCTGCCGACAGATGGAAGACAGGCACACAAACATAGGAGGACCTCCTTGCCCAACAATGAATGGACTTTCATTTTATCGAAAAATCCCGATATTTGCAAGGGGGCAGGGCATTTTTGTCAGCTTCCACAAGGAGCGGGAGAAAAAATGACAGGGAAGTCGTCAGGACGGCGGGGGCGGGCTCACAGCAGGCCCGCCGTGACCAGGATGCGCTTGACCTCGTCGGCCCGCCGTGACCAGGCGGCGGCCGCACCGTAGTCCCGGCGGCGCTGATCCACCCAGCCCGGGTCCTCCGCCAGCGCCTGCTGGCACAGATGGAGGAACTCCTCCGGGGAGTGGGCGCCGTAGACCACATCGGGGAAGAGCTCCACCTGTTCCGGCCACAGCATGGATACGATGGGCTTGCCGGTGGAGAGATACTCATAGAGCCGGGGCGGGACCACGTCGTTATAGGGCTGGCTGTCCCGCAGCAGGTCCAGCAGAACCTGGCAGCGGCCCAAATAGTCGGGGACCTCCACCAGCGGGCAGGGGCCGGCCAGCATCACATTGGACAGGCGGGAGAGACGGCGCAGCAGAGGGTTTTCTTCCCGGCGCCCCAGCAGCAGGAAGGTCCAGGCGGGCCGGGCCTGGGCGGCATAGAGGATGGGGGTCAAATCCAGGTCGGCATGGATGGTGCCTGCCCAGCCCAGCAGGGGCCCGGGCAGGTGGTCCAGCTCCCCCCGACGCCCGGCGGAGCCCGCGGCGGCGAAGAGAGGGTAATTCACCCCGTTGGGAAGCAGCGCGATGTTGCCGCTGCACGGGGAGAGGCGGTCGGCCAACCCTGGGGAAGCGGCAAAGACCACGTCCGCCGCACCAGCCAGACTGCCCTCCCACCGGTCGGGCAGCTCGTCCCACACCTGGTCGCAGTCGTAGACCAGACCGTCGTACTCCAGCGCATCCAGGGCGTGGATATGGACAGGGGAGGTGGTCCACAGAAGGGGACGGCGGAAGCGGTGCCGGGCCAGCTTGTCGGCGAGAAAGCGGATCTGGCGCTGCCGGGAGAGCCGGAACAGCCGGTCGTGGCGCTCATCCACAGGGAGGGCGGGGGGCATGGTATAGACGGTGACGTTGGGGCGGACCTTCCTGCCCGGCTGGCGCCAGCGTTGATCCAACAGTCCGCCGCCGGGGCAGAAGTAGAGGACCTGGGCGTCCTTGAGCCGGGTGATCAGGTGCTGGGTCCGGCCGGGGGTGGGGCTCCAGGGCTCGGTGGAGAGACAGACGACTTGCTTCAAAAGGGAGGACCTCCCGTGTTCTCATGATCTAACAAAAACGGCTTGCCTCGGGCCCGGGAGCAGGGTATAATATCCCTGCCGGCCGGTCGGGCTTTGACCGGTCATATCTCACTTTATTATAGTCCCGGGGCCCCGGCGGGTCAAGGGAAGGAAAGGCAGGAAGTTTTTCCATGTTATCCGTGCTTCAGACATTGGATGGAGGGGCCTTGCTCTGGATCCAGGAGAACCTGCGGGGACTGTTGGACCCCATCGTAGAGGGATATACTACACTGGGCAACACCGGCCTGATGTGGATCGTGCTCTCTCTAGCCATGCTGTGCTGGAAGCCTACCCGGAAAGCGGGGGTGGCGGCCCTGGCGGCCATGGTGCTGGGGCTGCTGTGTACCAACGTGGTCCTCAAGCATGTGGTGGCCCGCCCCCGCCCCTGGCTGGATGTGGCGGGGCTGGTGCCGCTGATCCAGGAGCCGGACCCCAACTCCTTTCCCTCAGGGCATACCTGTGCTGCCTTTGCGGCAGCATCCGCCTGGTGGCGGGCGCTGCCCAGGAGATGGATGAGGTGGACCGGGCTGGTGCTGGCGGTGTGCATGGGCCTGTCCCGCCTGTATGTGGGGGTCCACTACCCCAGCGATGTGATCGCAGGGGCACTGGTAGGCCTGTTCTGCGGCTGGGCGGCCTGGAAGCTGCTGCAGCTGTGGGAGGAGCGGCGGGGATCTAGGCTCCGCTGAATTGCCATAGAGGAGCGCAGAAGCGCCGCCCGGCATCTAAACAGATGCCGGACGGCGCTTTTCTCTTGGGAGTTCATCCCCGCTTTCGCAGCAGGAAGGTGACCAGAAAGATGCCGGCCAGATACAGGGTGATGGAGGCGCCGGCGGAGGAACCGATGTAGTAGGAGGTCATCAGCCCGGCGATCCCGGCGCCCACCGCGAAGAGCAGGGAGCACAGGTGGTATTGGAACATGTTCCGGGAGATGTTCCGTGCCGCGGCGGCGGGGAGGACCAGGAGGGAGTTGATGACCAGCAGGCCCACCCAGGTCATGGACACCGTGACCACCACGGCGATGGCGGCGGAGAACAGGGCCTCCTGCCAGAAGACGCGGACCCCGCGGCTGTCCGCCAGGGCGGGATGGACCGCGGAGAGCATCAGGTGGTTGAAGGACAGACCCCACAGGGCCAGGACCAGCAGCAGGATCAGGGCCAGCAGGCCGATCTTGCCGGGCTCCACCGAGAGGATGTCGCCGATGAGCAGACTGTTGAATTTGGTAAAGGAGCGGCTGCCCAGGGTGGAGATGAAGATGCCCAGTGCCACCGCAGTGGAGGAGAAGACGCCGATGACCGTGTCGCTGGCCAGCCGGGTGCGGCGGCGGACAAAGTTGAAAAGCAGGGCAAAGACCAGGGAGAAGAGGACGGCGGCCCAGGTGGGCTCGGAGAAGCCGCAAAGGGCACCGATGGCCATGCCGGTGAAGGCGGAGTGGCCCAGGGCGTCGGAGAAAAAGGACATCCGGCTGTGGACCACCATGGTGGACAGGATGCCGAACAGAGGGGAGATGACCAGCACCGCCAGCAGGGCGTTTTTCATGAAGTACATGGAACCGGGCTGGGCCCACTCAAAGGGCAGCAGGTCCACCAGTGCGTACCAGAGCTCCATCATGCCTGTCCCCCTTTCCCCACCCGCAGGTGGAAGGTCTCATAAAATTCCGGGGAGGAGAGCACCTCGTCCGGCGGGCCTGACTTGAGCACCCGGCGGTTGAGGAGGATGACCTTGTCGGCGAACTGGCCCAGGGTGGCGAAGTCGTGGGTGGACAGGAAGATGGACAGGTCATAGCTGGTGCGGATCTCATCCAGCATCTCCAGCAGCTGGTGCTCCCCCTCGATATCCACACCGGACAGGGGCTCGTCCAGGATCAAAATATGGGGCAGCGGCTCCAGGGCCATGGCCAGAAGCACCCGCTGGAGCTGGCCGCCGGACAGGCCTCCCATGGGCTTGTCCAGCAGGTCCTCCCCATGGACTCGGGCCAGACAGCGGGCCACCAGCTCCCGGTGGCGCCTGGGCACGGGCAGGCAGACAGGCCAGCGGGTGACGGCGGCGGCGAAGAAGTCCAGCACGCTCACCGGGTCCCCCCGGTCAAAGCTGGGGGACTGGGGCACATAGCCGATGAGGGGGCGGGTCCCCCGGGCGGCGAGGGGAGCGTTGGCCCCGTCGGACAGCCGGACGGCGGGCCCGCCGGCAGGGGAGAAGGTGATGGTGCCGGAGTATGGCATCTGCCCCAGGATGCTGCGGAACAGGGAGGACTTGCCCGCCCCGTTGGGGCCGATGAGGGCGGCGATCTCTCCGCAGTGGAGGTGGAAGGACACATCCTCCAGGATGTCCTCCCCTTGGATGTGGACCGACAGGCCCTCCAGCTTCAGGCAGCAGGCGTCGGAGCAGCCCCCGGCCAGCCTGCCGTGCTTGATCTTTCTCACAGCTGATCCAACTCCTCTCCCCCGAAGAAGGATACGATGGTGTTCACGTTGCTCCGCACGCCTTCCAGATAGGTGGACAGGTCCCCCTCCTCCGGGCCGTCCATGAGCATGGTGAGCTGGGCCACCTGACAGCCGGTTTCCCGGGAGATGGCGTTGGCGGTGGCGTCAGAGCCGTTGACCTCGGTGAAGATGACGGGCAGCTGGTGCTCCTTCACCAGCTGGGTGATCTCATTGATCTCCATGGCGCTGGCCTCGCTGCCCTCCTCCTCCTCGATGGAGGCCAGCAGGGGCAGGCCCAGGGCCTGGGCAAAGTAGCGGAAGCCGTCGTGGAAGGTGATGAGGGCCGCGCCTTCTGCCCCCTCCAGGGCCTGGGTGCAGTCGCCGGCAAAGCTGGGCAGCTGGCCGGCGGCCTCCTCCCCATTGCGGGCGTAGGCGTCTCCATGGTCCGGGTCCGCCAGGGCGAAGCCCTCCTGGAGATTGCGCACCATGACGGCGGCGTTTCCTGGGTCCATCCAGTAGTGGGGGTCCCAGTGGCCGTGGTCGTGGCCACCGTCTCCCTCCTCGTGGATGTGGTCCGCGTTTTCAAGCAGCGCCACCCCCTGAGAGCAGTCGATGACCGCCGCGCTGGAGGCGGCCAGGGCGTCATCCATAAAGTCCTCCAGCCCGGCGCCGTTCATGGCGATGACATCCGCACCCTCGATCTTTTTCATGTCGTCCACCGACAGGGTATAGTCGTGGAGGCAGCTCACAGAGCCGGTGTTCAGCCGCTCCACGGTGACGCCCTCCACGCCCTGGGCAACGGTCCGGGCGAAGAGATAGACCGGATAGGTGGTGGCCAGGACGGTCAGCCCCTCCTCCTGGGAGGAGCCCGAGGGGGCCTGGGTGCAGCCGGGAAGCAGGAGCAGGACGGACAGGAGCATGGATAAAATGGGTCGTTTCATGGGATACCTCAAATTTCATCAGAGTGGATCGAATCATATTATTATAGCGCGATGGCGGGGATTTGTAAACGGATAGCGGGGAAAGTCTCTTTTTGCCCCGGCAGAAGGGAGAAGAACACTCCGCCCGTCAGGGCTCAGAAGGCGCCGGCTTCGTCGCCGAACCAGGTCACCAGCAGGTCCACGCAGGCACCGTAGGACTGGATGCCCAGATCTTGGCCGTTGCTCTTCAGAAAGGTGTCAAAGGTCTGGGCAGCGGCCTCCTCCACGGGGGACTCCAGAGCACGCCAATAGACGTTGTTGTCCTCCCAATCGGTGGACAGCTCCGGTGTAAAGGAGGCCGCCGCGATCTGATACCACAGATCCGGGGAGACGGCGTAGAGGGCGTTGCACAGCTGGATCAGGCCCATCAGCCATCCGGAGTACTGGAACACCGGATCGCCGCAGGACACCGCCGCGGCGATGCCCACAAAATTGGCCTCCAGCTCGGAGAAGACCATCCGCTGGTGGGACATCTCGTGGGCGATGGTGGCCGGCACCAGGCAGGCGGGAGCGTCCACGTTGACGTTGGCCTCGCCGGTGAAAGGGAAGTAGACGCCGGTGAAGCCCATCATGCTCTGCAGCCGGGAGAAGAACATGGGCTTACAGGGCACGGAGGGCATAGCCAGACAGGGGAGCTTCTGCTCCAGCTCCTCATAGACGGAGACTCCCCGGCGGAAACAGTTGTCCAGATCCTCAGCGAAGTGGCCCTCGCTGTCTCGGACCATCTGGGTGGAGAGGTCTGCGGCCTGGCAGGCAAAGTACAGCGTGACCTGGGCCAGGGTGGACACGGTGTAGGGCCGGGTCTCCAGACCGCTCTTTTCTGCGAAGGAGGCGGAGTAGTAGCCCGCAGACCAAAGCCAGCAGTAGCCGGTCCATACCCAAAGCAGGGCACAGAGCAGGCAGACCAGCCGCCGGCCCAGCTCATGCGGAGCGTGGAGCCGGACGGCCAGCACCGTGCCGCGGATGAGGCAGAGAGCGCAGGCGGTGAGAAAGACCGTGACCAGCACCTCCGCCAGGGAGAAGGGGAGCGGGGCAGACAGGCGGCCCAGAAGCTGCTCCGCCGGTGCCATGACATGGATGACCCAGCCGTCCATCAGGGCCTGACGGCCCCGAAACAGGTAGAAGAGAAGAGAGAGCAGGACAGGGGGGAGCAGGGGTAGGAGCGGACGCAGGCGGCGGGTGGTTTTTTCCTTGGTTTCCATGGGACCTCCTGGGACGGGTCAGATCAGGACGGGGCCGGTGGTCCACTCCAGTCCGCCGGGGCGGGGAGTGGAGAAACACAGGCCGTACAGGTCGGTGCAGCGGGCCTCCAGCTGGAAGAGTCTGCGGCCCGGCCCGTCCAGGGACCGGGCGTGGGCCGGCTTGGTGAGGATGGGAAGGGAGGCCGCTCCCTTCATGGCCCGCAGGAGCTCCTGCCCCCGTGGAGTGAAGCCCAGAACCCGGAGGTAGGGCGGGGCAGCCGGGCGGTCGGCGGCGGTCAGGCCCAGGAAGGCCCACAGCAGGAGACGGCGCAGGCGGGCGTGGGAGTACCGCTTGGTCTTGGCCAGGGTGAGAAATTCCTCCACAGACAGGGCCCTGCTTCCCGCCTGGACGAGCCGGGCAGGAAGCCCCTCCTCCACACCGGAGTCTGGGAGGAGGGCCCACTCCGCCTGGGACAGAGAGCGGACACGGGCCAGGAGGGCACGCTCCAGGTGGGACAGGGAGGCGGGCTCCAGCTCCTCCGGCCAGGGGGCGGGCAGGAAACAGTCTGCCAGGTCCCGCCGGCCGGCGGCGATCCACTCCCGGAGGATGGAGGCGGAGGCGAAGCCCTCCGCGGGGCGCGGGGCGTCGTGGCCCGCTCCCTGGCGGGGGACCGCCAGCACCTGGGGGGACCAGCCCAGGGCGGAGGCGGCCCGCAGGTACTCCACCCCCAGGTTGTCGTTGGGACGGGAGAGGACCTTCGCCCGCTCCGATCCCAGCAGGGCCGCCACCACAGCCTGGCGGCAGGCGGCGAAGGGCATCCCTTCGTCCAGAAAGCGGCTCAGGCCCGCCCGGTATGCCTCGCTGTCCAGGCAGGCGGCCGCCGCGGCCAGGGCGGCCGGGTCCCCGCTCTCGCTGCCGAAGGAGAGGACGTCCACCACGCCGCAGGCCCGGAGCAGGGCGACGGCGCCCGTAGCAAAGGACTCGGCGGAGGAGGCCGCCCACACTGTGGGCAGCTCCAGCACCAGGTCCGCCCCCCCGGCCAGGGCCCAGCCCGCCCGGGTCCACTTGTCCGCTGCGGCGCAGGCGCCCCGCTGGACCCAGTTGCCGCTCATGACAGCGACGACGGCGCAGTCCGCACCCAGGAGCCCCCGGGTGCGGGCGATCTGATAGGCGTGGCCAGTGTGGAAGGGATTGTATTCGGCTACGATACCGGCAGTTTTCAAGCGGAACGCCCCCTGTCTGATAGGATGTCTGTATGGAGATGCTTGAAAAAATGTATGATGAAATCCAAAAAAATGGTTGTCCTTCAGGGGAAAAAGCAGTAGAATGATTCCATCAGGTACAGATACAGTTTAGTACATTCCGCCCAGATAGGCAACAAAAACTGTGAAAAGGAGATCGTTTCCCATGAATATTCTGGTCATCAACGCCGGCAGCTCCTCCCTGAAGTATCAGCTGCTCAACCCCGAGACCCAGCAGGTGCTGGCCAAGGGCCTTTGCGAGCGCATCGGCATCGACGGCAAGTTCACCTATAAGCCCCAGATGGAGGGCAAGCAGGTGCTGGACGCTATCGACATTGCCATGCCCACCCACTCTGAGGCCATCCAGGCTGTGCTGGACGCCCTGGTGGACAAGGACAACGGCGTGATCGGCTCCATGAAGGAGATCGACGCGGTGGGTCACCGGGTGGTCCACGGCGGCGAGGCTTTCAACCAGTCTGTCCTCATCACCGACGAGGTGATGAAGGCTCTGGAGGACTGCATCCCCCTGGCGCCTCTCCACAACCCCGCCAACATCACCGGCATCAACGCCTGCACCGCCGTCATGGGCAAGGACGTGCCTCAGGTGGCCGTGTTCGACACCGCCTTCCACCAGACCATGCCCGCCAAGGCTTACATGTACGCGCTGCCCTACGAGTACTATGAGAAGGACAAGGTCCGCCGCTACGGCTTCCACGGCCCCGCTCACAAGTACGTCGCCGGCCGCGCTGCCGCGATGCTGGGCAAGAAGCCCGAGGAGCTCAAGCTGATCTCCTGCCACCTGGGCAATGGCTCCTCCGTCACCGCTATCGATGGGGGCAAGAGCGTGGACACCACCATGGGCTTCACCCCTCTGGCCGGACTCCCCATGGGCACCCGCTCCGGCGACCTGGACGCCGGCATCCTGGAGTATATCATGGGCAAGTACGGCTATGACATCAAGGAGATGGTGTCTATCCTGAACAAGAAGTCCGGCGTGCAGGGCGTGTCCGGCGTGTCCTCCGACTTCCGTGACCTGGAGAACGCCCACAAGGAAGGCAACGAGCGGGCTGGCCTGGCGGTGGATATGTTCAACTACGGGGTGAAGAAGTACATTGGCGCATATGCCGCCGCCATGGGCGGCGTGGATGCCATCATCTTCACCGCCGGCGTGGGCGAGAACTCCGCCTCCCAGCGCCTGGCCATCGCTTCCGACCTGGAGTTCATGGGGGTCAAGATGGACGCCGAGGCCAACAGTGTCCGGGGGAAGGAGACCGTCATCTCCGCCGCCGACTCCAAGGTGAAGGTGCTGCTGATCCCCACCAATGAGGAGCTTATGATCGCTATGGATACCGCCGCCATCGCCAAGGGCTGAGCGCGGTCCTGAAAACAAAAAACGCCCGGCAGTCACAGACTGCCGGGCGTTTTTTGATGTCGTTCCGGGCCCCTTTTTGTGTCCACACGCTCTTGGGGAGAAAGATGGCGGCGGCAGCGCCGCCAGAGGGACGCAAAAGGACTTAGGGATCTTTACAGGGCGGACAGGACCAGCTGCTCGCCGTCGGAGGAGGCATCCAGCCGGGCGACCGGGTGCTGCCAGCTGTCGATGATGCGGGAGGCGATGGCATCCTCCAGCTCCTTCTGGATCAGGCGGCGCAGGTTGCGGGCGCCGTAGGCGGCGGAATAGGACTTTTTCACCAGATAGTCCAGCAGGCTGTCCTGCCAGGTGAAGACGATGCCCTTCTCGGCCAGGGAGTCCTGGAGCTCCTGGAGCATCAGGGCGGCGATGGCCTTGAAGTTGTCCTCTGTGAGCTGGTTGAAGTAGACGATCTCGTCTACCCGGTTGATGAACTCGGGCCGCAGGAACTCCTGAAGAGCCTTCATGGCCCGCTCCCTGCCCTGTTCATTGGCGGTGCGGGCGAAGCCCACAGAGCCCGATTTGGTGTTGCTGCCGGCGTTGGAGGTCATGACGATGACTGTATTTTCAAAGTTCACCGTCCGGCCGTGGGCGTCGGTGATCCGGCCGTCATCCAGGATCTGGAGCAGGATGTTGAGCACGTCAGGGTGGGCCTTCTCGATCTCATCGAAGAGAATGACGGAGTAGGGCTTGCGGCGGATCTTCTCCGTCAGCTGGCCCGCCTCGTCATAGCCCACATACCCCGGGGGGGAGCCGATGATGCGGGAGACCGCGTGCTTCTCCATGAACTCCGACATGTCCAGCCGGATCAGGGACTCCGGCGTGTTGAACAGGTCGTGGGCCAGCTGCTTCACCAGCTCGGTCTTGCCCACGCCGGTGGAGCCCACAAAGATGAAGGACACCGGCTTGCGCTTGGGGCTGATGCCCACACGGCCCCGCCGGATGGCGGAGGAGACGGCGTGGACTGCCTCATCCTGACCGATGATGTGCTGCTTCAGCCGCTCCTCCAGCCGGGCCAGGCGCTGGTACTCACGTTCCTGGATCTGGCTGGCGGGGATCTTGGTCCACAGCTCGATGACGTTGGCCAGATGCTCCACCGTCAGGGCGGGGGTGGGGGCGGCGTCCAGCTGTCCCTTCTCCTGCTCCAGCCGAAGCTCCTGGCTGCGGATGGCGGCAAGCCGGGCATAGGACTCCTCGGTGGCGGCGGCCATCATGACCTCTTTCTCCTTGTCCAGGTCGGCCAGCTCCTTATCCACCTCGGCCCGGCGGGCCAGAGTGCGGTTCTCCAGGTTCACATTGGAGCAGGCCTCGTCGATGAGGTCGATGGCCTTGTCGGGCAGATAGCGGTCGGTGATATACCGCTCGCTCATGGTGACGGCCAGGCGGCACATCTCAGGGGAGATGACGACCTGGTGGTAGGCCTCGTAGTAGGGGGCAATGCCCTCGATGATCTGCACGCTGTCCTCGATGGAGGGCTCCTCCACGATGACGGGCTGGAAGCGCCGTTCCAGGGCGGTGTCCTTCTCAATGTGCTTGCGGTACTCATTGAGGGTGGTGGCGCCGATGACCTGGAGCTCCCCCCGGCTCAGGGCGGGCTTGAGGATATTGGCGGCGTTCATGGAGCCCTCGGCATCGCCGGCGCCCACGATGTTGTGGACCTCGTCGATGACCAGGATGATATTGCCCAGCTTTTTGATCTCCTCAATGAGGCCCTTCATCCGGCT
>ENA-ORRQ01001293-ORRQ01001293.1-human-gut-metagenome-genome-assembly--contig:-NODE-1293-length-19491-cov-5.171589_pt1 | contig 19491 bp, 8 predicted proteins | sample MGYA00242177_ERZ509138 | MGnify/ENA primary metagenome ERZ509138 (study PRJEB26280, sample SAMEA2338628) | human gut metagenome | biome: human gut; feature: human-associated habitat; material: faeces... | reverse complement strand
CCACCGCCACCTTGCAGCCCATGCGGTAGCCGGGGTCCAGGCCCATGGTCACATGCCCCTTCACCGGCGGCTGCATCAGAAGGGGCCGGAGGTTCAGGGCGAACTGGCCGATAGCCCCCTCGGTGGCCTGCTCCGTCAGCCGAGAGCGTTCTTCCCGCTCTAAGGAGGGGAAGAGCAGGCGGTCATAAGCGTCCTCGGCGGCTGCCTTTATGAATTCCATAGCAGGGGAGCCGGGCTTCACCACCGCCCGACGCAGCAGGGGCAGCGCCCGGTTACGGTCCAGGGTGACGGAGACCTTCAGCATATTCTCCTTCTCACCCCGGTTGATGGCCAAAATTTGGTGCCCCTGGAGCTTGGAGAGGGATTGGGTAAAATCGTAGTACAGACGGTACACGCTGTCCTCCTCCGTTGCCGCACAGCTCACAAGCTGACCCTGCCGACCCAGCAGGTCTCGCAGAGCCTTGCGAATCACGGCGTCATCGGAAATCTGCTCGGCAATGATGTCCGAAGCGCCCTGGAGGGCATCGGCCACGGTGTCCACGCCCTTTTCCGGAGAAAGGAAGTCCCGGGCGGCATCCTCCGGCCGGGGGCAGCTTCGCTCCTGGGCAAAAAGCAGAGCGGCCAGGGGCTCCAGGCCCTTTTCCCGGGCTGCAGTGGCCCGGGTACGGCGCTTTTGCTTATAGGGACGGTAGAGATCCTCCACCTCCGCCAGGGTCTTGGCGCTGTCGATGGCGGCGGCCAGCTCGTCGGTGAGCTTTCCTTGCTCGGCGATGGATTTTTTCACCGATTCCCGGCGCTCATCCAGATTGCGCAGATACTGCAGCCGCTCCTCCAGGGTGCGCAGGGTGGTGTCGTCCATGGCACCGTGGAGCTCCTTGCGGTAGCGGGCGATAAAGGGGATGGTGTTTCCCTCATCCAAAAGCTGCACCACATTTTCCACATATTTTTCGTTTGCGTTCAGTTCTTGCGCAAGCGCGTTAATGATATTCATTACCGTTTTTACCTCTCATTTTACAAAAATCGTCCTCCCAATTATACAGCCCAAATCCCTTTCGCGCAATAGTCCCGCCGCACACCCGGCAGGGACAAAAAAGAAGGCGGGCACCGCCGCTTTCTGGAGGCCTGAGGCCGAAAAGCTCTGGTCGGCAGGGTCAGCATCTGCGAATGTGCGAATTTCTTTCGTTCCCTCTTGCAAAATGGGCAGAAGCGTGGTATAACAAGGATAAAATGGCAAGCACAGCTATACATGCTCTGTGCTATAAGGCAAGACAAGCTGAATATTGTACTGCTTCCCTTGGCACCGGCTGAGGGGTCAAAGGCATTCGTGACCGAATCGTAGGTGTTCCGGCATTTGCTGGATAAGATTTGGTCATGGATGTCTTTACTTTTTTAGAAGAAAAGGAGAAACCGCTATGAAAATCGAACCTTTTGCTGTGGAAGAATGGATGAATGAATATGAAGTGGGTGCCCGCTTCAATATTGCGGAAACCTGTGTGGACTCCGTGTCGCTGGATGAGCTGTTTGCCCTGACAGGTGAGGATAAGGCACAGTTTCTAACGGACTTCTGCGCCAAGCGCTTGACCTATGGCGACATCGTAGGCAGTGACGCTCTGCGCAGTGGCATCTGCAAGCTGTACAAGACCGTGCAGCCCCGGCAGGTGGTACCCACCCACGGTGCGGCGGGAGCGAACCACCATGTATTCTGCTCCCTGATCTCTGCAGGCGACCGGGTGGTCAGCATCATGCCTACCTACCAGCAGCTCTACTCTATCCCCGAGGCCATTGGCGCGGAGGTGGCCATCATGCACCTCAAGCAGGAAAACGACTACCTGCCCGATTTGGAGGAGCTGAAGGCGCTGGTGACGCCGGAGACGAAAATGATCTGCATCAACAACCCCAATAACCCCACCGGCGCGCTGATGAGCGAGACGCAATTACAGCAGATCGTGGATATTGCCCGCAGCGTGGATGCCTATATCCTCTGCGACGAGGTATACCGCCACCTGACCCAGACCGATGACTGGTGCCCCTCCATCGCCGATCTGTACGAAAAGGGTATATCTGTCAGCAGTATGTCCAAGGTATTCTCTCTGGCGGGGCTTCGCATGGGCTGGATCGCCACCCGTGACGAGACGGCACGGAAGGCATTTCTGTCCCATCGGGATTACAACCTCATCAGCTGCGGTATGTTCGATGATGCGGTGGCGTCCATCGCTCTGGCACACAGCGACAGGATGCTGAAGCGGAACCAGACCATTGTTCGGGAGAATCTGTCAATCCTGGATATGTGGGTGGCCTCCCACAAGCATTTCTACTACACCAAGCCCAAGGCGGGCACCACGGCACTGGTCTATTATGATTTTGATATGCCGTCCTATGAATTCTGCAAGGAGATGTACCACCGGACCGGCGCCTTTGTCACGCCCGGCGACTGCTTCCGGCAGCCCCATAGCGTCCGTATCGGCTACGCCTGCGACAAGCAGACGCTCCGGGACGGGCTGGCGGCTCTGGCCGCCTTTGCAGACACCTTGGCCTGAACGGACTCTGTGTAAACGCCGAAGGACGGCGTGAAATGGAGAAGAATAATTTTAAGGCGGCGGCTGCCCTTGCTATGCTCCCTGCCAGGGAGGCAGAACAAAAACCAAATTTTTCCCGGATCTCAGAAATGAGACCCGGGTTTTTCATTTTTTTACAGGCTGCGCTTGCGGCGGGGGAGATTCTATGCTATACTAATGCTAAACGAACGGTCGTTTTAGGAGGACACAAGCAAAATGAAAACCACAGAACAGCAACACAATCAAAGAAAACAGGAAATCATGGAAAAGTGCTTCGAGTGCTACGCGGAAAACGGGCTCACGGGCACGGGAATCAAAGCCCTGGCCGACGCCTGCGGCTGCACGAAGGCAAATCTGTATTCGTATTTCAAAAATCTTGACGAGCTGATTATTGAGTCAACGGCATACTGCATGGAAAAGGTTGAGGACGACTTTATGGAGATGGCCCCCACCGACCCCAAGGATGTTGTCCGATTTGTGAAGGAGGTGCCTTACTGGACGGCGAAAAAGCACGGCAAAAAATATCGGCTGATGTATCAGATCTATACGCACCCGAAATACATCGAGCACGGCAAGAAGTTTTTTGAGGGCGTCAACGAGCGCTACACCGAGTATGCCAAGCGGCTGGAGCCGAAAATCGGCATTCCCTATACGATTATCACGCCGCTGATTTTCATATTCGTCCGGGCCAGCGTTCACTATGCCATGTTCGAGGACGAATACTACCTGAAAACCCAGATGGAGGTCTTAAAGCAGGGAGTCGCCCTGTTTGTGGATAAATACCGCTCACAATATCTGAACGGAGGTAACACAACATGAAGAAACGAATACTCAGTATCCTGCTGACCCTTTGCATGGTGCTGTCTATGGTCACGCCGTTGGCTTCCGCTACGGAAGGCGGGCAGCCGGAGGGCAATACCCCGCAAACCCGGGAGCCGCTATCCCTGGAGGAGGGCGAAACCTATTGGTTTCAAATAGGGGGTATGATCAACGGCCTGTACAAATACTATGAATCGTTCGTTTATGTCGGAACGGTGAATTCCTATGTGCTCAGCGCCGCTTCGGCAGGGAAGGCCGATTCCTCCGCTGCCGCGTCGGCGGCAACGGACAGCGATGCGCCGTACGGTTATTGCTATGACCATCGCCTGTTTGCTTCTGCGGAGGCTCTGGAAATCGGTACGGATTGGAACGGACTGTATGGGGGCAGCGTTATTTTCGGAAAGCCCTTTGAGAGCGGCGGATTAACCTACACTCTGCGTGCGCCCACGGTGGGCAGCGGAGTTTCGGAGGAGGGTACGGTTATCCCGGAAAACAACGAATGGGATGCCATCCGGAATAAGGGATATATAAAAGGCAACGACTCTTATTGCTGGGGGCAGGACACCTTCAGCGAGGACGCCTCCAAGCGGTCGAGTCGCAGGTTTGATAACGGCGAGCTGAGATCGGAAGGAAACGATACCTGCATACGCCCTGTCCTGGAAATACCCGCCGAGCTCACGGAAAAGGATTTCAAGGTGGTCACCCTGGACCTTAACGGCGGCTATGTGTGGAGCACCGCCGGCAGGACTTCGGGGAAAATCAAAATCCTCGTAAAAGCCGGGCAGGACTTCTCTGCGCCTGTGAATTCCGAAATGTATTTCGCCACGAACCTGAAGAAAAACAACTTCCACTGGCGGGATGAAAACGGGAATATTTACCGAGTGGGCGACCCTGTCCCTGCCGAAGTAAATACCCTTACCGCGTGCTGGACCTTCGAGGAGAAGTTTTCCTTTGAAGCCGGCTCGACATACTATTTTAACCTCTCCGAGGCCGGTATTCCCGGCAGCGCCAACACCGATTTTTACGGCGGCTCTTTGGACTGTGTTCCCTTTACCTATGCGGGAACGGTCGACACCTATGCTCAAAAGGACGGTTCCTCGGCAGGGGTCAACGGCAGCCGGAGCCTGCTTGTGGCAAACTACAATGTGACCCGGGATGTGAGCTGGTACGAGCTGAATAAAAAGGGCTTTATTTTCGGAAAGCCTTTTGAGAGCGGCGGTGTGAGCTATACCATGCGCGCACCCTCGGCGGGAACGGACAGCTATTTGAACAAAACGGAAGTGCGCGGCACTCCGTGGAACAACGAATGGGATACCATCCGTGTCAAGGGCGAGATCGACCCCGCAAGCCTCACCCGGAACTATATCAAAAACTGGCAGGGATCGCCCTCCTGGGGGCAGGATGCCTTTGCCGACGATACCTCCATGCGCGTATATCGGGGCGGCGAGGGGGCCGGCAGCTTTGCAGGCGCCTCTCCGTCCTCCGGCACGGGCATAGGCTATCGCCCGATTCTTGAGATACCGGATGAGATGGAAGCCGAAGACCTGAGAGCGGTAACGATCAACCTGAACAAAGGCAAGCTTGGCGGCGATACCGGACCTGTCCGGATGATCGCGCGGCAGGGGGCATCGTTTACGGCGCCCACAGCCAAGCACCTGACCGACTCCGAAGGCAATCCCGCTTCGGCAGACTTTGTGTGGGTGGGCGACGACGGAAATACCTATGCCCCCGGTGCTGCCGTGCCCGGAAATGTCAGAATGCTGGTGGCCCGGTGGTCTGAGGACAGCATCGGTATGCCCCCGGTCCCTTACCTGGACGAAAACGGCCAGATGCAGGGGTGCTTTAATTATACCGAGCTGACGAGCTATTTCGAGCCGGACATCAAAAATAACCCGTTTTATGATCTGCCGGCAGGCTGGTATGTAATAAGCGGCGATGTGACGGTCACCAGCCGTATCCGCCTGAACGGCGATGTGAAGTTTATACTGACGGACGGCGCGCAGCTGGATGCAAAATGGGGCATTGACCTGGGGGCCGGCGACACCTTTACCGTCTACGGTCAAACCACCGATGCCGAAACCATGGGTAAGCTGACGGCGTGTATTCCGGATGCCATCGATCTGTACGGAATTCCCAAAGAGGAAAAAGAGGAAGCCGAATGGATCTCTGAGTTCCGCAATAATACCCCCGGCATCGGTATGAAAAGCTACCATGCCAGAAGAGACGGGAGGACAAGGGGCGTTTCCCGGGATGAAGGAGATGTCATCATCAATGGCGGCCATATCAAGGTAAAGGCGGGGACAGGCGCTTCCGGCATCGGAGGGACCGGCGATATGCGCTATCCCAGCGAAGGCATAAAGGGCGGTAATATTACCATAAACGGCGGTATTGTCGACGCATCCACCGGAAGCTACCTTGCAAGTGCTCTCGACAGCGGAGTCGGGATCGGAACCAATAAATACGAGTTGGGCGGCAGCGTTACCATCAACGGCGGCACCGTCATAGCCAGGGGCGTGGATTGCGGAATCGGCGCCGGGAAAGGCGGAAACATTACCATCAACGGCGGCGATGTGACGGCGATAGCCGGCGTAACAGAAGATTCGACTAGATACTACTGGCCGAAGGGCATCGGTATCGGTTTGTGGCATGATGGTACTGTAACCATAAACGGCGGTAACATCAACGCCTCCACTGTCTACAGCGGAGCGGGAATCGGCGGATATTATGCGGATGTCGCCATCCACGGCGGCAATATTGAGGCTACCGGAAGCGGAGAATCGAATTTTCCTCCCTCCGTAGGTATCGGCAGCGGAAAAAGCCTCTTGATCGACGGCGGTGTTATCCATGCGTACGGTAAAGGCGGCGCGGCAGGCATCGGCGGTGCAAATGTATGGAAAACCGAGAAATATACCGAAAACGCGTCCCTGCTTATCACCGGCGGCGAAATTTACGCTTCGGCAGAGGGCAACGGCGCCGCTATAGGCGGAACAAGCAAACTCGATTACGGATCGATCACCATTATCGGCAATGCCATTCAGTCTCTTTCCAGCGAGTCCGGTCCCTGTATCGGTGCGTCGGCGGATAAAAGCGTCGGCGATATCACGATCACGGATGCCGATCTCCCTCTGTTTAACTGCAAATATAATCTTATCGGCGGCAACCCCCTTGAAGAAGGGAATAAAATTCTCATTCAAAATTCCCGTGTTATGTCCGTGAATGGAAACGATACCTACCTGGGAATTTCCGTAGGCAATAACGGCACGCTCATTGTCGAAAACAGCGAAATAAGCCTGCCGAAGCCAAGGAGCATACAGGGCGGGGACGGATCGAGTATTATTCTCAGAGATTCCGAGATCTATACCTGCGGAATCTATATGAAATGTGCGGGTACGCTGAAAAAAGTAGAAATTACCGACTGCACCGTGGTAACGGGGGCTATGATCGGCGGCAATGCCGATAATGCCGCTGTGGGTGAAATCGTGATCCGCGGCAGCGACATAAGCATGGGCGACGATCATTACCCCAACCGCTGCTGTATCGGCAGCGGTAAGTATGCCTCCTTTAAAAGTATTGACATACAGGACAGCAAGCTTCATCTGCCGGTGGCTGTGGATGCTTCGGCAATAGGCGGCGGATGGTACACCTCGTTTAATGAAGACGCACGGATCCGCATTGCAAACAGCACGGTAGATGCCACCACTTACAGGATGTGCCCTGCAATCGGTGCGGGCTATCATGCGACCGGCGACGCAACGCTGGAGATCATCATTGAAAACAGTAACGTGATCGCCAAAGGCGGCACCTTGCGCTCGGGCAGTTCCGGCACTTATGTTCCCGGTATCGGAAAAGACAGCTACAGCAAATGGCTGAATGTCAAAATCCAAATCACGGACAGCACCGTAGAATCCCTGCGCCATACAGAGCAATACGAGGAGGAACCCGATGACTACCGCATTTATGACGGCCTGCACGAAAAGAACCTGCCGGGTATTCCGGAGGAAAACATGACCTTCTGCGGCAGTACCGTCAACGGGAAGCGGTTCGACCATGACGTTGATGCATACGGCAAATGCCGTATCTGCGGGAAGTACGATCTGGGATACTGCTATGAAAACGGACTTCTGCGCCTTTCCGGGCTTGAAAATTGCCTGTTCGACGGAAGCGAAAAGAAGCTGACAAGGCTTGCCCACCGGACCGATCCGGAGGTGCTTACCGTTTTGGAGGAAGGCACGGACTATACCGTAACCTATAAAAATAATATATATCCGTATACCCTTTCGCCGGACGATGCCGGGTTTGATTCCGCAAAGGCACCTAAGGTGATAATTTGCGGCACGGGAAGCTTTTGCGGCAGGGCGGAACACTGTTTCACCATCGGCGGCCAGGCGCAGCCGTCCTATACCGTAAGATTTGAAACAAACGGCGGCACGGCGATTGCCGACAAAACCGATGTGAAATGGACAAATCGCGTGCTGGAAAACATAGAATCTCCCAAAAGACCCGGGTATTATTTCGCCGGATGGATGTGCGGCGAAACAGCCGTCCATGCGGCAACGACCTATGCCGACCTTGCAGGGGACGAGAGCGTTCGATCCGTCACGCTCACCGCCTTGTGGGAGGCAACCGGATTTCCCTGGGGCGAGATCCGCATTGACGAGCGCAACGCATGGCAGAGATTTCTGAATCTCATTTCCTTCGGCCTGTTTTTCCGGGAGGAAAAAACCGTGACCGTTACCGCCGGGGATGCAAGCGGTGAGGATGTGGAGGTCGAATACTTTATCGGTGATAAGATGTACTTTGTGGGAAGCTGGGAGGGGAATACCTTTGCTCCCTACACCGGCCCTATCGGTATTGATGCGGACGGAAAATATGCCGTTTATGTAAAGATCACAAACGCATCCGGCAAGGTCACTTATTTAAGCTCCGACGGCTTTGTTATTGACACCACCGCGCCGGTCATCCAGGGCGTTGAAGCGGGTAAGGTTTATTGCGATGAAGTGACCGCTACCATAGTTGAGGAGAACATCGACACCGTTACGGTGGGCGGCGAGCCCGTTACCCTTGACGAAAACAACCGGCTTGTCATCCCTCCGGCAAACGGGGATGTGACCATCGCTGTCACCGATAAGCTCGGCAACCGGGCAGAAGTCACCATAACGGTGTATGACGGACACGACCCCGACCCTGACACCAACATCTGCAGCCACTGCGGTATTACGGTTGCGGCGGATCTGAAGCTGGGCGATACGGTAACGCATTTCGGAACCATTATCGAGGCATTGAAGGAAGCCTGCAAGCCGGAAAACTCCGGCTGTACGGTGAAGCTCTGGGCGCGGAACACCATGCTGCCCGACGGGCTTTATGCGGATACGGATTCTGCGGGCTTCACCTTGGATCTTAACGGCAGGAGCCTCGGCGGTTATCCGCTGAATGTGGGCGGCGCCGGACGCAGCGGCAAGCTGACGGTCATCGACCCAAGGGGCAACGGTACCCTGGGCCTTGCGGTGAGAGACGGCGGCGAGGTGACAGCCGACGGCAGCAAGGACACAGCCTATTCCATTGCGGTTTACGGCGGTACGCTGAAATTCACCGGCGGACATATAAATGCCGGAATGTGCGACCTCTATAACGGCGTGAAGCTGACCGATCTCCTCCCCGAGGGCTATGCCTATCGCCGCTACGACGGCATCGGAACGGAGTTTTCAAAGAAAAGCTGGGTTCCCCGCACGGACGCCGAAAACAGAACCGGCTGGGCGGCCGCCGGGCGGTATGACCTTGCCGTGATGAAATGCGAGCACGCCGGTATGGATGCGGAGGGCAACTGCCCGTATTGCGGACTGAAAATAGCGGCAGCGATCACAAAGCCCGGTGTTTTCAGGGGATATACAGATATCAATGAGGCAATTTCCGATGCGCAAAGCGAGGAAAATTACGGCTGCGCCCTTACCCTTTGCAGGGGCGAAGTCAGGTCTTTAACGCTGAGTAAAGGACGGCTGGCCCTTGAAATTCGGGGCGCCGCTGTCGACTATTGCACAATTAGCGGAGCGGATGTAACCATAGACCGCAATATGGACGCATGGGTCACCTTTACCGGCGGAAAGCTCAGCATTACGGGAGGTACATTCACCAATTATGTTAGCCTGAAAAGTAGTGAAGCCCGTATCTCCGGCGGCCGGTTCGCAGATATCGACATGACGGAAAACTCCAAAGTCAGCACCCTTGCCGGCTATCTGGGGGAGGGCCGTGCCTTCGCCGATAAGGACAGCGGCGACATCGTAAACGGGTATGTGACCAGCCTTAAAAATGTCACGGTCTTACCCCATGCGCATGACTGCCGCTGGAATACCGAAACCCACGAAAAGAGCTGCGCCTGCGGCTATACGGAGGCTGCGGACACCGAAGCCCCGGTCATTTCCGGCATTGAAAACGGCAAAACTTACTATGGCGCAGCGGAATTTTCCGTGACCGACGATAACGACTTTACCGTAACGGTGGACGGCAACCCCGTACTGCCCGAAAACGGCAGGTTTACCCTCGCGGCGGACAATGAGCAGCACACGATCGCGGCAACGGATGCTGTGGGCAATACTGCCGTCATTACCGTCAGCGTGATGAAGCTATACAGCGTTACGCTGCCGAGCGGCACGGGCTTCACCGCCACCGGTGCGAATACAGCCGGCCACGGCACCGACTATACATTCAAGGTGGACATTGCAGAGGGCTATTCCAAGACCGGAAGCTACCGGGTTCTTGTAAACGGCTCTGCAGTGGACGGCATTATGGGTGACGAAACCGGCGACACCTTCCTGCTCACCGGCGTGAGCGGCAGCATGACCATCACTGTGGAGGGTGTGGCGGATATCACTCCGCCTGCGGCGGAAATCGCAGTCGGCACCAATAAGTTCAGCTCCTTTATGAACATGATCACCTTCGGCCTGTTCTTTAAGAAAACCCAGACCGTGACCGTGACGGCATCGGATGTGGGCAGCGGCCTTTTCAAGGCGGAATATCTGCTTTCCGAGACCGCATTTGAGGATAAGGACGCGATTGCCGGCGACTGGACGGAGCTGACGCTCACAGAGGGCACGGCGGCTTTCAATATTGAGCCGAGCAGAAAAGCGTATGTCTATCTCCGCGTGACAGATGTGAGCGGCAACATTACCGTTATCAATTCCGATGGCGTGGTGGTCTACACTGAGGCCGAGGCGATCACTGAGGCAGTCAGCTTTACGAAGCTTGACGGCGCGGATGTTTCCTTCCGTGTCAGCCTTAACGGCAATACCGTGGCGGCGCTGTATAACGGTGACGCACCCATTGACAGTGCTGATTATACGGTATCCGAGGACGGGACGATCACACTGAAAAACAGTTACCTTTCCGGTCTTGCCGCAGGTGAATACACCGTCCGTGTGGCCTATAACCCCCTGGGTGAGGAATACAGGTCGGGTGATGAGCCTGCCATGACATCGGTGAAATTGACCGTGGGTAAGAAAACGCCGAGCATCCATCATGTGCCGGACGATGCAAAGAATTACGACGGAAAGCCGATAGATGCTCCGACCGTTAACACCGATTCCGACGGCGCTTGGGCGGTTGAATACAAGTCTGCAGGGGCGGATGATTCGGCCTATACCGCGGCCGCACCGAAGAAGGTCGGCAAGTATATAATCCGTATTACCACGGCCGAGACCGACACATGCAAGGCGGCTTTCTCCACGATGGCCTTTGAAATTAAGCCCAGAGAGGTGACTATCTCCGGCGTTACGGTCAGCGACAAGACCTACGACGGCAACGCAAATGCAAAGATCACCGCCGCCGGAGTAATAAACGGGCTGGTTGACGGCGATAAGGTCTCTATTGTCACCGGCAAGGCACTGTATGATGATAAAAATGTCGGCAGCGGCAAGACGGTCACATTCTATGATTTTGTCCTATCGGGAGAGGACGCTGCAAACTATGCGCTGTCGGCGCAGCCTGCAAGCACTACGGCGAGCATCGTGGAGTATACGGTTGACGGCAGCGAGTATGAGGCAAATTCCAACGACTGGATCAATAAAGACTTTGTTATCACGGCAAAAGCGGGCTACAAGCTCGGCCTGACCGATGCGGAAAACGGGGATTGGGTAGATTCCCTTACGGCATCGGAGGAAACCGATAACGGAAAGCTGACCTTCTTCGTGAAGAACACCGAAACCGGAGCTATTTCTGCACCGGTGACCGAGAGCTACAAGATCGACAAGACCGCGCCCAAAATCGTCGGCATCGGCAGCGGCGAGACCTATTATGTGACCAAGAGGGTCGCAATCGATGAAGAAAACCTTGCATCGGTCACCCTGAACGGCGAGGCTGTCGAGGAGGTGTTCCATCTGCAGGGTGACACGGAGGCAACCTATGTCATTCGCGCAGTGGATAAGGCGGGTAATGTGACGGAGTACACGGTCTATATGAAGCCGATTTCCGCCGTTAAGGAGGAAAAATCACCGGGGACGGGAGACGCAGGCACTCTGACTCTGTGGATTGCATTGCTATTCATCAGCGGCGGCGCTGTGACCGGCGCTGCGGCTGCAAGCAAAAAGAAAAACCGCTCCGTGAAATAACGGGCGGCAGGAGAGGCAATTAAAAGTAACCGGTAAACCTATTCGCAGCGTACGCATCGGCGTGGAGCTATGCCGTGATAACCAATTACGAACGGAGGGAAGAAGATGAAAACAGAGAAAAAACTACTCACAGGCACACTTTTGGCGCTTTGCGCCGCTCTATTGGTGCTTTGCAGCGTGCTTGCCATAGGATGGAGCAAAGCGGCAAAAGGCGCTGCCGCACTGCCGGAGGTGCGCAATAATGGCACGGCGATCCAGTGGAAATACAGCGATGAACCCGACTGGCATGACCTGGTGGCCCTTTCCGAGCTGCGGGGGGCTGCCGGGGAAGCCGGCAAGGACGGAGCAGGCGGCGAGAATGGCACCGACGGTAAAAACGGTGCCGACGGCAAGAATGGAATAAACGGTACAAACGGCAAAGATGGCATAAACGGGGTTGACGGAAAAGACGGAGCCGATGGAAAAGACGGCAAGGACGGAATTGCCGGCACAAACGGCAAAGATGGCATAAACGGGGTTGACGGAAAAGACGGTGCCGACGGCAAAGACGGCATTGACGGCAAGGACGGTATGAACGCCAAAAACATAGAGGTGCAGCGAGCCGCAACCCACATCCAGTGGCGCTATGAGGGCGACGAGTGGCAGGACCTTGTGGCGATAGCCGACATCACAGGCCCCACCGGACAGAACGGTAAGGACGGGGCAAACGGAAAAACGCCGGAATTCCGTGTGAGCGAAAACACATTGCAATGGCGCTATGCCGGCGATGAAATATGGCTGAACCTGTACGATCTTTCGGTTTTGAAAGGCGCTGACGGCAAGGACGGAGCCGACGGCAAGGACGGCACAAACGGACAAAACGGCACTGACGGCAAAGACGGTAAAACACCTTTTATCGGAGAAAACGGCAACTGGTGGATCGGAGAAATCGACACCGGTGTAAAAGCCGCAGGTGTTGACGGCACAGACGGTGTTGACGGCACAGACGGCGAAAAGGGAGAAAAGGGCGACAAAGGTGACAAGGGCGATAAAGGCGACAAGGGCGACGCCGGTCAGAACGGCAGCTGCCCGGGCTATTTTTACGGCGTTGGGGTGGTACAATCGGTCAATCTTCAAAATGAAACGGCGGCGCTCTATTTTCAGGGAAAAATGAGCAGCGGCGGGCTTGTCTCCTGTGACGGGGATACCGTTCGACTGTCACGTGGACATCATTATCAGGTGAGCGTAAACGGGGCGGTCTATGCCATGTCAAATGATGACAAAGGCTTCTATTCTGTTCGGATGACGGACGGCTATGATAACCAGCTGTGCAGGGATCTTACGAGCATAAAGGTGGACAAAGGCAAAAAGCTGAACGAGACGAGAAGAGAGCAGCATACCCTGAGCTTCAACCGGGTATACGATGCCAAAGGCGGCGATATTGTCCTGCGGCTTGCACTTGAGCAGGCCGAGTATGCTACCTATCTTCTTTCGTTCAGAGGCACGATCACCATCACCGCTCTTGACTGAGCCGACCTACACGAAAACGGAGGTAATAGAATATGAAAAAACGAATACTTAGTATCCTGCTCGCCCTATGTATACTGTTCTGCCTTGTGCCGACTACGGCGTTTGCCGCGGGTGAGACAAACAGGAAAGTCGAAACGGAACAAGAGCTTGTCGATGCGCTGGCGGACAGCAGCGTAGACATCATCACGCTGAAAAATGACATTGCAATCGACACGACCCTGACCGTCCTCCGCAAGGTCACCCTCGATCTCAACGGCTATGTTCTGAAAATGACCGGCAGCGGCAGCGTTATTATCCTCGATAATAAGAGCGGCATCACCGGCGACCTGACCCTTATCGACAGCAATCCCACGGCGGAGCACAAATTCAAGGTTAACGGCGCAGAACCTTGGGTGCTGGACAACAGCGGTACAGAGACCGTCTATGGTGGCATCATCACAGGCGGCACGGGCAGCCGGATCTTCTTCTCCAACGGGGTGGAAGGCGGCGGCGTGATCATCGGCAGCGGCGCACTCACCATGAACGGCGGCAATATCGTCGGCTGCATAGCCAATAGAGGCGGTGGCCTGTTCCTCTCAGACGGTTCGTTCACCATGAACGCCGGCAGCATTGTCGGCTGCTCAACACCGGACAGATTAACGACCGGAGAGGCCTTTCACGGCGGCATATACGCTTTTGGTCCGATGGCGAACGGAGACACAACCGGCGTGATCACGTTGACCGGCGGCCTGATCAAAAACAACGGCAGATACGCTATCAATGCTGCGTATATGACCACAATTTACGCCAACGGCGGCGAGGTATACGGTGAGGTTCACCTAAATCAGGCATGTAAGATCACCTGTCTTGCAGAAGATAACGGTATTACCGCCTTCAAAGGCAAGACGGTGATCGGCGGAGCTTCCGGTGTAAATGCAAGCCATGTTGACTGGGGCCTCTTCTACGGCGGTCTGTATATTTACGGCAATACGACCGGCGTCATCGTGACCTACAAGGACGGCGACAGTGAATACGCAAAGCAGGTTCTGCCCTCCGGCACTCTCGCGACGCGTCCCGACACTCCCGCCGCCACACCGGGCTATACCTTCGGTGGCTGGAACAAGGCCGACGGCACGGCGTGGGATTATGCAAGCGATAAAGTCACCGATAACATAACATTGTATGCAAAATGGGCAGCGAACACCTACACGATTACCTTCGACACCGCCGGCGGCAGCGAGATTGCTCCGATTACGCAGGACTACGGCACGGTAATTACCGCACCTGAAGCCCCGGAAAGAGAGGGCTACACCTTCATCGGCTGGGATAAGGCAATTCCCGAAACCATGCCTGCCGAGAATATAACGCTCAAAGCACGGTGGAAAGACACCGAAAAGCCCACGGGCGAAATTATCATAGGCACAAATAAATGGCAGGAATTCCTGAATAAGCTCACCTTCGGCCTGTTCTTTAGGGACGCGCAGACGGTGACGATAAACGCCGCCGACAACAGCGGAACCGTGTTTGTCTCTTATCTGGTGACCGATCGGGATCTTTCCGAAGAGGAACTGAAATCCCTCGTATTCAGCGGGTACGAGGAGCCGTTCCACATAGACCCCAGCGGGGAGTATATTGTTTATGCAATGCTCGTTGACGCGAGCCTGAACATAACATACCTTCGCTCCGACCGCATAACGCTTGACAACGTTCTGCCTGTAATCGGCGGCATTGAGGACGGCAAGATTTATTGCGAAGCACAGACGGTTACAATTAACGAGAAGTATATAGAGACAGTTACCGTAAACGGCACGGCGGTCACGCTTGACGAAGGAGGCAGCTTTCTCCTCTCTCCGGCAGACGGCGAGCAGAAGATCGTTGTTACCGACAAGGCGGGCAACACCGCCGAAATGACCGTGACGGTCAACGACGGGCATACCGGCGGCACAGCCACCTGCACCGAAAAAGCGGTATGCGAGGTCTGCGGAAAGGCTTACGGAGAGCCTGACCCGAACAGCCACACCGACCTGAAGCATATCCCCGCCAAGGCAGCAACCGAAGATGCCGAGGGTAATGTCGAATATTGGTACTGTGGCGGCTGTAATCAGTATTACAGCGACAAGGACGGCACCAAGGAAATCAAGAAGGCCGACACCGTAACGGCGAAGCTGTCGAAGACTCCCCCCACCGGCGACACAAGCAGCCTTTCCCTGTGGCTTGTCCTGGTGCTTGCCAGCGGCGGTGCAGCCACCGGCGCAGCGGCCCTCAGCAGAAAGAAAAAGCACGACAGATAACGGAATATACCCCTTACCCCCTTTCCCCGGCAAAGCAAAAGCGTCGTAGCAATACGGCGCTTTTGCGACTGTCGAAAAACCCTCCGGTTTTTTCCGACAAAAGGCTTGCGGTCTGCTGCGCGCATAATTTGTCCGTCTATGACGGACAAATTCCACACTGGCAGCCCGAGAAGTATTTTCTCTCACGCACATGTCGCGAGAGAAAATGATTTTATTTCTTTGCCGCCTGCGGGCGGCAAACTCTGCGAGGCTTTTTTTACGCGCCGAATAATGTATATTATAGCATAGTACATTCCTAAAATAAACCCCCCTAATTTTTGGGGCGAATTTCTCCGAGAGGAACAAATTCACTGTCAGATTATATAAAATTTTTTTTCATTTTTGGAAAACTTATCCTATTGGCATTTTGTAATTTCTATGGTAAAATAAACAAAATATAATTCTGCATAGAAAAAGAGGGTCTTATTATGGATAACTTGACAAAAATTGTTCGTACCGAAATCTCCCGGCAGTACAAGAGTGTGCGGCAGTTCGCCTTAACGGTAGGCATTCCTCTGTCCACCATCAACAGCGCCCTGCATAATGGCATAGGCGGCTCCTCTTTCGACACCGTGGTGCAGATCTGCAAGGTTTTAGGTATCAAGGCTCTGTCCGATGACTCCGCCTTCTATCTCACCGACGACACCCAGGAGCTGCTGACCCAGTACGCCCAGCTGGACAGCTACGGACGCCACACTGTGGCCACCGTGCTGAAGGTGGAGGCAGAGCGCTGCCGTGACGCGGCGGATACCTTCTCCGGCCAGGCAGCAGCCTACGGCGGCAGCTTCACCAGCGTGAATATGCCCACCAAGAATGCGGCGGACGCTGCGGATGCACTGCGGGTGCTCAAGGCCAGAGACAGCCTGGAAAACAAGGAATAACAGAAAGGGATCCTTCCTATGACGGCCGTGCAGCGGGAGGCTCACGCCTTTTTAGCACAATTCCACCATAGGCCATTTACTGTTACAGATCTGGAAAAAGCCCTGCAGGAGCAGGGCTTTTCGCTGGTGGAGTTCAGTAGGCTCTCTAACTGCAAGGAGGTCGGCACCCTGCTCACCTCCCTGCAGCTGGTTAACTACGCCTCGGGGCTGTCGGCCTTCACCTACCAGGACGCAAATCTGCGGATCGTATTCCTGCAGGAAAACCTGTCCCAGCACGAGCAGATGATCCTGCTCAGCCACGAGCTGGGGCACATTTTGTGCGGACATCTAAGCCGGGCCGCCACCACCGGGCCGGGGTCCGGCATTTTGGAGGAGCAGGAGGCCAACGACTTCTCCGCCCGGCTCATGCGCTACAACGAGACCTGCCGGCCCCGGCGCACGGCCACGCTCATAGCCCTGTGCCTGGCGGTGCTGGTGCTGGCGGCTGTGGTGACGGTGGGGGCCGTACACCGCGAGAATCCCACGGTATATCTCACGGAGTCGGGCCAGTGCTACCACAAGGCGGACTGCAAGTACATCGTGGGTAAGGACAACACCACCGCCGTGACCCTGCGGCAGGCCAAGGCGTCCGGATATGACGCCTGCACCTGGTGCTTCGGGCACAGCGGCACATAAATATATTCGGAGTAAGAATGCCATGCACATCAAATCCGAAAAATGGGATTATGTCATCACCGGCAAGCCCTACGGCATCACGCGAATGGTGATCGTGGGTGTTATTGCCGCGTTTTTCATTGTGCTGACAATCGACCAGCTTCAGCCCGGCCCCAATAAAATGCTCTTCATCGCCCTGGCCTTCGGCGGCATAGCCACCCTCATGTCCGTGACCTTTGTAAGGCTCATAGTCCGCTATTTTTACTATAAAATTTGCATCGGGCCAAAGGGTTTTTACTTCAAAACCAACCCCTTTAACGGAAAATATTACGAATACACCGAAATTGAGCGGTGCGGTAGGGGGACCATCAAAGTCCATCACGCCGCCACCCTCGCCGCCCCCGCTCAGGTCAGCCGCAAATTTTTCTGTTTCACCGACCGCAGCGGCAAAAAACACGAGGCCATCCTGGAAGGCACCCTGAACGAAGATGAAATCACCATCCTGATCAGCCGCATAAACCATGCCCAAAAAGAAAACTAACCCAAAAAGACGGCAGCCGTGCGTATAGGCGCAGCTGCCGTCTTTATTTTTTACTCATCCACTGTTCCCACCCACGGGAGGGACAGAGTCGCCCACCCCTACGGAGGCGATATTAGGGGTGGTCTTTTACTTGCTGGCCTTATGGACCGCATAGAAGAAGTACCGGCCTAAGCCGTCGCCGAAAACGCCGGTGTAATGCTCCGACAGGCTCCAGCTTATGGTGCTGTAATACAGCGGGATCACATTGCCCTGCTCCAGCAGCAGCCGCTCGGCATCCTCCAGATAGGCGTCCCGGGCCTCCTGGCTGACGGACACAGCCGCTACGCGCAGGAGCATATCATAGGCGCTGGAATAGAAATTGGCGTAGTTATCCTCGTTGCCCTTGCGCCAGCTATTGAGGAAGCCCGTGGCATCGTTGCGGTCGCTGCTGACGCGCAGGGCGGCGATGGTGTACTCACCCCGGGCCAGGGCCTGGTCGATTTGGGCGGTGGTGACGCCCTGCAGGGTCACATCCAGGCCCAGCTTCTCCTTCCAGGTCTTTTGCAAAAGGGCAGCCAGGGAGTCTGTGATACCGTCGGACTCATAGAGCATGGTCACGGTACCCAGCTTAGCCAAGGCGCCGGCGGTATAGCCCGCCGCCTGCATCAGCTCCCGGGCAGTCTGGCAGTTTTTCTCGTAATTCTCGCTGTCGTTATCCACGGCGGGGCCGAGGTCACGGAACTGGCCGCCGGCGGTGCTGCGGATGCCCCAGGTCACCAGGCCCTCGGCCGCCGGATGGGTGCGGGCACCCAGGAGCTCGGCGATGGCGTTGCGGTCGATGACCAGGCCCATAGCCCGGCGGACATTCTCATTGCTGGTGAGGCTGGAGAGCTGGTTCAGCAGGACCACACTGGTCTCAGGATAGCTATCCGGGGTCCAGCTGTCAATTTTCTTGGCGACGGCCTCCTCCGTCAGACCCAGGACAAAGTCCACTTCCCCCCGGTCATAGAGGGAGTTGGCGGTCTTGGCATCGGCGGTGAAGCGGAAGGTGAGATTCTCCGGGCCCAGGCGGCGCTTATCGTGATAGTCGGCGCTCTGGGTCAGGGTCAGGGTATCGCCCTCCCAGGAGGAAACGGTGTAGGCGCCGTTGCTGACCAGGGTGGAGGCGGACATGGACCAATTCTCCTGGGCGACTGCGGCGCTCTGAACAGGCATGGTGGCCGCCGCCGTGCAGACACTGTCGATAAAATACGGACAGCGGCCGCTGAGCGCCACCACAAAGGTCTCCTCGTCCGGGGCGGACACCTGGAGGGCCTCCGCATCCCCGGCCCGGGCCGCGGTGTAGCCGGCCACCATGTCCAGCAGCTTGGCGTTTTTGGAGCCGGTCTCCGGGGCCACCAGGCGCTTCCAGGCGTAGACAAAGTCCTGGGCGGTGACCTTGGTGCCGTCGGACCAGGTGACCCAGCCCTTCTGCATGACGCTCTTGCCGTCGAAGTAGTACCACTTGCCGTCGATCTGGGTCCAGCCGGTAACCATCTTGCCGGAAGAAGCGAGGTAGTACCAGTTGCCGTCAACCTTTTCCCAACCGGTCTTCATATGGTTGTCGCCCTTGAAGTAGTACCAGTTGCCGTCGACCTTGCCCCAGCC
>ENA-ORRQ01001286-ORRQ01001286.1-human-gut-metagenome-genome-assembly--contig:-NODE-1286-length-19581-cov-5.157380_pt1 | contig 19581 bp, 17 predicted proteins | sample MGYA00242177_ERZ509138 | MGnify/ENA primary metagenome ERZ509138 (study PRJEB26280, sample SAMEA2338628) | human gut metagenome | biome: human gut; feature: human-associated habitat; material: faeces... | reverse complement strand
TGGGCGACGGTAGAATACTCCTGCGTTTTGCCGCGTATCTTCACTTCGCCCTCGTCTTTTTGATATATTCCGCCGATTATTTTCATCAGCGTGGATTTTCCCGCTCCGTTTTCGCCGAGCAGTGCATGCACTTCGCCCACCCGAAGCTCGAAATCGACTTTGTCGAGTGCGACGACTCCGGGAAAGAACTTTGATATTCCCTTCATCTGCACAAGATATTCTTCCATTTTTCTTCCTCCCGTGCGGATTTGAAATCCGCAAATAAGGTAAAGTCGGTGTTTATTGTTGCCTGTGCGAGCGCAATTATTAAGGCGGGCGCAAAATTTTCAGAATAATTAAATTGTCATAAATTGAGAGCAAATATAACGACAAAAATATAGATTATGGCGCTTTATATACTTGTCTGCCGGCAAAAAGAGTGGTATAATAATTATGTCTGTAAAACCAGCCATACTATTTCCGTCTGGAGGTAAAAATATGTCATACGATGTAGCAATTATCGGTGCAGGCGTCAGCGGCGCAATGGTCGCGAGAGAGCTGAGCCGATATAACATCAAAGTCGCATTGGTTGAAAAATGCAGCGACATGGCGATGGGCACAACAAAGGCCAACAGCGCCATTGTCCACGCAGGCTTCGACGCAATGCCCGGCACCCTCAAAGCGAGGCTCAATGTTGAGGGCACTGCCGCAATGCCCGGTCTGTGCGAGACGCTCCATGTCCCGTTCAAGCCCATCGGCTCATATGTCGTTGCTTTCTCGAACGAGGAAGTTGAGACTCTTGAAGAGCTCAAGGCAAGAGGCGAAGAGAACGGAGTTCCCGGACTCGAGATTCTCGACAAAGAGGCTATTCACCGCGAAGAGCCGAACCTCAGCGACGAGGCAGTCGCCGCGCTCTACGCTCCGACCGCCGGAATCGTCTGCCCCTATGAGCTGACGATAGCGGCAGTTGAGAACGCAGTCATGAACGGTGTCGAGTTCTTCCGCAATTTTGATGTTACGGCTATTGAAAAGAACGCGCAGGGCAACTTCGTCCTCAAGTCCGACGCAGGCGAGATCGAAGCCGAATATGTCGTCAACGCCGCCGGCGTTTTCTGCGACAAGGTAGCTTCTCTCATCGGCGATGATTCAATAACCATTATTCCCCGTAAGGGCGAATATATGCTCATGGACAGAGCAGTCGGCGACAAGGTAAAGCACACGATATTCCAGTGTCCCTCAAAGATGGGCAAGGGTGTTCTTGTCACCCCGACCGTTGACGGCAATCTGCTCGTCGGTCCGAGCGCAGTCGATATAGACGAAAAGGATGACTGCTCGACCACCGCAGACGGCACAAACGGCGTTTTCAAGACCGCTCTGAGATCAGTCCCGTCGCTCTCGACCCGCGACGTCATCACTTCGTTTGCAGGCATCCGCGCCCACAGCACTGGCGACGATTTCATCATTGCCCCCAGCGAGAAGGACGCAAAGTTCATAAATGTCGCCGGCATCGAGTCGCCCGGTCTTTCCTCCGCTCCCGCTATCGGTCTTTATGTCTGCGACATGATTCTGCAGGACAAGGGCAAAGTCAGCGAGAAGGCGGACTTCATCCCCGGCAGACCCGCTCCCGTGCGTTTCCGCCACATGAGCGCGGAAGAGCGCAAGGCACTTGTTGAAAAGAACAGCGCATACGGCAGAGTTATCTGCCGCTGCGAGACTATAACCGAGGGCGAGATCCTCGACGCTATCCACGCGCCCGCAGGCGCCATCGACGTTGACGGCGTAAAGCGCCGCACGAGAGCCGGAATGGGTCGCTGCCAGGGCGGCTTCTGCGGCTCGAAGGTAGTCGAGATACTTGCAAGAGAGCTTGGTCAGGAGCTTGATGAAATCACAAAATGCGGCGGAGAGTCAAAGATCCTCTTCGGCAGGACTAAGTGATCTGCGAACTTTCGCAGCATGAAAGGATGAATACTAATGCTTAAATATGATCTTGCCGTTATCGGCGGAGGTCCCGCAGGCATGGCCGCTGCGCTCAAGGCGCGCGAAAGCGGCGTCGAAAAGATAATCATACTCGAGCGCGCAGAGACTCTCGGCGGTATCCTTGAGCAGTGCATACATACCGGCTTCGGTCTGCACTACTTCGGCGAGGAGCTTTCGGGTCCCGAATACGCCGCGCGTTTCATCGAGCTTGTTGAGGACACCGACATTGTCGTAAAGACAGACACGATGGTGCTCTCCATTTCCGACGACAACGTCGTCACCGCAGTCAACAAAGAGGACGGTCTTATCGAGATCGACGCTACCGCAGTCATTCTTGCAATGGGCTGCCGTGAGCGTCCGAGAGGCGCGCTCAACATAGCGGGCACCCGCTGCGCCGGAGTTCTCTCCGCAGGTACTGCGCAGAAATATGTCAACATTGACGGCTATATGCCCGGCAAGGAAGTCGTTATCCTCGGCTCGGGTGATATCGGTCTTATCATGGCGCGCCGCATGACCCTTGAGGGTGCGCACGTCAAGATGGTCTGCGAGCTGATGCCCTATTCGAGCGGACTGACGAGAAACATCGTCCAGTGCCTCAACGACTTCGACATCCCGCTCAAATTGAGCACCACGGTTATCGACATCCACGGCAAGGAGCGCCTTGAGGGCGTCACCATTGCAAAGGTCGACGAGAACCGCCGCCCGATCCCCGGCACGGAGGAATATGTCCCCTGTGACACGCTCATGCTTTCCGTCGGTCTTATCCCCGAGAACGAGCTGAGCAAAAACATGGGTATCGAATTTGACCGCGTCACCGGCGGCCCGATAGTCGACGAATACAGAGAGACTACTCACCCCGGCGTTTTCGCCTGCGGCAACGTGCTGCACGTTCACGATCTTGTTGACTTCGTTACCCTTGAGAGCCAGACGGCCGGCGAGGGCGCAGCGAGATACATAAAGAACGGCGGAAATAAAGAGAAGAAATACGTCAAGACCAGAGGCATCAACGGCGTGCGCTACATCGTACCGCAGAAGATAGCCCTCGGCGAGGACGAGGATGTCAAGCTCTTCTTCAGAGTCGGCGACGTTCACAAGAATGCCAAGGTCGTTGTCACCTACAACGGCGAGACGCTCATCAGCAAGAAGCGCCCGAGACTCGCTCCCGGCGAGATGGAGAACGTCATCATCAAGAGCGACATGCTCAAGAACTTTGATGAGAACGGCATAATCGAAATTCAGGTGGAGGAATAATCATGGTAAAAGATATTATTTGTGTCGCCTGCCCCATGGGCTGCCAGATCTCCGTTGAGCTCAACGATGACGGAGAGATCCTCAGCGTTACCGGCAACACCTGCAAGCGCGGCGACGCCTACGCGAGAACCGAGTGCACCCACCCCGAGAGAAGCCTGACGACGACTGTCAAGGTCAGCGGCGGCGTTCACCCCGTTGTTCCCGTCAAGTCCGCAAAGGCTGTTCCGAAGGACAAGGTCAAGGACTGCGTCAAGGAGATAGCAAAGCTTGAGATCAAGGCTCCGGTCAAGATCGGCGATGTTGTCTGCGCGAACATACTCGGCACCGGCGTTGATATCGTTGCGACGAACATCTGCCCCGAGGCGTAAAAGGCATAAAAAATAAATCGAGCATCCGCAGAACGAAAATTTCTGCGGATGCTTTTTTGCGGATGTTTTTAAAATTATATGCTGTCAGCTCTTGAAATAGCTTTCAAGGACATCGGACGGATGCTGCCCTCCCGCGAGCTTTTCGAGCACAGCATCGGAATAAATATAAGACCTTTTCGCCGACTTTGCCGAATCTATGGCAATTTCATTACCGCTGATTGAAAAATAATATTTATCCCTGCCGTTGTCGTCGCTGAGAACAAGGCGGTTGTCCTTTTCTTCGTAAGTGCCGGTCGAGCAGTCACTCATGCCGCTCCTGTACATGGAATAACTGCAGTCCGCGGGCGACAGGACGATTTCGACATAGTCTTTTTGACCGTCGTGCTCGTTCTTGCCGATGTAAGTTATAACATCGGTACGGATAGACTCGGGCGTGAAAAGAGCCTTATTTTTTAAGCACTTATCAGTCTTTTCGGAATCCGCAGAATAGCAGAACTCCCGCACGGAATCGGACTTTTTGGCGAGAAATTCGAGACCGTCTTTTTGTTTTTTGAATGTAAATTTGCTCTGCGAGCCGGAATTTTTCGCGGTGAGTATCAGATAATCGTCATCCTCCTCGTAAGTGCCGCTCAGAGCGGCGGAGAACCGATATGACTGCATGAAATTGAAGGTCTTATCCTTTCTGTTTAGCACAAGACCCGCATAGTCGTTATCCGACTTGCAGCCGAAGGACGCCACGCCGTTTTCATCAACGGAGGCTCTGACTATATCCGCAGAGCCGTCCGCACTGTTTCCGGGGAAAAAGTGCGCCAAGAGTGCCGCGCACACGGCAACAACGGCAACAACGCCTATACAGATAATACGTTTGACCGAGCTTTTCATACTGCATCTCCTCTCATCAGTGTTACATCCGCAAAGTTATATCAGCAAACAAAAAATACCGCAGAGAGCCTGCGGTACTTTAAATTACTCCTCGAACAAATCGAGTATCATCTCTTTCGGGCGCGCTCCGACGGCGCGGTTGACCAACTCGCCGTCCTCAAACACGAGCAGAGTGGGTATACTCATAACATCGAACTTTGACGCGAGTTCCGGCTCCTCATCGACATTGACCTTGCCGACCTTTTTGTCGGGATTCTCGGCGGCTATCTCGTCAACTATCGGCGAGACCATGCGGCACGGACCGCACCACGACGCCCAAAAATCGAGCAGGACGGGTTTATCGCTCTGAAGCACTTCTTTATCAAAATTATCTTTTGTAACAGTTATAACTGACATTTCATATTCTTCCTTTCTCTTCACTTCGCCGGATATCCTCCGGCATTATTTAGAATAACAGATTTTCAAAAAATATTCAAGCAAAGTGATGATTCGTTCACACAAGTTTAAAATATTGAGTGTATTATATAACCTGTGAAAGGTCGATCAATTGACTTTCAATGTGTATTCTGTTAATATCAGTATATAATAAGATCATCTTACGGGAGGTCATAAAATGAGAAATATTATAAGGATAAACGACGGCTGGCTCTTCACGCTCGACGGGAAGACCGAGACCGTCAATCTGCCGCACACATGGAACGCCTTTGACGGTCAGGACGGCACAAACGGATATCTTCGCACAAAGGCGACATATTCCAAAGAGTTGCCGAAATCGGACAAGAAAACGTTCCTCGAATGCCGAGGAGTCAACTCAAAGGCGGAAGTCAGAGTCAACAACGAGCTTGTCGCAGTCCACGAGGGCGGATATTCCGCGTTCAGAGTCGATATCTCTGACTACATCAGATACGGCTGCCGCGTTGACATAACCGCCGACAACTCGCCGGACGAGTCCGTCTACCCGACGATGGCGGACTTCACATTCTACGGCGGCGTTTATCGCGATGTCAATCTTATCGAAGTTCCGGACTGCAGATTCACCATGAACGACTACGGCTCGGACGGAATATACATCACCCCGCGCCGCGTCGGCGAGGACGGCTGGGAGCTGAGCATAAAGGCGCTTATTGACAACGCCGACTGCTCGCACAAGGCTCGCTTCACGCTCATCGACGCCGACGGCAACGAGAAGGCTTCAACAATAGCGGATCTTCGCCCGATAATCAGCGCGAAGCTGCCCGTTGAAGACCCTGTTCTCTGGAACGGCAGGAAGAATCCGTATCTCTACACCGTCAGATGCGAGATTTTTGACAGCACAACACAAGAAGTCACGGACAACATCGATATCAGAACCGGACTCAGAGAATATCATATCGACAGCCACAAGGGCTTCTTCTTAAACGGTGAGCACATCAAGCTCCAGGGCGTCTCCCGCCACCAGGACAGAGAGAACATGGGCAATGCCATAACCGAGAAGCAGCACGCGGAGGATGTCAAGATAATCCTCGATGTCGGCGCGAATTCGGTGCGTCTCGCCCACTATCAGCAGAACAGCTATTTCTATGGTCTCTGCGACGAGAGCGGACTGCTCGTCTGGGCAGAAGTGCCGGTTATCTCCCGTTTCAGCCCCAAGCGCAATGAAAACGCGGAGCAGCAGCTCGTTGAGCTCATCAAGCAGAACTACAACCACCCGTCGATATTCTGCTGGGGCATCGAGAACGAAATCACAATAGCCGGAAGCGCAAGCAAGAAACTTATAACATTCCTCAAGCATATGCACAAGGTCGCAAGACACCTTGACCCGACGAGATACACGACATGCGCCCAGCTGACCATGTGCCCGGTGAACTCACCGCTCAACCACATCACCGATATCATCGGCTACAACCACTACTATGGCTGGTACATGGGCTCGTGCGACGAGATAAACAACTGGCTCGACGAGTGGCACAGAGAGAACCCCGAGGGCAAGCTCTGTCTTTCGGAATACGGCGCGGAGGGCATCACGAAATACCACTCCGACTCCCCTGTTCAGGGCGACTACAGCGAGGACTATCAGGCTATCTACCATGAGCACTATATCAAATCGATAAACGAGCGCGACTGGCTCTGGGGCTCATATGTCTGGAACATGTTCGACTTCGGCTCCGCATCGAGAAACGAGGGCGGCGTCAGAGGCAGAAACAACAAGGGTCTTGTGACATTCGACCGCAAGACGAAGAAAGACGCGTTCTGGCTCTACAAGGCATACTGGAGCGACAAGAAGTTCGTTCACATCACCGGCGAAAGATACGTCAACAGACCCGCCGGAAAGAGCACGATAAAAGTCTACTCCAACTGCCCGGAGGTAACGCTCGAAGTAAACGGCAAGACCTACACGAAGAAAGCGGACAGAGTGTTCGTCTTCGACGATGTTGAGCTTAAGCTCGGCGAAAATGTTATCAAGGCGCGCGGTGGCAAGGTTCGCCCGTCGCACACGATAACGGTAAACGGCATCGAAAAAGCCACAGACGAATACAAAATGCCCGCAGAATACTCCTCATTCGTGCGCAACTGGTTCGTTGCGACGGACGGCGAGGGCGACCCGAACAAGCTCTCGGTTGAGGACAGCATGGGTGAAGTTCTCAGCAACGGCGAGGTCAACAAGATAATCAAAAACGCCGCCGGAGACTTTGCGGCAAAGGCTGTTTCAAGTCCCCTGCTCAAGCCCATCTACCCGGTGAAGGTCAAGACTATGATCAAGCTTGCCGGAAAGCTCGGCGTCGATGAAAAGATGCTCTCGCTCGCGGGCGGATTCCTGCAGACGATAGACAAGAACTGATAAGGCGCAAAAATACCGCTGAAGATAAAACTTCAGCGGTATTTTTATTTTGTTCAGTTATATTTGTCGGTGTCCTCGTTAAGATCCTCGTCGTCGGGATCGTCGGGGTCAATCGGCTTTGAGGCTTCGTCATCAGGATCGTCGGAATTCGGTTTTCCCTTTTTCGAGACGCCGAATGCAGTTCCGCAGCAAAGTCCGATGCTAATACCGAGGCACATCCACATAGGGATATTATCCATTGCCACACCCATCATAAGCCCGATTGCAAGACCCAATGCAAGACCTATGCCGACGCTGCCTCCGCTTTTGCCGTCAAATGTTTTCTTGTTTTTGCTCTCTTTCATCAGACGGTCGCCGCCTCTTTTGCCGGAGCTTTTTCGGCTTTCTTCACGGGGAAGATGTTGGTGAAGTTGAGCAGGAAGAGCAGGACATATGCCGCCTGCATCGGGATATTCTCAATAATTGCGCTCTTGCCGACAGTCAGCAGGAGAACGAGCATTGTGAGAAGTATCGCGCAGAAAACGATAAGACCGACCATGAAGCGACCCTTGAGCTCTCTCGCTTTATTTATAAGCAGGAGCACCATGGGAGCGGCGCAGCAGAACGCGAACAGAAGCGCACCCGTCCAATGCGCCATGCAGCGCGGAGAATCAAGATGCATCTCCTCGCCCATCGACGGGCAGTTGATGGTGACATAAATTGCGGCGCTGCCGATCGAGCCGAGAATAACGCCCGCTCGGCTGTGATAACCGAATTTGCGATAGGCATAGAGCGTGTTTGTGAACACGGTTGCCGAAGCGATAACGCCCCAGCCTCTGAAATGCCACGGGAAGTCGAGTCCTATCATGCTCGCGGTGATAAACTTCACCTTTTCGATAAAGGGCTGGTCGCCGAAGAAGCCATACCATGTGACATAGACGCAGCCGAAAATAACACCGAAGAGGCAGAATATTTTCAGCGCCTTGCCGGGCTCCTTGCCGTAGAGCAGGACTTTTATGTAGACGATGAACATTGCAAGGCAGATGCACGAGACTGCGACCCAGATGGGATAGAGCCACTCGTGACCCATCATACCGCTGATGTTGGCATGGGTGATGCCGTCGACGGTACGCTCCTCTACCGTTGCGTAGTTGACGAGCACTATCTTGCGCATGAACGCTATCATCCACACCGCATAGGCGGCGATAATGGCAATCCACATTGCGGCATACGCCTTAAAGCTCGGCTGTTTTTTCACTTTTGACATTGTTACACCCCTTGTTACCCTGCAACACCTAAAACTTTACAAGCCTTGCGTCGTCTGATTGCGTTTAACTGCGTCCTCAAACTTGACAGGCGGCAGCCTGCGTTTTCATCCTTGTTTAACACAATCATACTTGCAACCAGATGTAAACTTTTAGATGTTGCAGGGTACTTCGATAAATTTTTATCGTTTTAATTATAACTACTTTTGGGAATGTTTGTCAATAGTTTATTCTTTGTCTAAAATATAAGAGACTTCTTTATAGGGTTTTCCGTCTTTGAAATAGATTCTCGGCACACGGCGGGCAACTCCGCAGACGAACTCATAGTTGAAGCTCGCCGACATATCGCCTATCTCCTCGGCGCTAATCGTGCAGCCGTTGTCGCTGCCCATGAGAATGACTTCGTCCTCGATATTCAGCTCACCCTCGATATCGGTTACGTCTATCATGAACTGATCCATGCACACTCTGCCGATTATCGGCGCGAACTGACCGTTGACTATCACTCTGCCCTTTGAAGAGAGGGCGCGCGGATAACCGTCGGCATAGCCCACGGGGATAGTCGCGATGCGGGTCTCCCTGTGAGTCACAAAAGTGTGGCCGTAGCTGACTCCGCAGCCGGCAGGGACAGTTTTGAGATTGACTATCTTTGTACGAAGCTCCATTGCGGGAATGAGATCAACGCTCGATTTGTCGACCTCTTCCGAGGGATAAAGCCCATAGAGAGAGATTCCGAAGCGCACCATATCATAGTGCTTTTCGAGTTCTTCGACTGCCGCCGAGTTGCTCAGATGCTTTATCGGTATATTTATACCAGCCTTTTCGAGCTTATTTATAAACAGATCGAAGCGCTCCGACTGGAGAAACGCCGTTGTTTTCACGAGCTCATCGGCGCGGGCGTAGTGGCTGAAAATACCCTCAAGGACGAGATTCGGGAGTTCGACTATCTTCTTTATCTGCTCGACGCTCTCGTCGTTATCCTGAAAGCCGACACGCGACATACCGGTGTCGAGTCCGATATGGAACCGAACGGTCTTTCCGAGGGCAACCGCCCTATCCGACAGGCGCTTTGCCATATCATAGGTATAGATATTCTGCGTTATATCATAGTTTATCAGCAAATTGTCCTGCGAGGGCGAAGTATAACCGAGAATGAGGATCGGCTTTTTTATACCTGCGCGGCGAAGCTCGACCGCCTCTTCTATAACGGCGACGCCGAAATAATCGACCTCGCTCTCAAGCTGATGCGCAAGCTCGACCGCGCCGTGGCCGTAGCCGTCCGCTTTGATAACCGCGAGGACTTTTGTACCCTCGGGTATACGGCGCTTGCACTCACCGAGATTGTGAAGAATCGCGTCTATATCTATCCTTGCATATATACGATGATACTGCATCGTTATCGCTTCCTTTGTCAGATTATTTGGGCAAGCGGAGCGGTCTCAATACCGTTTGCGTTGAGCTCCGCTTTTATACGCTTTGCAAATTCGACCGCCTTGACTCCGTCGCCGTGCAGGCATATCGAATCTGGCTTCAATTCGATTATTTTTCCGTTTATCGATTCGACCGTGCCGTTTTTAACCATACCGATAACGCGGCTGACCGCCTCGTCCTCATCGGTTATGACTGCGCCCGGCTTACCTCTTGCGACGAGAGACCCGTCATCCTCATAGGCTCTGTCGGCAAAGACCTCGCTCGCAGCTCTGAGTCCGATTTTCTTCGCCTCACTCATCATCTTGCTGCCAGAGAGGCAGAGAAGAATGAGCTCTGGGTCGATTTCATAGACAGCCTCGCAAATGGCGGCGGCAAGAGTCTCGTCCTTGCCCGCCATATTATAGAGCGCACCGTGGGGCTTTACATGGGCAAGGCGGCAGCCGGCAGCCTTGCAAAACGCGGAGAGCGCGCCTATCTGGTACTGGACGAACGCCTTTGCCTCGGCGGGCGAAACATTCATATTTCTTCTGCCGAATCCGACGAGATCGGGAAAGCCCGGATGCGCGCCGACCGCGACGCCGTTATCGCGCGCGAGAGCGACGGTCTTCTGCATCACGAGCGGATCGGACGCATGGAAACCGCAGGCTATGTTGGCGGACGAAATATATTTTATGACCTCATCGTCAAGCCCCAGCTTATAGTTGCCGAAGCTCTCGCCGAGATCGCAGTTAAGATCTATTTTGTGCATATCTGTGCCCCCCTGTCAATATTTAAGCTCGACATTTTTGACATCGGTTATGAGCATATGCCCAGGCGAATGAGTTATCGCGATGGGCGGCTTCGTGCTCATCAGAGCCGACTGCGGAGTGACGCCGCACGGCCAGAATACAGGCACTTCGCCGGGATTTATAGTAACCGAATCGCCGAAATCGGGCTTTGAGATATCTTTGATACCGATAACGGACGGGTCGCCGATATGAATCGGAGCGCCGTGGACTTTCGGCATGGCGGCGGTCGCCGCGACGGCGGTGACTATCTTGTCATATGGCAGCGGACGCATGCTGACGACCATTTTTCCGTGGAAAATTCCGGCTGGCTCGCACTCGATATTCGTAAGATACATCGGAACATTCCTGCCCTCTTCGATATGCCTAATCGGCACATTTGCGGCTATCAGCTCCGACTCGAAAGAGAAGCTGCACCCGATAAGAAAGCTCACAAAATCATCGCGCCAAAGATGCTCGACACTCGTATATTCGCCGGTCATAACGCCGTTTTCATAGACCCTGTATTTCGGGATATCGTTTGCGATATCCGCGCCGGGGGCTATTTTTTTCAAAAAGCGCGAGCCGACATCGCTAACTTCGAGTATCGGGCACGGGCGCGGGTTGCGCTGGGCGAAAAGCAGGAAGTCATAGGCAAGATCCTTTGGCAGAACGCAGAGGTTCGCCTGAGCATATCCCGCACACATGCCTGAAGTGTTACAGGTTATTTTGCCCTCTCTTATAAGCTGTCTTACATCGCGCGGACTCATCGAAGCATAGTCCATTTTATCTGCCTCCAATCAGGAGCCGGATATAGAGGTATCCGCTCTGAGAATCTTATACTGTAGTTTTTTGAGAAGCTTGTTGTCTTGTTTTATACGCTTGACGGCATACTGGAGATCGACCTTTTCAAAGCGCAGGCTGCCGCCCGGACGAAGCTGAGCGAGCAGGGGCAAATCAGAAGTGATGACCGTGGCTATCTTTGCATAGCCGCCGGTAGTCTGTCTGTCCGTCATCATGATTATCGGCTTGCCGGAGGACGGAATCTGAACCGAGCCTGCGACGATACCGTCCGAAATGATATCGACGCCGTCAACGCTCTCGACCGGCGTACCGTCGAGCTTTATGCCCATTCTGTCGGAGTCGCCGGTGACGGAATAAGTTTCGGAATAAAAGATATTTTTGCCCTTGTCGGAGAAATAATCATCCTGCGGGCCGGGTATAACATGGACGGTAACTGCGCCGTCTTTTTGTTTATCGTGCTCGAAAACTCTGGAAGTCATGCCGTAGAGATCACTCTGCGGATATCTGAGCGGCAGAACATCGCCGGATTTCAGCTTTCTGCCGTCAAAGCCGCCGACTTTGCATTTAAGATTCGTTGACATACTGCCCATAACGGGCGCGATATCAAAGCCGCCCGCCACGGCGAGATAGCCGCGAAGTCCGCTCCTGGCGCTCCCGCAATCGAGAACATCGCCTTTTTTGACGCGCACGGCGCAATTCATCGGAAGCTCGGTAACTTCGCCCGTCTCGGAATCGGTCACGGTGGGAGCAAACTCGGCTCCGGTTATCGCAATCACATTGTCCTCATCAAAATAAGCTTTAACGCCGAGCAGGGTCATTTCGAGCACGCCGTCCGACTCGCTGTTATCGAGCAGGATATTGGCGGCTCGGGCGGCAAACTGATCCATTGCGCCGCCCTGCTGAAATCCCGACGCCATATAGCCGCGGCGTCCGAGATCCTGAACGGTGGTGAGCATACCGGGAGAGATTATATGCATACTCATATCATTTGCCCTCCCCGGTCGTTATTCTGCACTCGTATTCGTTGCGGCTGACGAGCTCTTCAATGCGGCGATACTCCTGTTCATCGACGGCGAAGAAGCGTATATAGTCGCCCGATGAAAAGAGTATAGGTTCTGCGCGGTTCGGGTCGTAGGGCTTAACGGGCGTTCTGCCGATAAGCTGCCAGCCGCCCGGAGACGCGAGCGGATATATTCCGGTCTGCTCGCCGCCTATGCCGACGGAGCCCGCAGGAATACTTGTTCGCGGGTTTGACAGGCGCGGAGTGTGCAGGCGTTTGTCCATATCGCCGAGATAGGCAAAGCCGGGCAGGAATCCGAGCATGAAGATAAGATAATCTCTGCCCGTGTGTATATCTATGACCTCCTGCTCGGTGAGCCCGGCATGGGACGCGACAAAGGCTATATCCTCGCCGAACTCGCCGCCGTAGCAGACGGGGATATTGAAAACTCTCTTCTCCCCGCCCGACACCTGATCGAGCGATTTTATACGCTTTTTGAGCTTCTTTATCAAAGCCTCGCAGCCCGTCTGCAAGGGATCGTAGCAGACGAGCAGGGAACGGAATGTAGGAATACATTCCGTCACCCCACGTATCGGCTTACGGGACAGCGAGTCAGACAGGCCGCGTATTTTTTTATTTATCTCGGGGTCTATAGTCCTGCCGAATTCAACATTGACTGCCGAATCTCCGGCCGGAAGAAACAGCGTTTCGTTCATAGCTTTTTACCCCTTTTTGGTTATTCGCCGAAAAAGCCCTTGTCAATGACCTTTTCGAACCAGGTCTTGCAGGTGTCCTCAAGTCTCAGCGCGTAGCTGACGCACTCGCGCATGAGGTTGACTATCGTCATGTTCATGCTCTTGCCGAAGCCGTCGATAGCCGGGATGCACCAGCCGTACATATCGATCATGCCGTTGCGTGCGGCGGCGGTTATCGCCTCGCCCTCGAGCTCGGCGGTGTGCATGATATCAATATCTTTTTTAAGATAAGCTATCGCCGCTATCATCGCGTAGCAGCCCCAATCGGAGACGGTCGCGGTGATTATATTATCGGTGATGCTCCGAACGGCTATTCCGCCGCCGCATCCGCAGCGGCACTCGCCCTCGTTGGCATAGGGAATATGCTTATGCAGATGGGGCGCGATAGTACCCATGCCTATCTCGTTGCCGAGGTCGCCAATCGCGATATTGAGCACGCCCATGGCGCGGAGCTTATCGAAGAGGATATCCATTTTCGCCTCAAGGTCGGTCACATCAAGTCCTGTGGCGTTATGGTACTTACCGATTTTATTTTCGCCGGGCGCTTCGATGCTGATAACAGCGGCGGGCTTGCCGTGGGAGATTATCTCATCGGCGCAGCTCTCTGCCTTTGATTTATCTTTTGTAAAGGGCACAACAGCCATGGATATCGGATATTTTTTCAGCTCGTCTATCGACTCATAGAGATGAAGTCCGACAACTGCCGCCATAGCTTTGACAGCGGGGACATTCTCCTCCTGGCAGACGATAACGGGCTTTGCGCCGAACGCGATAACGAGCGAACGCGCGAGCAGGACGGAGCTGATAACGCCGTCCGTCTCAGCACTGCCGAACGGAGGCAGGACAAAGCCGGTCATTATATAGACGAGGTCATCCTGCTTCAGAGTGTCGCAGAGCTTCCCCGCCGCGTTCATGCAGAGGGGACCGCCCGTATATTCGCGCGAGGCAGGATAGAGGATATGACACACGCCGTATCCTCTGGGATCGATGTTAGAGATGTTGTCGAGGCTGTCGCCTAAATTGAGAAGAGTGAGCTCTTTTTGCGTCATACCGCTCCCCTCCCTCAGACAGTTGTAGCGTCAATAAACTCTTTGACGAGGTATTTCTGGAGGGTGTCGATAAGCTCGGGCGCTTTGCCACCGACGGGCTTGCCGTCTATCTCGTTTGCGACAAGGCAGAACGAACCGGACGAAGAGACGATGACTTCATCGGCATCCATAAGCTCGGCGACAGTAAACGGAGTCTCGTCAACCGGGATATTGTTCGCCTTGCACGCTCTAATAAGATGCGCGCGGGCGATGCCGGGCAGGATATAATGATCGGTCGGATGGGTCTTGAATACACCGTCCTTTATGATATGTACATTGCTGTGAGCGCACTCGGTGACTCTGTCGCCGCGATGGAAAACGCTCTCGTCGCAGCCTGCCTCGGCGGTCTTCTGAGCCGCCATAACGCTCGGGATGAGGTTGAGGGTCTTAATATTGCAATGAAGGAATCTTGTGTCCTCAAGGGTTATGAGCTTAATGCGCTGAGAAAGATCCTTGACCTCTGCGGGCTTGATTGTGACCCAAATGTTGGCCTTGCCCTCTTTGGGGAACGCATGGTTGCGGATTCCGGTACCGCGGGTCGCCTGCCAATAAACAAAGTTATTGCCGCTGTCAACCTTGCTGACCATATCGTTGAGGATGTCTTTCATCTCATCCTTTGTGCAGGGAAGCTCGATGCGGAGCAGTCCCGCGCTGTTGAAGAAACGGTCGATGTGCTCGTCAAGAGCGAAGATAACGCCGTTGCGGCTGTAAGTCGCGTCATAGACGCCGTCGCCGAAATAGCACACTCTGTCGTTCATAGGAACCATCATTTCTTCAAGAGGACCGAATTTGCCGTTGTAATACCCCAGATTTTCCATTTATATATCATTCCTTTCCCTGCAAAAATGCAGGATATAATTAACAATTATTCAAAAATCCGCATCGGGCAAAGGCACAAAAGCGAGCCTTGTTTTCCCGCGATTTTCAGCATATTCATTATACACACTATTAAATATAAATGTAAATAGTACCATTTAGATTCAATATTTTTTGTGGAAAAGCGGAGTTTTTATGAAAATTTTTCGGAAATTCGTCAGAGAGCAGAGATAAAAATTCTGAAATGCAACAGAAATCAAAAAAGCGTCCCGCAAGCGGGACGCCATATTTATTTTTGATATATCAGCGTGTTATTTATTTTCCGCCGAGCGGTCGCGCGCATCCTCGCTGACGGAGAGCGCATTCGCCAAAATGGCCGACGCGACGCCGCCGACTGCAGAAAATGTCAGAATATCGCCGTCGAGCGCGGAGAGAATCAGAATAACGACGGAAGTGAACATATAGACTGCGCAGCCTGCCGAACGGAAAACTTTCGAAAGATTTCCGAGGATAAACGCGAGCAGCTTCAGGAAGATGAACGCCGCGGGCAGGATATAGACAATAAAGCCGAGAATACCGTAGTTGAGTGCGACGGTTATGGGATCGGAATGGACCTTTGTCGCGGTCTTTATCGAATCCGTCTGATCGAACAGCGCGGCGAATTTCAAGCCGAAGAGCTTTGTCTGGATATCGCCCTCGCCGAACATCTTTGAGTAATAAACCGTTCTGTCGATATTTATCGCGCCGGCATTCGGAAGCGCGGGACTTCTGAGCGAGCCGAAGCCTATCGCGGCGGGAGCGTTGTTCTCCGGAGCTGCTGTGCCGGGTTCCTCCGTATCGGGCGGAGCGGTGGGTTCCGGTTTCGTCTCAACGGGCGGCATCGTGCTCTCCTCCGGGCGGGTGACACGGTTGCTGATATCGGTAAGGAAGCTCTCGATATCGGATCTGTCCGGCATCGTAGGCTTCGTCTGCCACCATCTTGTGGTCTCGGTGCTTATCTCCGTTGTCTCTTCGGAGGTATCATCAGTGCTGTCGCCGGCGGGTTCTTTTGTGGATTCGCCTGCTGTAGAAGCCGAGCTTTTTTCGGTGGTCTTTTTGTCATCGCCTTTTGTTGTGTCATCGTCTTTTTTATCGCTGCCGGGCACATAGCCGGAATCGAGGTTCGGGACATAATCGCTGTCGTCGTCCTCGTCCTCATCGCCGAAGATCGGATCATCACCGTTCGGGTTGACTGTCGGCGACTGCTGGCCGTTATATGTATAGAACATACCCTTGAAGCTGAACGTGCCGTCGAAGCTGCTCTTTACGGGAGATATCGGCAGGAGTGCAAGAATGAGCACGCAGAAAAGTGCGCTCGAAAGGAACGCGCGCATCATGGGCGGACGATTCTCTTTTCTGCCGTCCCGCCAGGATGAAAATGTCCACATAAAGAGGATAGCCGAGAATATGACGGAGACGAAGAGCACGGGCTTTGAATTCGAAAGCACTGCGCCGACGAGAAGCAAGATAATACCTGCCACCGGGACTATCCACGAGAGCGCCGCATCGGCGGGCTTTGTGCTCTCCGCTTTCTTTCTGCCGAGATGGGAGACGAAGAAAACGAGAGCGGTCGGGATAAGCAGAGCGAGTGCCACGGCGAACGAGGTCGAATAATGGAACGTGCCCTTCTTTGAAAGATAATTTATAACAAGTGTCAGCGCGTAGATGAGCGCCGTCGCCGCTATAACGGCGGGGTGAACTCTGCGTCCGACGGTCTGCGCGGTCTCGAATATGAGCAGGAACATGAACGCGAAGAAGAAAGTATCCGCCATGAGTCCGAGCATATAGAAAAACGCGACATGGTCGCCGCGGGTCGCGCTCATAAGGCACATCAGTGCAATATATGCGGCGGCGATACCGTTATAAACTTTGAACAGGGTGCTGTATTTACCCTTGTAGAAGCCGAGGGTGAACACGGTCACAGCGGCAATGATAACCGCCCTGACAGCACCCGAGACGCTGATATAATTCGCTTTGCCGAGATTGATAACAATAGACGAAAGTATATCGAGCAGCGGCTGAATGACGACCAGCGCGCAAGTCACGATATAGAGCACTGCACTCTTTTCGCTGTTTGCACTTTTGACAGTTTTCTGATTATTCATAATTCACTGTCCTTCCGGAAAAATCATTTTTATTTTCTATATTAATTATACCACAAACCGTAAAAAATATCAATCCGAGTCAGAGCGTGGTGACTTCCATGCCGCGGCTCTCCTTGAACTCGACAAAATCGTCGTAGTTGCCCGAATGGTCGATAACTCCGTCGTCGCAAATCTCGATTATTCTGTTGGCGACGGTGTTGACTATCTCATAGTCGTGCGAGCAAAACAGCACGTTGCCCTTGAAATCCGAAAGTCCGTTGTTGACGGCGGTTATGGATTCGAGATCGAGGTGGTTCGTCGGCTGATCGAGAATGAGAACATTCGAGCCGAAGAGCATCATGCGCGAGAGCATGCATCTGACCTTTTCGCCGCCGGAGAGGACATTGACGGGCTTCAACACCGCATCGCCCGAGAACAGCATTCTGCCGAGAAAGCCGCGGATATAAGTCTCGGTCTGATCCTTTGAATACTGGCGCATCCAATCGATAAGATTGAGATCGGAGTTGAAGAACGCGGAATTATCCGCCGGGAAATAGGAGCGCGAGGTGCTCAGTCCCCACTTGAAGCTGCCGCTGTCGGGAGTTTCCTCTTCCATGAGAATTTTGAAGAGCATAGTTATCGCCTGCTCGCTTTTTCCGACAAAGGCTATCTTGTCGTTCTTGCGGACGGTGAAGCTGACATTGTTGAGGAGCTTCACTCCGTCAACTTCCTTGGTCAGTCCCTCAACTGTAAGGATATCCTTGCCGACCTCTCTGTCCATATCGAAGCCGACGAACGGATAGCGGCGGCTCGACGCGGGGAGCTCTTCGATAGTGAGCTTATCGAGCAGCTTCTTTCTCGAAGTCGCCTGGCGGGACTTCGATTTATTCGCGGAGAATCTTGCGATGAAAGCTTGAAGCTCCTTCGCCTTTTCTTCGTTTTTCTTGTTCTGCTGTTTTATGAGCTTCTGAATGAGCTGGCTCGACTCGTACCAGAACTCGTAGTTGCCGACATACAGCTTGATCTTGCCGTAGTCGATATCAACAATATGGGTACATACATTGTTCAGGAAATGACGGTCATGCGATACAACGAGGACGGTGCCCTCGAAGTCCGCAAGAAAATCCTCGAGCCAGCGGATCGCCTGAATATCCAGATGGTTGGTCGGCTCGTCGAGCAGCAGGATGTCCGGCTTGCCGAACAGCGCGCGGGCGAGCAGGACTTTGACCTTCTCGACGTCGCCGAGGTTCTTCATCTCGGTATACAGAATGGCGTCCGCATCCAGACCAAGGCCGTTGAGCAGCTGGCTGGTCTCGGTCTCGGCGTCCCAGCCGCCCATCTCGGCGAACTCGGCCTCGAGCTCGGCGGCCTTGTTGCCGTCCTCCTCGGTGAACGGGTCCTTCATGTAAAGTGCGTCCTTCTCGCGCATGACAGCGAGCAGACGCTCGTTGCCGCCGAGCACCGTGTTGAGAACGGTCTCGTCGTTGAAGGCAAAGTGGTCCTGCTTGAGCACGCTCATGCGCGTCTTGGGCGCGATGGATACCGTGCCGGTGGACGGGTCGAGGTCGCCCGACAGAATGCGCAGGAAGGTGGACTTGCCGGCGCCGTTCGCGCCGATGACGCCGTAGCAGTTGCCCTGCGTGAATTTAAGGTTTACGTCCTTGAACAGCGGCTCACCGCTGAAGTTCAGGCTCAGTTCGCTGATATTGATCATGTAGAAGCTTCCTCCATATGACGTGGCTTTCGTGCCTTTGTCTCCAATTATATAATCCTAATCAGTATAGCACAAAACAACGTGATTTTACAGAGTTTTTCTGCGTTTCTCTGTATTTTTGTTCATATTGTCTTGAAAACGCGACCGGAAAGCGTTATACTGTATTCATCGTACAAAAACACGCAGACGCATGCCGGAGGAGGACTTCCTCCGGTCGTGAAACAGGAGGTCATTTCCATGTCTGAGCTTATGAACATCATCAAATCCCGCCGTTCCACCCGTGCCTTCAAGCCCGAACTTCCGCCGGTCGAGCAGATCCGCCGGATCGTTGAAGCGGCGGAGTGGGCGCCGTCCGGCATGGGCAGATACAACTGGCATTTTTCGGTCGTTTACAACCCGGAAAAGACGCTGAAGCTCGCGCGCGCCATCGCTGAGGCGGACAACCGCGGCCCCGAGTACAATTTCTACGGCGCGCCGGTCATCATCAACATCTCCTGCGAGCGCGACGACCGCAACGCCCTGCTCAACGGCGCGGCCGCTATCGAAAATCTGATGCTCGCGGCGACC
>ENA-ORRQ01001264-ORRQ01001264.1-human-gut-metagenome-genome-assembly--contig:-NODE-1264-length-19834-cov-5.426665_pt1 | contig 19834 bp, 14 predicted proteins | sample MGYA00242177_ERZ509138 | MGnify/ENA primary metagenome ERZ509138 (study PRJEB26280, sample SAMEA2338628) | human gut metagenome | biome: human gut; feature: human-associated habitat; material: faeces... | reverse complement strand
CGGAAATCCGCCCCAGGACATCGTCCAGCCTCCCGCTGACACTGGGGATGACCGGACCGACGCCGCCCCGGAGCCATGGGAGCCGGAGGAGGATGACCTGCCCCGCCGCCCGGAGACACCAGAGGAAGATCCGGAGGTTTCAAAACCGGAGCCCTTTCAGGAGCGGGTGACGGAGACCGAAAGCCTGCTGTCCGGGGCCCGGGTGCTGACCATGGCCCAGGTGGGGCCGGTGCGCTTTTCCAAGCAGGGGGTGACCCTCACCCTGTCTGACGCCGCCTTAGACGCTCTCTCCCTCCATGCTGACAGCGTCTTTTACATTGAGTTGTTTCCCACGGAGGACGGCTTTTCCCTCACTGTGGAGGTGGACGGGCGGGGAATATCCGATTTTCCGGACTGTGAGGTGATGCTGCCAGTCACGCTGGAACAGGATGGAGCTGTCCTCGTGCTGACGGGGGAAGATGGTACGGCCGCTGCCGGAACCCTGAATGCCGAGCGGGGCATCGCGGTCTTTCCTATCCGGCATACGGGCCGGTACACCCTGTCAGAGATGCTGACCGAGCAGTCGGAGACGGAACCCGTGCCGGATGCACTCCCCGCCGCCCAGTCGGAGGAACCAGTCACAGCAGAGGAAGAAGCCGGGGCCGCCGTTCCCGCGCAGACGAAGTCCTGTGCCGTGTCCACACAGCCGTCTGACTCGTCGGAGCAGACCGCTGGGGAGCCTGCCGCCCTTTCGGACAGCCCGGAGCCCGAACTCCCGGAGCAGGCTCCTGCATCTCAGGAGCCTAAAGAACTGTCCGAGCCGTTTCTGCCTAAACGGGCAACAGTCCTCTCCGCTGCTCTGGTTCTCCCGGGCGGGGCGGTGCTGGTTGGCCTTGGAGCCCTTCTCTGGAGGAGGTGGCGGCGATGAAGCCTGTCCACCGTCAGCTGCTGGCCCTGCTGCTGGCCGTGGTGCTGGGCTCCGCCCTGTGCCTGAGCCTGTATGTCTGGGACAACAAATATACCCGCCCCGGCGCCCAGCCTATGGACGGCCTGCTGACCCTGACGGATGAGGAGCTGGAGCAGACCGACCTCCACTTCCTCATCCACGGCTGGGCCTTCTATCCCGGCGTGCTTCTCACCCCGGAGGAGTGGACGGCACACGGCACGGAACACTACATGATCTACACCTCTATCGGGGAACACACCCGCTTTGACCAGCCGGACGGGGTGACGCCCCATGGCTACGGAACCTATGTGCTGACCCTGGAGCTTCCGGAGGATCCCGCCCAATACGGCCTGGAGCTGCCGGAGATCTACTCCGCCTATCGGCTCTATCTCAACGGAAATCTGGAATTGCAGGTGGGGGAACCGGACTTGGAGCACTACCAGCCCCGCACCCAGAACCGCATGGTCACCTTTACAGGAAGCGGTTTCACCACCATCCTGCTGGCGGTGCGGGATGACTCCCATTTTTACAGCGGGCTGGTCTATCCCCCGGCCCTGGGCACACCCCTAGCAGTCAACCTCAGCCGGGGGCTGCGGTTGGGACTGGCGGTATGCGTAACGCTGTGCGGGGTATTGGGGGCGGCGCTGGCCGCCTATTTCGGTGTGCGGATGCGCCACAAAAACGCCCTGCTTTTCGCCCTTTTGTGCCTGGCAGGATCGCTGTTCACTGCCTACCCCATTCTGCACAGCGCCGCCGCCCTGCCACCCCGGCCCTGGTATGCCTTGGAGATCTCCGTGGGTTATGCCATGGTGGTGCTGGTGGTAACGCTGCAAAACCGGCTCTGTCAGACCCGACGCCCAGTTGCCCTGACGGTGGAAATCGCGGGCTGGCTGTTTTGCCTGACAGCCCTCTGCTACGGACTGCTGTCTCCATACCTGACGATCCCGGTGATGAAAGTATTCTCCCTGCTGATTTTCTGCTTCAAGATTGGTTCCGCGGTCTATCTGTTGGGAGCGGCCCTCCGGGCGGTCCGGCAGCAGGTCCCCCAGGCTGCGCCGCTGTTTTTCGCCGCCGCCTTCTATGCAACGCTTCTTCTCTGGGACAGACTGCTGCCGGCCTTTGAGCCGGTGGTCACCGGCTGGTTCGGTGAGTGGGGCAGCTTTGCCATGACGCTGACCATTGGGTATGTCCTCTGGCGGGACATCGTCAGCGCCTACCGCTTCAATCTGGCCTTCGCGGCGGAGTACCGGCAGATGGAGCGGCAACTGGCCATGCAGGTGGAGTACGCCGACCAGCTCGCCCAGCGCTCCGACGAAAACCGACGGCTCATCCACGACTTCCGTCAGCACCTGCGTACCATCACGGAGCTGGCGGGACAGATTGAGAGCCGTCCGGAGACCGAGGAACACCGCCGGGAGCTGCTGCGCTATCTGGAGGATTTCCCTTCCGTTCTGGCACGGCGGCCCGGGGTGTCCCCCGGCAGTTTCTGCAACCGGGCGCCGGTGGACGCCCTGCTGCAATATTACAGCGCCGCCACCCAGCGGCAGGAGATCCGGGCGGACCTGGCTCTGACCATTCCGGCGGGGGTCCCTCTGGGGGACGTGGAGTGGTGTACTGTTCTGGGCAACCTGCTGGAAAACGCCCTGGAGGCCTGCCAGCGCCAGAGCCGGGGGGAGCGGCGGCTGTCCCTCACCAGCTGGGCTACAGAGGGGACTCTGTTCCTTCTGGTGGAGAACACCTACGACGGGTGGTTTGACCGGTCGGAAGGACATATCCTCTCCCGCAAGGCAGGAGGTGTCCGCTGTGGCATCGGCCTGAGCTCGGTGCGGGAGACGGTGGAGCGCCACGGCGGGACAATGGATCTCTACCCCGGAGAGGATGTCTTTCAGGTGGGGATCACCCTACCGATTCACAACAGATGATGAACACTCAAATTGGTAAAGAGAAGATTACTGTAACACACCCACAAACTTATAGTAGATTGTATGATTTTTTCCTTGCCGATGCGGTTGCGGCCTATCATGGGGGTATAGATGTTGATGCGGTTAATGAGTTCGTTGAGCATACTTTGCCATACATCGCAAAAGTTGCGAGGACATTGGATGTAATTTCTATTCCGCTCTCAATTTTCTTCTGCCTTAATCTCTCCTTAGAGTGGAATCTTCTGGCTGGTTCATCATGAACCTATCCTCGGTCCACCGCCAGGGCAAAATCTCCCCCTGGCGGTGGACCTTTTTATTTTGAATTCACACCAGCCGGTATAGATCGGAACTGAGACTCCCATTCTCCCGCCAGCGCAGCTCTCTGGTGAGCAGACCGGCTCCGTAGAGATCGTCCAGCGCCCGCTTGACCGTGGAGCGGGAGAGACCCAGTTCGGCGGCTATGGTCCGGATCCCCGACCGGCACCGCCCCTCACTGTCGACGTGATCTTTGAGATACATATAGACCGCTCTGGCCCTGTGGCTCAGATCGGAATGGTAGATATCCTGAAAATAAGCCATACACGATATAGTCAGATGAGCAGCAATCATGGCTCGATAATATTAAAATACAACTCCGGTGTGGTCATACTGGTACACAGATCCTCAAACAGTGTCATATCTCCACTTTCTGTTGTAACAAGCTTGGCGATATTTTCCTGATCACTGTTTGCAATGGCGAGAATGCCGGTGCGGACGGTTGAGAGCGTCAAGTCGGCCTCTGCCGTGCCATCGTCCTTATAATACAGCAGGACGCCGTGGTGGAGCTTCAGGAAATAATCCTCGCCGTCCGTGAGCTTAAGCCGGATGGTAAAGGATGTATCTGCAAGCTTTTCCGTATCGAGCATGATACCCATGTAGTCTAACATTGTCTGCGCATCCATGCCCTGCGCCGTCGTGCCGGCACCGATGCTACTGACCTGTGGATAGCTGCCTGTACCGTTTCGCAGCTCATATGCTGCGGCGAGATACGCGTTGCGCCACGCGCCGGACTCCGCCTGATAGCCAAGCTGCTCGAGCGCGTCCGCGCAGAGATACCGCGCATCCATATTTTCAGAGTCTGCGAAGACGAGCGTGTTTGTGATCTGCGCGACCCACTGGTATTCGCCCTTCTCATAGTCCGCGCGCGCCTGTTCGAGCACTTTTTCGGGATCGCCGAGATATTCGACGAGCTTTTTCGCGTATTTGCTCGGCTCCAGCTCGTTCAGGTGCACGGGATTCGCATCATACCAGCCCATGTATTTCTGATATACCGCGCGGACGTTGTGGCGAAGCGTGCCGTAATACTGCCGCGTGTACCAGACCTTATCCAAAGCCTCCGGCAACTCGTTCGTGGCGGCGATCTCTGTCGCGGTGTAGCCCTGATTGATATACAAAAGTGTCTGGTCGTGGATGAATTTATAGACAGCGGCGGTATTGGTTAGATATTCCTGCACCACATCGGCTCCCCAGTGCGGCCAGTTGTGTGACTGGAACACAACCTCCGCGTCCGAAAAGAGCGTCTGCGCCTGCGTGATGTACCGCGCCCAGTCGTTGGCGTCGCGTACCTCTGCGCCGCGCAACGTGTAGAGGTTGTGCATCGTGCCGGTGCAGTTTTCCGCCATCCAGAGCGCCTGTTTGTCAGGGAAATACGTATTCATCTCCGCGGGAGACTCCGTGCCCGGCGTCAGCTGGAAGACAGCCTTCACGCCGTCAATTTCCGTCTCAAAGAGTGTGTCGGTGACCTCATATGTCGGTGCGAGATAGCCCGTGCCGCCCTGCACGGCGGTCAGACCGATACCGACGGAAAGCCGTCCCTGCTCGCTGTACGGCAGGAAACTGCCGTACTGGTAGATCGCGCGGCGCTTCATCGCCGTCCCAACCAAGATGTTTTCCTTCATGACCGCGTCGGCAAAGCCCTGCGGCACGATGATGGCTGTCTTGCCTGAGGCAATTTGCTCGTCCAGCGGAAGCGATGCGTCCGCCACATCTTCTGCGCCGATCAGCCCCTCGATGCCGCCGTAGTGGTCGACATGCGCATGACTAATAACGACAGCGACAATGCGGTCATCGCCCATCTGCTCACGGAAGAGCTTCAGTGCCTCGGACGCAGTATAGCGGCTGCTGCCGCAATCCATGATGATCCAGCCGTTTTCACTGCGGACGAAGGTGATGTTCGAAATATCATAGCCGCGCACCTGATAGATGCCGTCCGTGACCTCAAACAGGCCGTAACGGGCGTTGTACTGCGTGTTGCGCCAGAGGCTTGGGTTTGCAGACGTGGGCGCATCGCCGCTTTCCCGCACGAAGTCATACGCGTCCTGCGACCAGATCGTCATGCCGTTTTCGGCCTGGATGACGAGCGAGTCCGGCGCAAAGATGAGGCCGCGGCCTGCAAATTCGGCCTCCTGCTCGTCGTCAAAATCGAGCAGCTGATAGACCTCGGCGTTGGTCTGCGCTGTAATTTCTGTTGCAGCTTTGCTTTCGGCATTCAGCGGTGTGGATTCTTTAGATGGCGCTTTGTCGCAAGCGGTGACAGAAAGCAGAAATAAGAACATGAATGCTGCCGCAATCATTCGTTTCATGGGCACTTCCTCCGTAATGAATATGATTGTTTAAAAGGAATCCGGCGTTCAAAACGCCGGATTCTGAAATGATTTATTCCCCAAGTACGCAGGAGAACTTGATCTCCTTTTCCACATCACTCAGGTCGAGTTCACCACCGTCGGCGACAGTGATGCGCACTTCATAGAGCGTTCCGTCGGTGAGTTCCGTTACAGCCTCACCGGTCTCATCCGTGATCGACCATAGCTCAGAAGCGACCTTCGCCAGTTTGCCGTCCATGCCATAAGCGTAGAGCATCAGATCAGAGGCGCTGCCAGACAAATTATTCATGCGGAAAGCGACCGTGGTGTTAGGATGCACATTGCGGATAGTCACAGTGCTGCGCCAGCTCGCGACCGTACCTTCGCCGCCGTCAAGTTCAAACTGCTCCTGCGAAAGGATATTTCTTGCCGCCTTGTCTAAGTCTACCTCACGATACGGCATCTCCGGCAGATACACAAAGCGATCCTGCAAGCGCAGCAGCTCCATATAGCCCGTCGGGCAGTAGAGCGCGTTGCCGCTGTTTCCGGCGTACATCCCAATGGCCATATTGTTGTAGCCAAACCTGTTGGAAACATCCATCGTAAAGACGGTCTCTCCGGTCTCAAAGTCCAGAATGATGTACTGCCACATCCCGGTGGTCAGATCCTGCACATAGCCGTAGATATAGCCCGTCGCGGTGGAGAGCTTGAGAATCGATGTATCGCTCAGGTCATTTCGAGACCAGATGCTCTTCATCTCATAGCCGCTATCGGTTTTCACGGTGTCCACACGCTCGATGCCCGGGGCAATCATAACATTACCCTTCATCAGCCAGTTCTGGTCATAAATGTTGGCATAGCTCTGAATCGAGGAGTCGCTGTTGGGGTCGGCAAGACCTGCGTTGCCCGCGCCGAACCAGTTGCAGACAATCGTGCTGACCGTGCCTTCACCGTCGTCATAGACGATCGCAGAGTTCTCAACCGCCACCTGATACCCCTCGGGCAGATCATCCAAAACCGGCATACTGGCTACGACCTCACCGGTCTTCATGTCGAGCGCAAGAAGCTTCACGGGGTCTGCGTTGTCGGTGAACATCACAAGGTTCGGCGTCAGCGTGGGCGAGCAACCGCCGCCCCATGCAAGACCGCCGCCGGTGGTCTTATCGCCTTCACCGCTGACCTTTGCACCAACGCTCTCATACGGCGTGCACCACGCAACGTCCACGCCATTGTCGGCGCGCAGCAGATAGCAGTTCATATTGGTCAGAATGACTGCGCCGTCACGGGAAGCGGCGATGCCGTTTTCCGCACCCTCGCCGGGCGTCAGCTCATAGACGAAAACTGCCTTCGAAAGATCCGTCTGTTCGCCTCTTAAAATCGCATCGATGGCCGGACGGGCAATGTAGCCGAGAACGCCCTGCTGCTGGCGCTCGGGGTAGATACGGAAGCCGCCCGTTGCAAACCAAAGGTTTCCGTCGTAGTCAAAGACCACAGACAGAAGATTCTGCGTCAACTCCTTGCCGAGCGCAGCCTCAGCTGCAGCCTTGATGTCGATGTCCAGAACCTTTTCAAATTCCGGAATGACGCTGCCGTCTTCCTCCGTCGCACGCAGCATCAGCACATGGTTATTGCTGGTCGGGCAGACGATACGGTTTTCGGAGTCAAGGAACGTGTAGGAACTCTGGATGACGTAACCACCGCCGTCGTGCTGCTTCGGGGAGAAATAGCCGAGCGTCTTCGTCTCTTCGGCGTTCAGATCGCGGATGGCGATGCCGCCGAGCAGCGGCACGACCGCATGACCGTAGCTGTCAAAGTAGATGGCAGGGGAGGCGTTTGCGTTCGTCGTCTCGTAGGAGACATTGATCTCTGGATAGATGCCCAGCGGCAGAATTTCATCCGTGGAGTCGGTGTTGTACCCGTCGTGGTGAATATTCGCGTCGCTCTTTGCCATGTAGGGGTTTTCCTCCACCTGTTTGGGCTGCAAAGCCTTCACGGGCAGCGCGCTGGATAACGGCGCAGAAGATTCTGAAGTTGTACCTTCGTCTGCGGGTGTCTGTGTTCTACCACAGGCGGCCATTGACAGACACAATACTGCTGCCAGCACAAGGCATAACGCAGAACGGATGATGCTTCTCTTTTTCATGAATAGTCCTCCTTGTTGGTTTCGGCGTAGTTGGGCCGGAGCTGCGCAACCGAATTTTTCTCGTTCAGCCAGACGTAAAGCCCCTGTTGGAAAGCTGCTTTTGTTACCGGCTCCAGCAGAAAATAATCTGCACGCAGTCGGAAAGCATGAAGCGAAAAATCCAGATCGCTGCACCAGATAATGCGCGTATTGCGGTAAAGCGCACGCAGATGTTCCACCGCATTCAATCCGTCGACACCCGGCAGGGCGATCACCGCATTGGTCGGCGGCGTTTTCCGTGTGGTTTCAAAAAACTGTTCCTGATCGCGGAATGTTTCAATTACGGGAAACCGTTCACATTCGGCGCAGAACTGCGAGATCTGCTCTGTAAAAAAAGCTTCTTGCGCTTCACTATTTATCAGCACGGCAATTCGGTACACAGCGCTCCTCCTTTCTGCCGTCGTTGACGTTTTCTGCTTGTCAGTATACGAATGCGCACACGCTTTTCAAGCTGTTTGGCACGAAAGCCCCGTTTCCGACACGAAATCTGGCTTTGCTGGTGTGCCGGGGCAGGACATCTGTGATATAATCATACTGGAGTTTTTTACGGAGGGGAGGAGTAGGTCAGCATGAGGATTGCAATTGTGGATGATCTCAAGACCGAACGCGCACTGCTGAAAGAACGCTTATCGCAGCAGTTGGCGCTTCGCGGTGTGGAAGCGGATATTTTGGGATTTGAAAGCGGCGAGGCTTTTCTCGCGGCAGAAAAAGAGCGGCGCTTTTCGGCCGCGTTTCTCGATATTTACATGGAGGGCTTAAGCGGCATGGACGCAGCGAAGGAGCTTCGAAAGACGGACACAGACTGCCTTCTGATCTTCACCACGACGTCTACCGATCACGCGCTCGAAGGCTTTCAGGTACGGGCACTTCACTATCTCGTGAAGCCCTTTTCCGAGGAAGAACTCTCCGGTTTGCTTACCGAAATGCTTGCAAAACTGCCGCGTCCTGAGCCGGTTCTGACTGCGAAAGTCAGCGGCAGCGACGTTCGTCTTCGCTATCGGGACATTATTTCCGCCGAGCATTTTGCTCATAGGATCAACATCCGCACCACCGCCGGAAAAACGCTGGCCACGCGCCAAAGCTTCAAGGCGTTCACCGAGCCGCTTAAAAAAGATCCGCGCTTTTTCGTCTGCGGCCGCGGTGTGATCGTCAATTTAGAGCACGCCGCTGATTTCCGGGATGCCGCCTTCTGTATGACCGACGGCAGCCGTGTCTATGTCAACCAGGAGCTTTTGAAGCCTGCCCGGCAGGCGTTTATGGAATTTCTGCTGCAAGGGGAGCGTATGAGATGAAAGATATTCTGCGTCCGATGCTGGAACTGTTCGTCGCACTCCCTGGCCTTTTGCTTGCATATTTCCCTGTAAAATCCTATCTGAAGCAGTCGCCAAGAAACCTTGCCGCCTGGCTTCTGCCGCTGATGGCGGGCCTGGGCGTCGGCGGCGGGCTCGTCTGCTATCGGCTTCGCATTTCTACTGTTTTTGTCCTTGTGGGTATCACGCTGCTTGCGATTGTCCTGTATACCAGAACGCTCCGGATATCCCTCTGGAAATCCAGAACGATCGCGCTGTCGATCTGCGCGGTATTTGCCTGCCTGAATAGCCTTTCCAGAGCCGTCAGCGCGGCGATTGTCCTGCATATGCAGCTGCCGCCGGATGGGCCATGGTTCTGCTTTGCTGCCTGCGTTTTTTATAACGCAGTTTGCTGGGTTTTTGTGCTGGCGGCATCCTATCCGTCGACCCATGCGGTGCGTGCGATGGTCGAGGACGACAATTTTGCACAGACATGGTATGTGTTCTGGGTTTTACCGCTGGGGTTCATCCTTTTAAACCTGTTCATGATCCCGCGTTACCAGACAACACTTCAGACAGGAAGGGTCCTGCAGGGTTACATTGTGCTCAGCATCGCGCTTCTGGTGCTGCTTCTCTGGTTCAACACGATTTTCCTTCTGATGGCGAACAGCCTCAACCGCAACGCAAGATTACAGCAGGAAAACCAGCTGCTTTCCATGCAGCAGCAGCGCTATGAAAGCCTCAAGACCGCCATTGAAGAGGCCCGGCGGGCGCGGCACGATATGCGCCATCAATTAAATCATATTTCTGTGCTGGCCGAGGCTGGTGAACTGGAGGACTTGAAAAGCTACCTTGCAAAAACTGTCTCCCGCATCCCGAATCTCGATATGTGCTTCTGTGAAAACCGTACGGCGGACAGTGTTGTCGGCTATTACTGCGCTCTTGCAAAGCGCGAGGACATTCCCTTCCGCACCAAGCTCGATTTGCCGGAATCGCTTCCGATCGATGAGGTCGATATGTGCCTGATCTTATCCAATCTACTGGAAAATGCGCTGGAAGCCAGCCTTCGCACCGCACCCGCCCGCCGGCAAATCGAAATAACAGCATATGTGCATGCCAAGAGGCTTCTTCTGATCGAGGTCGTAAATGCATTTGACGGTAAAGTCAACGAAAAAAATGGCGTTTTCCTCTCATCAAAGCGAAAAGAAAGCGGAATTGGTATCCAGGCTGTCAACCATATTGCGGAAAAAAACGGCGGAACAAGTACGTTTACCCATCAGAATGGCGCTTTCTCCGCCAAAGTCATGCTCTGTGGATAAGTGGAAATACATACTACTCCCAAGTAACCACAAAGCTCCCCTGGAAAGCGTTTGCCTTCCGGGGGAGCTTATGTTTTACTTCCATGCAGCTCGTGCTTTTACAGTCTGTATTCCAGCTGGCAGTCGAACGGTTCGGCCTCTACATGCTTTTGCAGGGGCTGGGCCGCATCTACACAGCCCAGAGAGCGGTAGAACCGCTGAGTCTCTATGGCGGAGTGGGCGGAGAAAGCTCCACTGGCCGCTGTCATTCTGTTGTCAGCCGTTTGCGGTCTGCGGGTCAATGATGATTTCCACAAACCGCCACAGGACGGTGGCGACTTCGGCTCTGGTGGCGGTTCCTGCAGGGTCAAAGCGATTGTTCGTCTTGCCCGCCAGGATGCCCGCCTGCTGCATGGACTCAACTGCCTCCTTTGCCCAGGAAGAAATGCTTGCGTTGTCCGCAAAGGTCACGGCTTCCAGGGCTTTCGGAACTGTGTAGCCCAGCTTGACAGCGTAGTTCTTCATAATGACCGCCATCTGCTCCCGGTTGATGTTGGTATCCGGGGCGAAGGTGGTGTCTGTTGTTCCGCTGACGATACCGGTCTTTGCCGCCCAGTTGACATACGGTGCATAGTAGGCATCGGCTTTCACATCGGTGAATTTGCCACTCTGGTAATCAGCAGGATCAACACCCGCCAGCCGTCCAAGAGCGGTGACAAACATCCCTCGGGTCATGCCGGTATTGGGGCTGAATGTGGTTTCGCTGGTGCCATTCAGCAACCCACGGCTGACCACAAAGAGAATGTTATCCTTAGCCCAGTGGTTTTCGATGTCGGTAAAGGCTGGCATTTTAGCATCATAGCCCACGCCGTAAACACCGGGCTGTGTCAGCTCAAAGATGACTGCCTTCTGGTCGGCATTATAGTTGGACTTGGTGATCCACTGGGGCTTACCATTTCCATCCACAGAAACCGCATAGAGGTTGCCGGTCTGCTCGTTCTTTGTCGGTGTGTACGGAATGGCAATGCTGATAGTCTTTCCATTCAGGTTGCTCAGCTTGGTTTCCTTGCCGTTTTTGACTTCCCACAGGGAGATGTCATAAACGGGGCGATTTCCGATAGTCACCTTTGCCTCAATAGAGGAAACGGTAGTTTTCTTCACCTTCAAGATAATGTCGCCGCTGGTCTGGCGGTTCAGCTCCTTGAGGGTATCCAAGGTGAAGCCGAAATCGGTCATCCGGTCTGTGTCGATGGTGAAGCGCTTGACATTTTCCTTCACCAAAGTATCCAGTGCATCCGCTTTCAGCGTGATTTGTACACCGTCCAGCTTCTTATCAATCTCCACAGGGACTTCCACCGCAACACCATTTTTCTGATTACCATGCTTTTTCGCATCATCCTTTGCAGCCTTGATGGCATCCGACACCATGGGATTGGTAATGGTCACATTGCCCTTAGCGTCTGTCTTGACCTTCTCACTCTGCGCCGTGGTGGGGACATTGGGTTCGTTCACATCGGGGCGTTGGATGATGGTGGCATCGTTGTTAACGGAACCCTCCCCATCATTGGAAGATGAGCCGCCGGAGGAGGAACCTCCACCGCCGCCGGTGTACGTCCAGTGAGCGTAGACGATGGTATCTGCATGGAATATGGTATCCGTCGTGATCTTTATGCCGCCGCTCTTTTCGGTGTACCAGCCGTCGAAGCTGTGCTTGCTTTGAGATGCGCTGGGCAGAGAGGTCAGCTTCTGATTGGTGGTGGTCATGCTGCCGACAGAGGGCATACCGCCGTTTCCGTCAAAGGTGACGATGAACTCGGTAGCGGTGTTTTGCTTCGTAATCAGCGCAAACCGCGATGTGGATTTGTTCCCTGCGCTGTCCTGTGCGCAGAGGGAGAGAACACCGCTGTTTTCATCCAGCGTACCGGGAATGGTAAAGGTTCCGTCGCTGCCTGCATTGACCGATGCACCATCATCTCCGTAAATGATTTTGCTTCCCGCATCCGCTGTGCCGGTGATCTGATACGCACCCGTGGTCATATCGGCATAGAATACCGGATCGGAGAGCGTCAGCATGGGTGCTGTTTTGTCCACGCTCACCAACAGGAATACGCTGGTCACATCCTTTGCGGTGCTGTTCTCAATCTCGGAAATGCCGTCGATTTTGAACATCAGGTTGCCCTCAAAGTTGGGAATTGGATAAGCGCCGTCAGAATCCGTCGAAATCTCGTTGTCGCTAGTCTTGTCCATTCTTGTGACTTTGTAGGTGACGTTCTCGGTCGTGCAGCTTACCGTCAGCACATCGTCCTTGCCGTCCACATAGGCGCGATATACGCCATGTTCATCGGCTGTGCAGGTCGTTCCATTCACGAAGAGCATCATATCCAGCGGCGTATATTCAGGCAGATACACACCATTCTCCGCAGACTCGGTTTCCGCGCTGTAATACTTGCCGCCCTCGATGGTTTTATAGGCACTAACGCCCACCTTGTAAGTCTCGTTTGCAGACAGGTTTTTAGACTTTGTTGTTTCTTCTCCACCCACAGTCAGCGCCATATTGATGGAGGTCGTTTCTTTATCGAGGTCGTAACCAAAGCCGGTGTCGATCCAGTCGTTGCCGTCTTTCTGATAAATCGTCACGGCGTAGCCGTCGGCATCAGTCACGGCACCCCATGTCGCCGTCATGATCTCGTTTCCGGCCAGCTCCAGCGTAACAGTTTGGGGTGCGGTCGGCTGGTTTTGGTTCTGATAGCTTACCCGAGTATTAAACTGCTGATGGTCGATGGCGACAAGGCCGGTCAGGGTTTCCTTTTCGCCGTTCTCGTCGATGCTTTCCACGCTTTTTTCTGTCATCAGGAAAGAGGTCACATAATATTCGCCCGACGGGGCCAGCGCACCCATGGAGGGAATATTGACCGAGATGCTGGAGCTGTTCGTTATCTCCTGCTCGTCGATCAGATAATCCGCGCCGCCCTTTTCTTTGGCAAAATAGGTGCGAAGCACATACTTTGTGTTTTCCTCGGCGTATTTGATCTCACCGGACACCTGCTGATTGTTCAAAGTCAACTCCAGTTCTTCAAACGGAGCAATGGAAACGCCCTGGGATTTCTGCGTGTCAAGCGAAAGTGAACCCGTGTTGACCTGATAGGTTCCGGCATCTTTCAGCCGCAGGATCGCCACGCGGTAGTCCTTATTGTCCGTCTTGTTATGTATGATGTCGGTGGTCGCGTTGATGTCCTTGTTTTCATCGATTTGCCCATCTTCGCTGTTTTCTGTGTCATAGTTCACCCAATGGATTTCGAGTTTGTCGCTGCTGTTTTGCTTCGTAACAGACAGGCTGTTTTTTATTTGCTCTTCGGTGACGGTGTTCTCAAACGCCAGCAGAATGTACGGCGTTTCGTCTGTGTCGGCGCTGACCGTAATTTCAGTTGAGTTCGTACTGTTTGCAGGGGCAGACTCCCCGGTATCTTCCGAAGATGCAGCTTGTTCAGTAGAGTTCGTACTGTTTGCAGGGACAGACTCCCCGGCATCTTCCATAGGCGCAGTTTGCTCGGTTGAGTTCGTACTGTTTGCAGGGACAGACTCCCCGGTATCTTCCAAAGACGCAGCCGGCTCGGTTGAGTTCGTATTGCTTGTCGGGGTAGATTCCCCAACAGCTTCCAAAGACGCAGCTTGTTCAGTGGGGCTCGGACTGCTCATCAGGACGGTATCTTCGCTATCTTCCAAAGACATAGCCTGCGCCACTGGCTCAACGCCTTTTTCCGACCAATCCCATTCGGGTAGTCTGCCAAACCACTTGGTTTCCACATCCCAGCCGCCACCCCTGCGGAAGTTGGTCTCCACGATATTCGGCACAAGCACCCACAGCCGCGCGTCGATGATTCCGGCATACACGCCGGTCATCGCGCCGAGGTACACGTCGATATTGCTGAATGCCTGCTTCATGCCCTCGTCAACGCTGACATCCTTAATCGGGAACTCCGTCTGTCCGCCCACAATGAGGTCAACGTCCCAACTGCCAAGCTTCCAACCGCCGATCACAGGCACATCGCTTGGGACCTGCACTTTGCTTTTGACAACAGCGTTGGCGCCGATGGCGAGATACAAATGCTGTTTATCATTTTTCGTACCCGTGCCGCCAAACGCGCCTAGCTCGATGGAGGTATCCAGGATAAACACATCTATTTCGGTGTTCGGCAGATCCAGCTCAAGGGCTTCGGAGCCGACAAAGTAGATGCCCGTGTAGTCCGTTCCGTTATAAGTCCGCTCCTGCCCGTTTAGCTTGAGGGAATATCCGAAACTGTCGATAATCGAGGCGTTCGTGCCAACGATACCTACATCGCTTGCCGTGAGGGAAATCTCGCTGGGGCCGATAACAACGTCGCCCTTGCCCTCAATGAGATGAAGATAGGTGCCTTTCAGCGTACCACGCAGTTTAAGAGGTGGGATAGCAAAATAATCGCCGTTTACCGTGTCGGCCAGGTTGCTGAAGCCCGCGCCGCCGCCGTTGAGCTGTCCAACGGGCACAGGCGGAATGAGGGGGATGCCGGGGCTGGCCGCGACATAGAAATACAGTGTGTTGGGGAGCAGGCTGCCGTCCTTTTGGCTACGTGTCAGTTCCAGCTCCGCCTCCGTTTCAAAGAGGTCAAAGGCATTTAACTCCAGACTGAAAGCGTATTTTTCCTTGCCCTTAAAGGTGTTGACCTCGCCCTCGACCTTTGCAAGCTCCAGTGACAGCGTTTTTGCCGTGTCAAACTCGCCCGTGGCGTGAACCCCGTTGACCGTAAATTCATTTTTCTCATTTAAGCCGTAGCCCAGTTCCTCAAGGGTAAAGCTCGCGCCCTCAAAAACAGTTTGGAAGCCGATCTCGCCGCTGAACACAAGATTTCCCGCCGCGTCGGCGGTGGCCTGTTCCAGCTTCGCCGTGGCATAGGGGATGTCCACATAGATCACGGCATCGTTCTTTCCGGGGTCGATCTCAAACGAAAAGCCGTCCTGCGTGAGTTTGATTTCCAAGTCCTTGCCGCTGCCGCTGTTTGGCTGATAGAACTTGAAGCTGGGCGCGTTCAGGCTCAGGCCGCTATGCTCAATCGTACCATCCTTTTTGATGATGAGCTTGCCATTCGATTTGTCCCACGTCGCCGTCACGGAGGGCGAGAGCAGCGCCGCCCCGCCGGTAAAGGTAAATTCCGCGCCGTTTTTGCTCTCGTACTCGCCGCTGATGAGGGCGACGGGGTTTCCATACTGCTTTTTCAGCGCGTCCAGCGCCGCATCGTCAGCCACATATTCCACCGTTACGCCGCCGTTCCCGTTTGCAAAGGCGGCTAAGCGCTGGGCGTTAATGGAAATATCTACCTTGTCCGGTTCTGACGGAACGTCCTCTGCGCCTTTCGCCAGGTTGCGGAAGCCCCAGAGGAAGCGCTGTGAATTTGGATAGTCCTCGCCATCGCTGAAATAGTAACCAATATCGTTTCTGCACTCCACGCGGGTGCTGTTGGGGTTATTGCCCGGCGTGACACTGACCGTATCGGGCAGATAGGCTTTGATGGTCTTATTCTCATAGTAGCCCGACAGTCCCACAAAAGGATTTGCCCAAGTGTAGCCGTCCACATAGACCTCGGTGATGTAGTTGTAGCACCAATCAGTCCCCTGTGAGAAAGATTGCCATGTATCCAGATTTTCTACCTTGCTCGTGAGCACGGAGCTTTCGGTGGATATTTCTACCTGCTCATCGTAATTGTAGACAGTGCGGCTCATTTTGATGGCAGGGCCGTCGGTGGCGTTCGCATGGCCCATGCCGCTGAAGGCGTCGAGGGTATAGCCCCATATAACTCCCATATCACCAGTCAAGGAACCGAATAGGTCATCTCTATTATTGTTAATTTTTATGTTATCAATGGACGTCAGCACGCCCCATGTGTCTGCCGACGTTTCATTTTCCTTGAGCTGCACAAGCTCATAGTAAACCGCAGTCGTCGCAGCAACGGATTTCCCGGATAGATTGACCGTCAGATCATACACCGCCTTGATAGCCTTCGCCGTTCCGTTCGGTGTCGTATCCACAAATTCTGCGCTTTTTAGGCGAAGTGTTGCAGGATGCGCCTTACCATAGCCATAACTTCCATAAATGATGAACTCACAGTATGGTTTTTGCCTGTCAATTGAGTTTGCGCTGTCCGCCGTCGCAGCCGGGGAGGTCGTGAGGGAACCATCATGCTTGTTCAGCGTCACGCGGATATAGTCATTTTGCAGGACGAGTGTTCCATCGGCCCGTGTTTCCGTCGTCACTGTCGAGCCGGTAGATGGCAGGATGTCCCCCACATAGGCGAGGGCCTGCGAGGGCAGGATGCCCAGCAGCAGGCAGAGGGTCAAAAGCAGGGATAGGAATTTTTTCATATTGCGTCCTCCTTATCTTTTCGTTCTCATTTTTGTTTTTGCCTCTCCCGTTCATGCAGTCGCATACAGATGACCGTGATCACCACGGCCAGCGTAAACACCGCCACCGCCACCAGCACATATCCGCCCGCGCCCTCATGCAGCAAGATTGCGCCGTACATTCCTGCGGTGTCCATCGGCTGGCCCTGCACCGTCCCTACCGTTCCCACAAGGGATAGGAACAGCAGGACGCACAGGGCAGACAGACTGCGGATGCTCCGCCGCACCTGTCTGCGGCGGTGTTCCGCTATTCGCTTTTTTACCAGCGCAACACGCTTTTCTGTATCGTACATACACGCAAAACCTCCTCTCTGAAAACTCAGCTTAAAAAGCCTTTCATTTATATAGGTACAAAAACGCGGAAAAACTCTCACCCCAAAATCATATTTTTTCAAAAAATTTGGGAGCCGCGCAAAGGCAGCTCCCAAAGGAAAAAATCTATTTCATTATGGTGTCAGACGGCGGGCAAGCAGCTTTCCCACTGTCAGAATCAGCACAGGCAGAAGATAGGCGATATACTGCGCCGCGCCGCCGTAGGCAATCAGCAGATTATAGATCGCATGAAAGGTGATGGCCGCTCCCAGCAGGCCGCAGGTTCCGGCAATCTTCAACCACGTCCGCCGCCACACATACGCAAGCCCTCCTCCGACGATGGCCCCGCAGATGACGTGCATCGCTCCCGTCCCAATGCCCCGGAAGAAAATAAAGGAAAAATGTCCGGCCCCGTTTTGGATCAGATAGCAGACATTTTCAAAGGTGGCAAAGGAAAGAGCGGTGATCACAGCGGCAATCTTGATCTGTTCCGCTTTCGGCTCAAATACCAAGAGGTAAAAGAGCAGCGGCAGGAGCTTCATCACTTCCTCCACCACCGGGGCGATCTCCGCAGTTGCGCCAAAGGTGTCCGCCCCATAAAGTGCGGCGAGAAAGGTATTGATGTAAGCGGAGAGCAGACACGCACCTATTCCCGCAAGGCAAAACAGGAAAAACTTTGTCTGCCGCTTTCCCATGCACAGGGCGGCGATCAGCAGGGGCGACGCCATACAGATAAAAATATTTTCAATATAGGTCATCCCTCCACCGCCTTTCCTGTAGCGGGCAGCAGAGCGAAGATACAGGGCGTCAGCAGAAGATCAAACCAGCAATAGGGGCTGGAAATGGAATCTCCCGGCCAAAAGCAGCCGGAAGTCCAGAGGGCATATTCTGCCGCCACATAGCACAGTACCCCAATATGGAAATATCGCATATCACGCGCCGCTCCCGCCTGCGTCCGGGCGTAAGCAAGCCCCCGGATCGCATGATAGGAAACAACGATCATCATACCGCACCAGAGCAGATTGGAGAGGATGTCCCCAAAGGTGCAGTAAAACACGCACAGCGGAACGCCGACCAAGAGGGCAATCAGGGCTTTGCGTGTCGCAAAGCCCCTTTCCTCCGCAGAGGAAAGGGCGTATTGCAGGATGTAAAGAAAAATAACGCTTGCCATCCAGCCGAACTCCGACACATAAAAGACCTGCGGCGTTTCAGAGAATAAAAGCAGATACAGCGTCCAGTACAGAGAGCCGAGGGCAAAGCAGCCGTAAAAGCAGGTCAACAGAAAATACGTCTGTTTTCGGCTTTTCAGATACCAGATTCCGCTTAGGCTAAAGCCCAGCAGGGTAACGATGAATTGCAAAAGGTTACTGACAAGTTCCATCCGCATTGTCCCCCTTTTGCTCCTCCATCTGTTCCTCTTTGTTCAGCAGACGGATTCGGAAACACAAAATCGTCACGCATACGCCGAGAACAAAGGCGAGCAGCCCGATAACGATATATCCCAGCGCGGCGCTGCCGCCGAACATCGTTGCCGCTGTTTCAAAGCCGGAGGAAGTTCCCAGCTCGATTTGCTCCACAATACCGGGCATGAACAGGGAAACGCCTACGATCACCGCAAGACACGCTGCCACGCCGGAAACCGCAGCAATCCGGCCTCTCTGTAGTCTTTTTTGACGTTCTTTTTTCGCGATACGCCGTTTTACTTCCGTAATTCGTTCCTCAGGGCTTCTCATTGGTAATTCCCTCCCGTTCCAATAATCCGTGCAGACGCTCTTTTCCCCGGTACACCATATTGGTGATCTGCTTTACGCTTTTTCCCATGACCTCGGCAGCCTGCAAGTAGCTCATGCCTTCAAAATAGGTCAGATAAAGTGACTCCCGGTAATCTGGGTTTAATTCGTCCATGCAGAAATGCAAAATTTGATCTCTTTCCTTTGTTTGGACAACCTCCTCTACCAGTATTTGTCCGTCCGGTTCCTCAGTCAGATCGTCAAGATTGAAGGAAAGACGCTGTCTGCTTTTGTGGCGCAAAGCCATGTGCCGCGCCGTTTTATACAGGTAAGCCTTAAAACCACCGTCCCGGATGCGTGGCTTTTTCGTAAACAGATAGGAAAAAGCCTCTATCATCAAGTCCTCCGCTTCGTGAACGTCATGCAGATACCCGTTTATGTATAAGGTCAGCGGGTCGCCGTATTTTTTCATCAATTCGTCAAGTCCTGTTTCATCGCCGCTTATATATTGTCTGTATAATTCTTCATCGGAAATCATGTCATTCACTTCCTCGCCGTATCTTCTTTACAAAGACACTTCTCAGCGGTTTGTCTCTCTGCAATCCCGGCGATGTTTCTTAGATCGCGGGTCAGTGGGCTTCTCGGCGGTGTCTGGAATTGCCCATGACCGCCCAAAACGCTCCGCACCGGGAATACGCCCGTCTGTGCAGTATTGATTGACCCAACGCTCTGAAATCCCCCACTTGCGGGCGGCTTCCTTTATGGATAGATAGCCTTTCATTCGCGCTCCGCCTTTCCCAAAGATACATCAGGTGTCATGCTTGCTTTGTCAATATATCCTGTCTGAAATCTGCTGTATATATTATATGCGAATATCAGCATATTTTCAAGATGGGCTGCAGGAAGAAAAAAATATGGCTTTTCTTCCGGCTGCTTAAATCTTGAAAATCTACGGGGTCTCGTATATAATAAGAAGCGAAAGCGAAACAAAGGTTATCGTTTTCAAAGGCGGTGTGATAGAGTGTGTCCTTCTGGTGGATCCATCATGGACCTACCCTCGGTTCACCACCAGGGCAAAATCTCCCCCTGGCGGTGGACCTTTTTATTTTGAATTCACACCAGC
>ENA-ORRQ01001257-ORRQ01001257.1-human-gut-metagenome-genome-assembly--contig:-NODE-1257-length-19876-cov-6.529489_pt1 | contig 19876 bp, 15 predicted proteins | sample MGYA00242177_ERZ509138 | MGnify/ENA primary metagenome ERZ509138 (study PRJEB26280, sample SAMEA2338628) | human gut metagenome | biome: human gut; feature: human-associated habitat; material: faeces... | reverse complement strand
ATACTCTTGCCCTTACGCAACAAGAATTATTCAAGGAGGCAGAAGGTGACGAAGCTATTACGTTGACTGAACTTTTAGACAATATAAAAACAATTAATTTATAGTAATAAATTATGATTGAAAAAGTAAATCCAAGCCATCCAGATAAGGTGGCAGACAGAATCGCCGGTGCTCTTGTAGACCTTGCTTATTCAAAGGTAGAAGACCCGAGAATCGCAGTAGAAGTACTGCTCGGACATGGTGTAGTAAACATCATCATTGAGAGTAGCGTGAACATTTCAGACGCTGAGGCTGAGGCTATTGTTAGCCGTATTACTAAGCGTACAGACTTGAAAGTATCTCTCGTAATGGTAGCACAAGACCCAATACTTGCAAGCAACCAAGACAAGGAAGTTCGTTGTGGTGATAATGGTATCTTTAAGGGAGTTCCACTCACAAAGGAAGAGAAGCAACTCAGCAAAATTGCCCATGATATTTACGACAAATATCCGACTGACGGTAAATATGTGTTAGGCAATGGCAAATTGATTATCTGTCAGAGCAATGCTAAGACAGAAGATTTGAAACGTACCTACCCTAACGCTGTGGTTAATCCTCTTGGAGATTGGGTTGGTGGAACAGACGTTGACGCAGGTGCTACAAACCGCAAACTTGGCTCTGATATGGCTCAATCTGTTTCGGGCGGTGGTATTCATGCGAAGGATCTAAGCAAGGCTGATGTTTCCGTAAACATTTACGCTTTCCTAAAAGCGCAGGAGACAGGCAAGCCTGTGGAACTATTCTGTGCCATCGGTGACACAGAGATTGACGGCAAGCCTTATCGTGAAATCGTGGAAATCGCTCGTAACTATATCACAAGAATTGGCGGATTTGAACGTTTTGCAGAATGGGGATTGTTCTAACAAACAAGCGATATGTACCGATTTGATATTGACATTACCCCTGTAATCAACGGCAAAGAGTGCCACTTGGAAGGTATTTGTGAAATGGTCTCTGATAATTCTTTCAAAGTCACTATGACTAAGCCGTTCACAGGATTGACCACAACCAAACAGTTTGATAATGTTGAGGCTATGGATATGAATGCAACCTTTTCGCAAGTCGAGAAGGACTTAATAAAGTTGTATGAGCAGGGGCGCATAGAATCAAAGTGATAATTGATTAATGCACATTTGAAACTGCCAAGTGTTGAGTGTAACAAATCAATGCTTGGCAGTTATTCTTTATTCAAACTTATGCCTTCTTTGATGCAAATTTCCTTTACATTGTTTATCAGATTTTCTAAATCATCAGAAATGTATGTAACTCCATCATGTACAATAATGGAATGTAAAGAAACAACATTATAAGCAGTAGATGAAGGAAACAAATCACGGACATCAACACCCAAGCATTTAGCAATATTCTCCAAAGTAGCTAATTGAGGATTACCATTTATGGTTCTCGACAAACTTTCAGAAGCAATACCCATTTTATTAGCTAAATCTTTCAATGTTAGTCCTTGACTATTACACAATTTCTTAACTGTTACGCTCAAATTAACTTTCATATCATTCTTTTTTGCTGCAAAGATAGTAAATTGATGCCGAATATCAATAAAAATCAAACGATTTAACTTTAGATATCATAAATTATTTGGTGTTGATTGATATTTTGCGTACTTTAGCGGCATAAAACATAACATATAATATCAATTAGAATATGAAAGTAGTAATATACGCAAGAGTTTCAACAGTCATTCAAGACTACGACAGACAGATAGATGAATTGAAAGATTATGCTGAACGCATGAACTATCAAGTAGTCAAGACTTTCAGCGAGAAAGTAAGTGGAGCTAAGAAAGTTGCTGACCGCAATGCCCTATCTGAGTTGTTGGACTATGTAAGAAACAACAAGGTTGACAAGGTGTTAATATACGAGTGCAGCCGTCTTTCTCGTCGTATCGTTGATTTCCTTCAAGTAATCGAAGAACTAAACGAGCAGAAGGTATCGTTGTATATTCATCAGAATGGACTTGAGACTTTGCTCGAAGATGGCTCTATAAATCCTATTGCAAGTTTGGTTCTCGGGATTATCGCTCAGTTCAACAGCATGGCACGTTCGTTAATCCGTAGCCGTATGAAGAGCGGTTATGAACATTTTCGAGATAAAGGTGGAAAAGTTGGCAGAAAGACAGGATATCGCAAAACACAAGATGATATGCGTGAGGAATATGCCGAGGAAATCCGTTTATTGAAGAAAGGCATTTCATTGCGAAATGTCAGTAAAATCACCAAGACAAGTGTCAATACTCTCAGAAAAGTACGAGATTTAACAATTGTTACATGCTGATTTTATAAAACGACATGAACCAAGTAGTATGTTTGTCGCAGTGAAATTTAAAGAAAAGATATAAGAAGATATGAAATAAGGAATAGTAAAGAATGGTTTTAAGTTTATCCAAGTGTGTACAAAGAGCAGTCGGGTTGGTAGGTTGGAGTACTGTAGCACGAAAAACGAATAAGCGTAGTAATACGCAATGTTATTCTATTGAGTGAGTGATAACAATAGAAAGGTGTACTAAAATTCTTAATAGTGGTAAGAAAAAATACAACAATGATGAAGTAAAGCAGATAAGAGAATATCTTTATCTCATTGCCCACATACAAATTGAGGCAGAGACAGAAGCAAGTGTTAACAAGTAAATTAAAGAAATAATGAGAGTAATACTTTATTGTCGAGTTAGCTCGGACGAACAGGCAAAAGGAGCATCCCTTGAAGTCCAAGAATCATATTTGAGAAGTTACTGTTCAAATCATGGTTATGAAGTAGTGTGTGTTTATAAGGAAGACTATTCAGCAAAGCATCATGATTTGAAACGTCCCGAATTTAAAAAGATGTATGACTATTGCCGAAAAAACAAAAAGTCTATCGACAAGATTCTGTTCTTGCGTTGGGATAGATTTTCACGAAATATCGAATTTGCCCTAACATATAAGCGTAAGTTTATAGATGAAATGGGAATCGAAATTAATGCCATTGAGTCGCCTATTGATTTCAGTGGTACGGAATGGAGTATGTTGATGGGAATGTATTGCGGTGTGGCTCATACTGAGGACGAGAAAATTTCTCGCCGAACAAAAGAATGTACTCACAAGAAGCGTATGCAAGGACATTGCACTAACAAAGCACCAAGAGGCTACAAAAATGTAAGGGTAGACGAGCATAACACCCATGCAGAAATAGATGAACCAAAAGCGAAGATGGTGCGTAAGGCATTTGAAGAGGTGGCTAAGGGTGTGGAGACTCCATGTAGAATCCGTAAGCGTTTGTTTCCATCTGTGGCAGAAAGTAGCTTTTTCGATATGTTGAGAAATCCGTTTTATATCGGAAAAATCCGTGTGCCTGCCTATGGCTCAGACCCCGAAATGATTGTTGAGGGACTGCATGAGGGTATTATAACAGAAGACATTTTCTATAAGGTGCAAGACATTCTTAATGCAAAGAAGAAAGCACCTAAGTTGAGCAAGAAAATCAATCCCGAGCTGTTTCTTAGGAAGTTTCTTGTTTGTCCTATCTGTGGTCATGCACTGACAGGAGCTGAGAGTCGTGGCAATGGTGGCAAGTACGCTTATTACAATTGCTGCCACGATGCAAAGCACATTAGAAAGCGAGCTGAGGTTGTGAATGAGGGGTTTGCAAAGTATGTGGGGAGTTTGAAGCCTAACGAAACTGTGCTAAAGCTCTATGAGAACATTCTTGAAGATGTTAGAAAGGAACAAATCTCAGACAGTTTGGAAGAGGTTGAGTTGCTCAAGTCTAAGATGCAAACATTCAAAAATAGAATACAGAGAGCTAAAGATTTGTACCTTGATGGCGAAATGAGCAAGGAAGAGAAAGATGAGGCTGTAAGCCACAACCAAAAAGAGTTGTATGAACTACAAAACAAGGTGGATATGTTGGAAATGGGGAATCGTTCAAAGATTAAACCAAAGTTAGATTACTCTATCTCTCTGATTAACAATATGGAACGCTATATAATGGATGCGCCTGTAGAGGCCAAGATCAAGTTGATAAGTTCAATGTTTCCTCAAAAAATCGAATTTGACGGGGAAAAATATCGAACCAACTCTTATAACCAAGTGCTTGATTTAATCTATCAGGAAACCAAGCAGTTACGAGAGGGTAATATACAAAAAAAGGAGAGAAGCGAACTTCTCTCCAATTCTGTACCCAGACCCGGGGTCGAACCGGGACGGATTGCTCCACTGGTGTTTGAGACCAGCGCGTCTACCGATTCCGCCATCTGGGCAACTCTATCCAATAATTCGGATGCAAAGGTAAGACATTTTTCCGAATTAACAAACTTTTTTTCAGAAAAACGCAAAAATGCTTGCGCCATTCGGGGATAATGGTTATCTTAGCCGCCAATTAGAAACCACATCTTACAGACACATATATATGACTAACATAAACAACAATTACTGTGTAATCATAGCAGGAGGCAAGGGACGACGCCTCTGGCCCTGCAGTCGTGAAGCACGGCCCAAACAATTCATAGACTTCTTCGGCTGCGGGCGCACGCTGCTGCAGCAGACCTTTGACCGCATGCGGCGGATGCTGCCTCTGGACCACATATACATCAACACCAATATGGCCTACCTCGACCTGGTGCACGAGCAGTTGCCCGAGGTGGACGACGACCATATCCTGGCCGAACCCATACACCGCAACACGGCACCCAGCGTGGCGTGGGCGTGCCACCGCATCAACCATACCAACGAGGATGCCTGTCTGCTGGCCATCCCCTCCGACCAGATGGTGCTGGACGAACAGCAGTTCTTCGCCAACGTGGGCGAGGGCTTCGACTTCGTAAGCTCCAACGACTGTCTGCTCACGATGGGCGTCAAGCCCACGCGCCCTGAGCCCGGCTACGGCTATATCCAGAAAGGCGAAGTGGCCCGCAACGAGGTCTACTGCGTGCAGTCGTTCACAGAGAAGCCCGACCGCGAATTTGCCCGCATGTTTATGGAGAGCGGTGAGTTCTACTGGAACACAGGTATGTTTCTCGCCAACACGCGCTTCCTCTACCACACGTTCAGCACCTTCCTCCCCAGCGTGCTGCGCAACCTCGACGAGAGCAACCCGCAATGGACGCTGGACGAGGAGAACCGCTTCATACAGGACAACTTCCCCTCCTACCCCAACATGTCGATAGAGCGCGGCGTCCTGGAGAAGTCGGGGAGCGTGTATGTGATGGAGTGCCGGTTTGGATGGGCAGACATAGGCACATGGCACAATGTGTATGAAGCCATGAGGCGCGCCGACGGCGACAACGTGGTGATAGACTCGGAGGCGATGACCGAAGACGCCCACAACAATATCATCAAGCTGCCCAAGGGCAAGCTGGCGGTCATCAACGGGCTCGACGGGTTTATCGTGGCAGAGGAAGGCAACGTGCTGCTCATCTGCAAGAAGGAAGACTCGTCTGACCTGATACGCAAGTATGTCAACGACGTGCAGATGAAGCGTGGCGACGAATACGTGTAAACCCTTAATAACATAGGTATGAAAGCAAGAAAGTTTTGGCTTGCAGCCATGGCAGCCATGGCATGCTGGAGCGCACAGGCGCAAGCGGTGAAACCCGTCAAGATGGTGATAGGCCCCGACGGTATGGCCTGTGAGTACATCGGCGAGACCGCCGACAAGTACCACGTGATGTGCCAGGACGACGGATGGGTGGACAAGAAGGAAAGCCGCATCGAGTACTGGTCGCCCGAGAAAGGCAAGGGATGGGTATGCTGTCGCAAGGCCGACGGCAAGGTGAACATCTACAAGTCGGCAGACGCCAAGTCGGCGGTGGTAGGCCAGCTCACCAGCACCAAGGGCTACATTCCCGAGTCGGCAGCCTGTCTGGGCCTCGAGAAGGGATGGTACAAGGTAAACAAAGACGGCGTGGTGGGCTATGTCAAAGCCCGCACAGCCTGGTGGAGCGCCAAGTCGCTGGACTAAAGGTCATCCACTACAACACAAGAGCCGCCGGCAGGCCGCTTCTCCATGACCGGGGAAGCGCGCCTGTCGGCGGCTCTCTATGTATGAGGGTGTCGGGGGCGACGCTCAGAGCTTCTGGAACTCGGCGTAGATGCTGTCGGCTATGCGCTGCATCTCTTCAGGCTCGAGAGAGAGGTGCTCCTTGCGGAAATCCACGTCAGCCTCTGAATTGATGGGCATGAGATGGATGTGGGCATGAGGCACCTCGAGACCCAGCACCACCTGAGCCACCTTGCGGCAGGGGAACGCGGCGCGGATGGCCTGTGCCACCTTCTTGGCAAACACCTGGAAAGCGGCCAGTTCGGCGTCGTCCATATCAAAGATGTAATCGACCTCCTTGCGGGGTATCACCAGCGTGTGACCCTTGGTGAGAGGACTGATGTCGAGGAATGCATAGAAGTCGGCACTCTCGGCACACTTGTAGCTCGGTATCTCACCGGCTGCAATCTTAGTGAAAATGGTAGCCATAATCGTATTGTTGGTTTGGGTTGATGTATAGAGCGTGGTTGCGAGCCCGCTATCAGTCGATCGAGATGCGATCGATGCGCAGATGGATGACGCCGTTGGGAATCTTGATGTCGGCGACCTCGCCCACCTTCTTGCCGAGGAGTCCCTGGGCGATGGGGGTGTGGATGGAAATCTTGCCCTCGCGCAGATTGGCCTCACTCTCGCTCACGATGGTATAGGTCATCTTAGCCTGGTTGGCCACGTTGGTCATTTCGACCTTGCACATAATCTGTACAGTGTCGGTGCTGAGACGCGACATATCTACTATCTTGGCCTCGGCGATGGTTAGTTTCATTTTGTTGATTTTGCTCTCCAGGTGAGCCTGTGCCTCCTTGGCAGCATCGTACTCTGAGTTTTCACTTAAGTCACCCTTGTCACGGGCTTCAGCGATTGCGGCTGATGCCTTGGGGCGCTCAATCGATTCGAGCCTGCGGAGCTCGGCTACGAGTTTGTCGTAGCCTTCTTGTGACATGTAAGCCATAATTTTTGAATTAATTTGTTCTACATTGGACAGACAACAATAAAATAAGGAATTCCAACAGCTTTGCAGGTTGTCGAAATTCCAACTTTTATTATCCTCTTCTTTTCTAATACTTTTGCAAAGGTAATGAATAAAGAAGACAATACCAAATCAATCATCAATTATTTTTACTTTCTCGTGGTTTTCGCCATCGGCAGAGGCGCCATCTGGGCTCGCGGAGGTTCACTTAACCGTTGAGGGTCAAGCAGATGTTTGATATATGTCAAGAAAAGATACTTTCGGAGACAATTCTGGCCGAAACATTTGGCTGATTCGCGCAATCTGAATACCTTTGCATCGTGTTTTTCATAGTATTAGATTTAAGGTTAACAAGGTTTTGGACTCAGCGGAGTCCATTTTTTTTGCCCTTAACCCAAGTACGCCGGCCGTAGCGCCCCTTGGCGACAAAGGATGACGCCACGCGGGAGAGCCCGCGCCATCCAAGGCCCACCCAGAGAAACCGCCCTCTCATCCGCTCACCCCATCGACCTCACCCATACTCCACAGACGCCCATACGCAGCAGCCCGACCCGACCGCCGTGTGCCATCACTCTACCCCACCGACCAACCCGAAAACCACCGAGCCCCAAAGCATCTAAACGGCAAACCACGAAACGGAAAAATCGAACCATGAAACGATTACGGCAAGCCACGAAATGATTAAGGCAAACCGCGAAACAGAAATAAGCCACATCGCCGCGTAGATTATTGAAGCGTAGATAGGCGAGTGGATGCCGAAAAATCAAGCCAAACTCATCAAAAAAGTGCGGAAAAAACACAAAAACGACGAAAAACACCAAAAAAATGTAATACGTAACTTTGTACCACCAAAATTTCGTAAAGTTAGATATTGCTGTCGTTCTGAGCAGCTGCGGTGAGCGTAAGGGCTGAGAGTGCAGAGGCAAGAACAAGCTGCTTGCAGGAAGAATTGTTTCGGTTAATTATCATTATAGATTTGTTGTTTGAATAATTATTGAGTGATTGTCTTTATAAAACAGTAACAGGAGGGTATGACAATAATGCCACACCCTCCTAAAAAATACCATTACAAAAATCAAAACGTTTTTATTTCGCCATCAGACTTACGGCAAATCCTCCGCCGCGCGCCTGCTTCAGCTTCAGCACATCGCCCTTCTTTACCGTACGATGGGTGATGACGTAGGCTGAAGGATTCTTCTCATAATCAGCATCGGGTGCATCCTGATAGATGGCGCAGTCGTACTTGCGTCCTTTGTCAAGGAAATCGAGGCGCACTACCGACTGATGGCCTTCGGCATCGCACTTTCCGCCCACAAACCAATTGTCTGTTCCTTTAGCTTTGCGGGCTACTGTGATATACTTGGCAGGCTCGGCTTCCAGATAGCGAGAGTCGTCCCAGTCGCAAGCTACGTCGCGAATGAACTGGAAAGCATCGTCATACTTCTCGTAATTCTCAGGCAGATCGGCTGCCATCTGCAACGGCGAGTACATAGTTAGATAGAGTGCCAACTGTCCGCAGAGCGTTGTGTTGACATTGGATTTATTGTTGCACCACTCGCTCAGCTTCGTTACGAATATGCCGGGAGTATAGTCCATCGGACCACCCTGCAATCTGGTGAACGGCAGAATGACCGTATGGTAAGGCTCACTGCCTCCGAATGCCTCATACTCTGTGCCTCGTGCCGACTCGTTGCCTACGAGATTAGGCCATGTACGGCACAATCCAGTAGGACGTGTAGCCTCATGCGCGTTGACCATTATGTGATGCTTGGCCGCCTCCTTGATGCAGTAGAGATAGTGGTTGTTGGTCGACTGCGAATAATGGTAGTCGCCTCGTGGAATGATGTCGCCCACATAGCCGCTCTTCACGGCATCATATCCATACTTGTTCATAAGCGTATAGGCTGCCTCCAGATGACGCTCGTAGTTCTGTGTGGATCCGCTCGTCTCGTGGTGCATCATCAGTTTCACGCCCTTGGAGTGGGCATAGTCGTTGAGATACTTTATGTCGAAGTCGGGATAAGGTGTCTGGAAGTCGAACACATAGTCCTTGTAATGACCGAACCAATCTTCCCATCCGATGTTCCAACCCTCTACCAGCACCTCCTGAAGTCCGTTCTTGGCAGCGAAATCAATATAACGCTTCACATTCTCGGTATTGGCAGGATGCTGTCCGTGCGGCCGGCACTTTGAATAGTCTAGGCTTTCAAGATGCACCGAAGGCAGATCGAAGGTGTAGCTCCACTGCTTGCCTCCGGCTATCATCTCCCACCACACTCCGCAATACTTAGTAGGATGAATCCACGACGTATCCTCTATCTTGCACGGCTCGTTGAGATTGAGTATGAGGTTGGACGCAAGCATGTCGCGGGCATCGTCGCTTACAATCACCGTACGCCACGGTGTGTTGAACGGAGTCTGTACATATCCCTTCATACCCGTAGCGTCTGGCGTGAGCCACGACTCGAACACCATGTTCTTGTCGTCGAGATTGAGGTGCATTGTGGGGAAGTTGACGCAGGCGGCTTCATGCAGATTGATGTAGAGACCGTCGTCGGTCTTGAGCTGCAGTGATGTCTGTACACCCGTAGGTGAGAACGATGTCTGCGAAGCATTGGACGTTATGGCTGCCTTCATTTTCGAACGTATCTCGCTCATCTTCGATATTACGGTCTCATACTCCTGCGTGTCGTAGTCGCCCGGAATCCAATAGGCTGTATGGTCGCCCGCCATTGCAAACTGGGTGTGTTCTTCCTTCACTACGATATAGTTGAGCTTGGGCTGTTGCGGAAACTCATAGCGCAGTCCCATACCGTCGTCGTAGACACGGAAACGAATGCAGATATCACGTTGCATTGAAGCCTGATTGAGCGTTACTGCAAGTTCGTTGTAATGGTTGCGTATAGTTGCGGTCTCGCCCCATACCGGTCGCCATGTCTCATCGAACGTGGCAGTCTGCGTGTTCTTCACCGTGAACCCGTCCATGAGGCTCTGTTCCTTCATCTCGTTGGATGCATGCTTGTCCTTGGCAAGTTCCACTCCGAGATGCGACGGACGTATCACTTCCTTCTTCTTGTATGTCATCTCATACGTGGGACGTCCGTCCTGCAGATAGAACTTCACCGAAACGTTGCCGTCTGGCGATGTCACAGTCTGCGCACCTGCCCCCAATGTGAGGGCAAGTGCAAGTGCTGAAAACAACAGTTTCTTCATGTGTACTGGCTTATTTATTCTACAACAATCATTGTCCAATACTTAAGCTGCGGAACGGTAAATACAACGAAGTCGCCATCCTGACGATATTGCAGTTCCTGCGGAGCGCCTCCGAGTTGGTCGGGCGATGCCACCCACAGCTTCTTTACGTTCTTTGCACGCATACGCAATGTTAGGTTGTCGATGGCTTCGGGCTCGGGCATCGTTCCGTTCTTGTCGCGCCAGCTCAAGCTGTTAGCCTGACGGAAGTTGAGCAGACTCACCACTTGCTTGCCGTCTACGCTCTTGCTGTATGCCGTTACGTTGCCAAGTACGGGCGGCCATGCATTAATCGTTACCACAGACTTGGCTGCTGCAATATCGCATTGTGTCTCTGTTCCACCGTTGCGAAGCAGGTTCTGATAGGCTGTAAGGAAATCGTAGTACGCCACTATCTGCTTCTTCAGTCCGGCGCTCATCTTCACATCGGCATAAGGGAAGTATTCTGAACTCAGCATATGTCCTGCTCCGAGTTCGAGATGTGATGCTCCGAGGGCGAACATTACGGCATCGGTGAGCAGCACTCCGGGTGTATTGAACTCCGGCTTATTGTGTCCGTAGTCCATATATGCGGCATACACCTGACCTAACGTATTGCCGGAATACAGGCGATTGGCCTTCAATATGTCATGGAGGTCACTGAACTTGTCTTCACCATCCCACAATTCGGAGTACATAAAGTCAACGCATCCTGTTGACACAATCTTGTCTGAGCCATAATTACTGACGGCATTCATCACCAGACGTTTGTCGGGCTGACGCTCTTTCATAGTTCGTATGAACGATGCATAGCCGTTAGGCAGATTCACCTGCGATCCATAATAGTCGTAATCGGTGCCACGTGAGCCAAGCTGGTCGATATGGAATCCGTCAAAATCGAGTGCTTCATACACATCGTCGTTGCGGTCGGCAAGGTAATTCTGCCAGTCTTTGTTCGACGGATCGACAAGATATATGTCGCTCTTCCAGTCGGACGGCAACTGATGGCGGTCGCATTTAGAGTGATTCTGGTCGGTATATATATACCAATGGTCGTCCACTCCATCAGCCTTTGCATCGTCAAATGCACCGAAACAGAGATTGTAGAACATTGCCTTCATGCCCAACGAATGTGCCTGGGCAATGTAGTCCTTCACCACCGAAGTGTAGTTGTCGCGGTTGGCAATGTCCTTGTAGCTCTCGAGCAGATTGCCTGGTGTGCCGCCGAGCGGCCAATGCTGCTTGTATTGCCAATCGTAGAACTGCAATCCATTAATGTGGCAGCGGTTGAGAAAAGACAATTCGGAAGCAATAACATCCGAAGTGCGGTCGCTACCGTATGAAGCTATGAAGCCATAGCGTGGGAATCGCGCCCAATCGCTCGACACATCTACGCCAATAGTGGCGTAGATGGTCTGCTGATTGTTGCCGTCAGCTGTGTATATGTCGGCCATATAGCCTGTATAATCAGCTTGCGGAGCTGTCCATGTCCACGAAGTTGAACCTAAGTTTTCGTCGGCTATCACCTCAGAACCATGACGGTAGCGTATGCGAGCCGATGCAGGCAGAGTACCGTCAGTCACGTTGAAGCGTACTGTCTCGCCCGGTTTGTATGCCGCCTTGTCTGTAGTGACAGTGAGCGAGAGGTCGGCTGTGGTCTTCACCACGGTCTGTATAATGTCCGTAGGAACGGTAGCGGGATCGTTGTAGCTATTGTTGTCATCGCTGCATGAGCCTATCAATAACGGCAACGCCATTAGCAATACATTCATTTTCATTTTATGCTTTTGTTAGATTGTTATTTTTTTGAGATTGTTACGGTCTCGTTGAGCTGGTCGAGCGTTATGGTGTATGTGCCCGACGATGTTATCTTCCACTTGTAGTCGAGGTCGCTAACGTTCACAGTCAGATACTGCGATTTAAGTGTTTCGTCACTCTTGTTGATGAAGAGAGCCTGCTCGGCAGTACCCTTTGGTTCGGCATCGGGAGCAGAAGGCATAAACCACGCTCCGTACCAGTCGCTCTGCTTGTCGCAAGAGAACTTGAGTTCGCCTGCGTTGAGCTGACCTGTCCATGTGAATACATAAGGACTCGCTGTAGAAGTCATCGGTGTGGCATGGCCAAGATCCCATCCGTTGGGTGTAGCATCACCTACAAGGTATATCATTTCGTATGGAGTGAACTCGCTCATCATCATACGTTCCTTGCCCGAACGAATGTCAACGCATATCTTATAAGCCTTGCCGGTCTCGCTGTCCTGCAGATTCCACTTGTTGTCGGGGTCGAAACCAGATACGAATTCCATGCTCTTGTCTGTGTAAGGAGCGTTTGCCTGTGTGGCTTTATACATGTTCTCCCATGAGTTCATGGATGTTCCGAACTTAAACTCGCCGCCAACTCCCTGCTCAAAGTAGCGTCCCATGCGGAAGAGGAAGGGATCAAGAGCATCCTGTGTCATCGGTTCAAAGCCCCATCCGGTTGGATTGCCGACAAAGAAGAGCTGGTCGAAGGCAGGGCTTATGCCTTCTGTCTTCTCTATGCTGACTGTAGCAGCAAGCAAATCCACGGTCACCTTATAGTCGTGTGCTTCGTCGATGGTCCATTTCTCGTCGGGTTGGTCGTCGCTTGTGCGGAGCACTGGACCACCGTTGTCGCCGCGTCCGTATGAAGGCAGAAACTGTCCGAGAGTGGTTATGAACTTTATCTCGCCGCTATTGAGCTTGCCTTCCCAAGTGAAGAGGCCGTTGGTGGTTCGTGTCATCTCCGATGCATTGTCGGCGCTCCATCCGTTTGGAGCTGCGCTACCTATAATATACAATGTGGATGTGACGGGTTCGTATGGTGTAGCGGTGAACTGCGTGGTGGCAGTCTGTGTCTCTTCCACGCCGCTAACTATGGCAGTGACGCGTGCTTCGATGTCAATGGGTGTGCCAACGGTGCCTCCCATCTTGTCGAGAATGATGTTGTTAAGATTCTCCACGTTGGCACTCCACGTGTAAGTCTGCGTCTGTTCGTCCACAGCCACGTAAGGCTGGGCGAAGTCGGTGCCAGCCTTAGCCAGTTCCAGACGATAGCTGATGCGGTTGCCGGTACCGTAATTGTTGCCAGTGGTCCAGTTCAGGGTGACGGCGTCACTTGCATGGTTGGTCTCTTCCAGAGCAGACAGGGCTTGGTCAGCCGTGATTGTCAGCTGGTCGCGTCCTTTGTCCAGTTCGGTGTAGTCCTGGTCTGAGCAAGCGGAGAGTGCGAAGCCGATGAAAAGAAGAGCCAACAGACTATGAATGCAATTTATATATCGTTTCATATTGATTCTTTTTTTATTGTTTATAATGTTTCTTGACCTTTAATATCCAGGGTTCTGTGTCATCAGCTTGTTGGCGTCTCTCTCCGTCTGCGGGATGGGGAAGAGCAGGCGTTCCTTTGTGACGCGCGACTTTCCGATGGACTTGAGGAACTTCACGGCATAGTCGCCATGCTGCAAGCGTATCATGTCAAACCAGCGATGGCCCTCAAACGCCAGTTCAATACGACGTTCGTGTATGATCTTTTCGCGCATAGCTTCCTGCGACAATCCACTCACTCCAGGCAGTCCGGCACGATGACGGACAATGTTAAGAGGCTCGGCTGCCTCAGCAGTCTTGCCCTGCTCGTTGAGAGCCTCAGCCTTCATAAGCAGCACATCGGCATAGCGATACACCACAAAGTTGGCAGGATTGGTGTTATATTCTGGTGATACGCTCTTTGAAACGAGAAACTTGCGCACGTTATATCCGGTAGTTGAGTAGCTGCTCTTGTATGTCATGCCGTCAAAATCGGGACAGCCATCATACAATACGGTAAGGTCCTTGCGCTTGTCGCCTTCCTCATACTGCGACATGAACTCTTCTGTAGGCAGGTTCCATCCGTAAGATCCTGCCACAAAGTTGGAGTTTCGTGGTCCCATGAATGTCGACAGCCAGCTCGACTGCGGATTGTTTCCCCAAAAATCGTATTCGGTATTGCCAGAGAACTGCACTTCGAAGATTGACTCAGGACCATTGTTGATGGTAGCGTCAAAGTTTGATTCGTACGTGCATTGGCTTAGATCGTAGCCAAGAGCTGTCACATCGTCGCACAGGCTCACAACCTTCTGATAGTATTCATTGTTGTCGGGAGCGAGTGTGAGGTATATATCGGCGAGCATTGTATAGGCTGCGTCCTTCGTAGCACGTCCAAGATTGTCGTTATCAAGCTGGCTTTTGGCAGGAAGCAGATCGGCTGCGCGATTGGTATCGTCAATTATCTGTTTGTAAACCTCGTCAACTGAAGCACGTGCTATGTCCGTGCTCTCGCCTGGATTGAACGGCTTCAGACGCAGAGGTACCCCACCATACAAGCGTACAAGTATATAATAATAATGTGCACGGAGGAAGTAAGCCTCACCGAGCGAACGTCCCAAAATGGTGCCCTTTTCCGGATTCTTGTCTTCGAGAGCATTGATGAGGATGTTGCACTGTCCGATACCGATCCAAGGCGAGCGCCACATGTACAGCGCCATACCATTATCGCTCTGCGTGGTGAAGTTGGAAGCCTGAACGGTCTCAATGCCGTCGGTACCTCCACCAGCGCCTACTATGCTGTTACCAGCAACGATGTCGAGAGTCCACAGACGTTGATTGTACATATTCGACGACTGGAGTGTACGATAGCAGGCATTTGCCATCGACACCGCCACGTCCTCGTCGACCGTCGTTTCGGGGTCGACTGTGTTCTTAGGCTCACGGTCGAGGAAGTCGCTGCATGAACACATCGAGCCTACAAGCGCTATGTTGAGAGCCAGAATAAATATCTTTTTCATAATGATTCAGTTGTTAGAAGTTTAGGTTTAATCCGATGTTGAACGTGCGCGAGATGGGATAGCTTGAGAGGTCGATTCCGTTGACACCCACTTCGGGGTCGAAACCTGAGTATCCGGTTATCGTTGCCACGTTCTCGCAAGAGAATGTGATGCGTGCAGAATTGAGTGTCAGGGCACGAAGCCACTGCTGCGGCACATTGTAAGAGAGCGAAATGCTCTTCAGACGCAAGTATGCACCGTTCTCAACGAAGCGGTCGCTGATGCGGTTGTTTTGGTTGGGATCGCCATAAACGGCACGTGGCATCGTGGTGCTTGTGCCCTCGCCATGCCAGCGTGACAGCACGTCGGTGAGCTGGTTGTAGGCTGCCGACATGCCCGTAAGGTCTATCTTGTTGGCATTGAATATCTTATTGCCAGCCACGCCCTGCAAGTATACCGACAGTTCCAGACCCTTCCATGCGAGCGTATTGCTCATCGAGAAGATGTGGGTGGGGTTAGGATTGCCTATCACGGTGCGGTCGTTGTCGTTGATAACACCGTCGGGGGTGAGGTCCTTGAAGCGTATGTCGCCAGGCTCGGCACCTGTCTGAATGGCGTGTTCTTTTACTTCCAGCTCGTTCTGGAATATTCCGTCGGTGACATAACCGTAGAACACGTTGATGGGCAGATTGTTGGCGAGCATCGTTACGTACGAGTTGTTCACCTGATTGATATAGTAAGGCACGTCGCTGTTGAGACTCTTTATCTTGTTGCGGTTGTATGTATAGACGATACCTGTCTCCCACTGCAGCGGACCCTGAATGTTGACGGTATTGAGCGAAACCTCAAAACCCGTGTTGCGAACCTTTCCGGCATTGGTGTAAGTGGTGCTTGTGTCCTCAAATCCCGAAGTGATTGGGATGGAAGCCTTTACGAGCATGTCGGTCGTATTCTTTATATAATAGTCGAATGTGAGGCGGGCACGCTGATTGAAGAGTGCTGCATCGAAGCCAATGTTGGTCTGCGCCACCTGCTCCCAATGAATGTTAGGATTGGCAAGCGTTGCCGAAATGAGTGCCGACTGTTCTGTTCCTGTCTTGCCGAACGGATATACGCTGGTGTTGTACGAAGCCAGATAGCTGTAGTTGCCCACACTGGCCTGACTGCCCGTAACGCCGTATCCAGCACGTATCTTGAGGTCGTTGAGAATATTGTTCTTCGGGAACCACTCTTCTTCAGAAGCGCGCCATGCCAGCGATACAGACGGGAATGTTCCCCAACGGTTGTTGCGGCCGAAGCGCGACGAGCCGTCACGGCGTACTGTAGCGGTAAGAAGATAGCGGTCGGCATACTCATAATTAAGTCGTGCCATATACGACATAAGCGCCCATTCGGTCTCGTTGCCGCCGATGGCATGCATCTTCTCGCCGTTGTCCATCTCGTGTACGCCATCATAAGCGAACACGTTCTTCTGTGCGTTGAGATAGTCGAAGTTGTTCCACTGTGCCGATGTACCAGCCATCAGTCCTACGTGATGCTTCTTGGCGAACGTATGGTCGAAGATGAAATAGTTGTCCCAAAGATATGTGAACGACTTGTTGTCGCTCTTGTAGCGGCTGCTCTCCTCAACGGGCGAGGGTTTCCAGTTGTGCTTGGGGGTATAGCTGTCGTTATACCAGAACTTGGCGTCAATGCCGAACGTGCTCTTCAGCTTGAGCCACTTAGCCAAAGTCACCTCTGCCGAGATATTGCCAAGGAGGTTATAGCCCTTAGTGCTGCTGCGGTCGGTTGTGGTTGGGCCGATCGGGTTGCGTACGCTGCCATACCAAAGCGAATTGCCCTCAGGTCCGGTCCACTCGCCGCTGGCGTCCTTAACGGCAAAGACGGGCAGTGCTCTGTATGTATTGCCCATGTCATAACTGCCCTGCTGCTTGCGGTCGGCCGAAATGGTTATGTTGGATGTCATCTTCAACCAAGGCTGCACCTGGGCATCAGAGTTCTGCTGGAAGGTGAATCGGCGGTACTTGACGCTTCTTACAATACCCGTCTGATCGAGCATGCCTCCCGACACATAATAGTGTGCCTTGTCGCTGCCACCCGAATAACTCAACGTGTAGTTCTGCATATATCCGGTACGGAACAACTCGTCTACCCAATTGGTTCCTTTGCCGAGAGCCGACGGATCTGCCCATTCGGGATTGGCGGTGTTGCCCGAATTGTTCATCATGTCGTTGCTCAGCGCTGCATACTGGCTTGCATTGAGCAGGTCGGGAGTACGTGTGGCATTCTGCACGGCAAGATTGGCAGAGAGCGAGAGGCGTCCCTTGCCTTCCTTTCCCTTCTTGGTGGTTATCATTATGACACCGTTGGCACCGCGGCTACCGTATATTGCCGTTGCCGAAGCGTCCTTCAGCACGTCCAGACGCTCTACGTCTGCCATGTTGATGGCATTGATGCCGAGGTCGGTTGGCACTCCGTCTATTACTACAAGAGGGTCGCAGTTGTTGATAGAACCCATACCGCGCACCTTAATAGTAACGTTGTCGCCCGGCTTGCCGGCATCTACAACCTGCAATCCTGCTATCTTACCCTGAATGGCCTGTCCGATGTTGGCTACCGGCGAGTTCTCTATGTCCTTGGCAGCAAGCGAACCGACAGCTCCGGTGAGGTCTTTCTTCTTCATAACGCCATAACCTACAACGACAATTTCGTTGAGTTTGTGGACATCTTCGGTCAATACGATTTCAAGCGACGACTTGCCACCTACGGCAACACGCTGGTTGTTGTAGCCGATGTACGAAATTTCGAGTACTGCATTGTCGGGAACTGAAATCGAGAATTCTCCGTCAAGGTTGGTTACTGTGGCGTTTTTAGTGCCTTTTTGTCCAACGGAGGCTCCAATGATAGTCTCACCATTGGCATCCTTCACTACACCATGTATTGTCTTATTGTTCTGTGCGTATGCGCCTATGGGCAACATTGCAAGAAACGAACAAGCAACAATCTGGCTGATCCATTTTCGATTGGTTTTGTTCATACTATTGGTTTTTAGTTGTTGTGTCGTTATGACGGTTGCAAATGTAGAATTTATTTTCATAAGTTGTTCATTAAAGTACCCAATATGTACACGTCTATGACTAAATAAAATATTAACAATATGATAATCAGATATTTACAAAAGCGCATTCACACTGCCAAGTACATCGTCCGAAAAGCAATAATATTATCAAAGCAAGGGGGAATCAATGAAAAAATATGAATAGGAAAGAAAAAAAGGCAATCATCTAATATGTTATTTCTGCAAAATTTGTAAATTTGCAGAAGCCTATAGAAACCACTAACAATTCACTCTATGCAACGTTACATAGCCATTATCATACTCTTTATTGCCACCGCCACCTCCTCAATGGCAGACACCAACGGCGAGCTTATACAGCGTATTGACAGCATTATAGACAACATAACGCAGATATACGGCAAGAAGCAGGCACGCATCGACTTCTACAAGTCGATGGCACACAAAAGCCAAAAGCCCGAAACGCTGCTTTCGGCTTACGACAAGCTGTACGATGAGTACTTCGTTTTTCAATTTGACTCTGCCATGGTGTATGCCGACAAGGCTATAACGCTTGCCGACCGCATCGGTGACAAATTCCATCACGACAAATGCCGCATTAAGAAAGCGTCGCTGCTGGGCATAGGCGGACTCTATGGCGAAGCCATTGCGCTGCTTGACGAGATTGATTCGACACACCTCGACAAGGAACTACGGTTCGACTATACCATAGCCTACTACTTCATCTACACCTATTGGGCTGACTACTGTCACGACTATTACTATTCGCCACGCTATCACGAGCGTGCCAACAATTACCTGAAGCAGGCTGTAACGATGCTCCGCCCTACCGACTCTTACTACAATTTCTTCTGGGGTGAGTATTTTATATATGTGGAACGCAACGACAAGCGCGCCCTGGAGCACTACTTCAAGACTCTGAGTACAGCCCCCGTAGAGTCGCGATGGTATGCCATGGCATCGTATGCCATTGCCAACAACTACAGCGCCAACAACAATAACAACAAGTATGAGGAGTACATGCTGCGCGCATGCATTAGCGACCTGCTCAACTGTACGCGCGAAAACCTCGCCATGCAAGACCTTGCAATGTATCTGTTCAAGAAGGGCGACGACAACATTCTGCTCGCCGAGCGCTACATCAATTTTGCTATGGACGACGCCAAGAACTACAACAACCGACTGCGTATCATTGAAATATCGCAGAAACTGCCCGTCATCGTGTCGACCTATCGCGAAAAGCTGTCATCGCAGAACAACATCATGCGCTTCGCATTGTTCGGAGTGTCTATCCTATTCGCGTTCGTTGTAGTGCTGCTATACTTCTACAGCCGACAAAACCGACTGCTGGCACGCCACCGACACGAGCTATCCGAGAGCAACAACCTGCTGTCGTCGCTCAACGACAAACTTAATACTCTCAACTCACGATTGCTCGACACAAACAGCCGACGCGAACGTCTGGCTAAACTCTACATCGACCTTTGCGCCAAATACATCGACCGTCTGAGCAAGTTTGAGACTCTTGTGAAGCGCAAAATTAAGGTAGGCCAGGTCAACGACTTGCTCAATACGGCATCGTCGTCGCGCCTTTCGGAAGAGGATGCGGCTACTTTCATGAACAGTTTCGACACGGCTTTCCTCGACCTATACCCCTCGTTCGGAGGGCACTGAAAAAGTCCCCTTTTTTTATGACCAAAACGGAAAATGCTTACGA
>ENA-ORRQ01001251-ORRQ01001251.1-human-gut-metagenome-genome-assembly--contig:-NODE-1251-length-19939-cov-6.303359_pt1 | contig 19939 bp, 18 predicted proteins | sample MGYA00242177_ERZ509138 | MGnify/ENA primary metagenome ERZ509138 (study PRJEB26280, sample SAMEA2338628) | human gut metagenome | biome: human gut; feature: human-associated habitat; material: faeces... | reverse complement strand
TGCCGATTGACCACGGGCTGGGGTATCGTTATACGGCTCTCGCGGGCATGGGATTCGTCCTGCTCGGTTTGCTGACCGTCGTGATTTATATACGTAAATATCCCCGCCATGAGATGCGATAACGGTTCGGAACTTTTTCCGGTGGTAGATCCCTCCGGCGTTGTCGTGGGATCGGCTACGCGCGGCGAATGCCACGGCGGGTCGATGCTGCTGCATCCGGTGGTGCACCTGCACCTGTTCAATTCGCGCGGCGAACTTTACCTTCAGCGGCGTCCGGTGTGGAAGGACATTCAGCCCGGACGCTGGGATACGGCCGTCGGGGGCCATGTGGACTGGGGCGAGACGGTGGAGGAGGCCTTGCGCCGCGAAGTGCGCGAGGAGCTGGGCATTACGGAGTTCTCACCGCTCCGCATCGCCGTCTATCCGTTCCGTTCGGACCGCGAGCGGGAGCTGGTCTATGTCCACCGCGCGGTGTACGACGGGGCAAGAATAATATATTATCGAATACAAGTGCAAATAAACACTATCTATTATTTACACATAAACACGTACAATTATGAAAAAAGTAATCTGCATCCCAAAAGTTTTCTGTCTCTCTGTTGGGGGGCAGATCAAACTTGATAAGCATGCAAAAATAGACAATGTCTATTTTAAACTGAAAGGGTGATTATGAATTGAAAACAGAATCCAGATATAAGCGAACTTATGTCTGAATTCTGTTTCCATTTATACAAAGCTTTGAGTAGTATCAGAATTAACCTGACACAAATTATCTAACAATTTCCACACGCCTTGCCTTTACCGAGTAAGCTTCTTCACCAAAGAGAATCTTGTCTTTACCCATTCCTTTCACCTCTTCGATGCGCGATTCTGGAATACCGTTTTTTATCAGGTAATCCCTCATTGCTTCAGCACGTTTCTGAGTCAATTTTTCATTAACCGAATTTGAGCCTGTATGGTCGCCATATCCGTATATACTCACCTTGGTATCTTTCATGGCTTTCAGTAAATTCAATATAGACTTCAGTTCTTTGGCGTAAGCTTCTGTATCTATTTCCGAACTTCCGCGCAAGAAATAAACATGAGGCATCTGATACCATACCGGTTTTTCCACTTCTTTTTCAACAGTACGTTCAACTATCACCGGCTCCATCTTTACTACCACTGTATCTATCACTCTTTCTTTTGGCGGAGCTACATAGCGGGGCGCATATACCAGATGGTCTTTCTTCTTGGTCTTGGCTTTTATCTTCCATACCACACCAACAGAAAAATGTGTCATGAAATTACTGTTGTTGCGAGGACGATAGCATTCTATCCCGTCGAAATTATTCTGGTGTATCCAGTTTATACCGTAGCGTGCCTGCAAGTCGATTGATTTTGCCACCTTCCAACGTAGCATGGCTTCTCCGCCCAAACCTACTGTCAACGGATTGTAATGTTCGCGAGAGAATTGTTTATCGTCGCTTTTGGTATATACGTCCGAGAAGAATTTCTGGAAATATATTCCCGGGCTTATGAAAACCGTCCAGCGGTGTCCGCTCGACTTTTCAGGGCTAAACAGATTGTTCAGGTTGATGTCGGCATGCAACGCGAAATCCAGCAGTCTCACTTTACTGTACAGGTTTTTATACTGCATGCTTCCGTCAAGCGGTGTCACACGATAGTCTGCCCATCCATATCTGTCGAGCCAATAGTCTTGTTCATAACTCTTTGCTCCGGTTTTCGCTTGCGCATAACCTACATTGATTCTGGTACCTATTAATGGTGTGAACTGGTAACCTACCTGTATGTCGGGCATAAACCCCCAATGCAACTTATCGTAGGCATTACTCTGGAAGTTTCCTCTGAAGAACGGCAAACCAATGTTTGCGCCGAAACTCCATCTGGCATATTGGTCATAGTATTCCCATCTTGTAAGCTGCTTCTCCGTTTCCCGTGACGACAATTCTTCTGCTCTAAGATTGTCCACACGAGGTATGGCGGCCAGCAACATTACGGAAAGAAACACCCATGTTTTCTGTATCTTCATGGCCTTTGTTTTTGGGGTTAATTATTCTTTATCATAACACCTGCAAATTCAGACATTATCATGTCACCGGTAGTAGTGTTGGAAATCTTGATTGCTATCTGCATGTCGGTCAGTGCTGTAGTTGGCCCTGAACCGTATGTACCGAATAGACCTGATAAGTCTGTGTATTCCATTGTTATCTTCAACACATTGTTTACACCAGGAACTGCTTCTACCGTAACTGCTCCAAACGGACTGGTGGCTTCGATGGCGCGTGATGTAGCGACTCTGTTGAATACGGCTTCTACTGTATAATCACTACCAGCTACGATTTTATTGATAATATCAGCATCATTGCACGTAATGTAAAGTTGTTCTTCAATTTTGGCTTCTGTGTATGTTGAACCCCCTACGTCTTTTGTTGCCTTGAGAGTCAGGTTGCCATCAGAGAATACCGGAACCCACTTGATTGCTTGTATGCGGTTTTCAATATTTGTTACTTTGCCTTCCAATGTTGTCAATCTATTTCCCAATTGGGTGTCTGCAGTTTCTAAAACATCAAGTCTGCCGTTAATTGCGGTAATCTGACCTTGAAGGTCGTTTTTCACAGTGGTAATCTCGCCTTTAAGTTCAGTTTTAAGAGTATTGATTGCATTATCAATATCAGATTGTTCCACTTTATTCGCTACGGCTGTAGCAATGGCTGCTTCCAGTTCTGTCTTCTGATTATTCAAATTGGCTTTCAGTGTATTTATTTCTGCATCCAAGCCTTCAATTGCCGTTTCATTGGCAGCAGCTGCATCTTTATTATCTTTTATCAAAAGCTTTAATGCAGCTTCCTTATCTGCAAGACTTGTTTCAAGAGCTCCGATTTTTCCAAGAGCAACAGTTAAATTAGTTTTAAGATCAGCTATATCTGCTGTATGGCTTATAACGGTTGCCATTTGTGTTTCGATGGCTGTGATTTTTCCTTCTACCACATCAATATCTCCTTCTGCTGTACCCATTCTTCCTTCTAAAGTAGCAATTCTTCCGGTCAATGTTGCCACATCAGACACAACAGTTCCCAATTGAGTTCCAAATTCATTCAACTTATTTTGTACAGTATTCTTGTGCTCAGCAAATGCATTCTGCAAATTTGTTTTATGAGTGGTAATGGTTTCAAGCAATGCAGTTTGCATTGTCTCAACCAAAGTCTGGAAGTCATCCAAACGACCAGTAAGTGCCACATCGGCAGCCTTATAAGCAGCTTCCAAATTTGAATAATTGGTTTCAAGGGCAGAGATTCCACTATTAATGGTATTGATGTCATTTTCTAAATCATTAATAGCTGCTTTATTTTCAGTATCACTATTTTTTAACTCTTCCAACTGTCCTTCTGCCAAAGTCTTCCAAGCTTTCAAGTCTGCTATGGCTGCCTCTGCAGTAATCAATCGTCCGTCAAGTGCCGTAATTTTACTATCCTGGTCGGCTATTTTGACATTGATAGCATCAATTTCCGTTTCTATGTATTGTAATGCAAGGTTGACTGTTTCCTTAAACTCTTCGTATTTCCCTTTAAATTCCTCGTAATTTCCTTTAAATGCTCCAAGTTCGTCTTTCACAGTGTTCAAAGCATTGCTCAATTCTTCCAGATGCCTCTTCGCCAAGTCGAATCCGGCTTGCATTTCCTGTTTTATCACTTCGTCGGAATTTTTATAGGCAATATCCATCTGCTTGATGGTGTTGTCTATTACCGTCTGATAGGCTGCCAATTCGGCTTTGATATTACTTTCGTTGCTTTCAATTAATTCACGTTGGATACGCAAGTCGTCATCATAGTCTTTTGTACAAGAATTCATTCCTACTGCACCACATATCGCAATGGCAATAGCATAAAACATTTTTGTTCTCATTGTCATTTGTTTTTTAGATTAATAAAAAGGTTAACTATCAATAAAGCTTTATCCGATATATTCTTTTAATTTTTTTATCTGTTTCCTTATTCGCTCGTATAATCCGAACTTTCGCAACAATGAAGTGCCGCCGGTAGACGGAGAATCAAGCTGTTTTTCTTCTTCGACAAGCCGTGCTATCCTTTCGTCAATGATCCTCTGGACTTCCTCTTTATCCAGAACGGATTGCTTTTCATTGTAATTATCACTCATATCATCATGTCTTTTTAATAAACAAGCAACGAGGATTTTTCGTCATTTCTTTATTGCAAAGTTATGGTCAAACAGGATTTCCGACATGTCAATTCAGGAACTTAAAATATCAACACAAGAACAAAATGTCTGTTTTAGACATAAAAAAAGAGACAAATCACTTGTTTTTTTGTGATTTGTCCCGTTATTTTCGCTTTTTGTAAATCCCGTTATTTAAAGCGTATTTTTATTTCTCTTTTTATAATGCAATGGAGTCATACCCACTTTCTTCTTGAAAATGATACCAAAATATGTGGCATTGTCCATCCCACATTTTTCTGCCACCTCCCAAATTGGTAAATCTGTCGTGTCAAGCAAATGCTTTGCAAGCGCTATCCTTATTTGTAGAATATACTCCGTAGTAGTGAACCCGGTAATAGCTTTCAATTTTCGGTTGAGTTGCGCACGAGAAATACATAAGTTATATGCCAATGCATCATAATCAATCTTTCCTTTCTCCATCATGCAATGAAGTGAATCGGTCAGTTTGGCTACAAAAATCTTGTCTCTCTCAGAGAGCACCGGTTCAGTATTGTCTGATGTGTTATCCTCCGTCTCTATTACCTGCGAATATTTCTGACGCAGTAATTGCCGTTGTTCCAATAATTTCTCCACCCGTACTTTCAGTTCGTCTGCGCGGAACGGTTTCTCAAGATATGCATCCGCACCCGCTTCCAATCCTTTCAGGCGGTCTTCAGACGAAGCCTTTGCCGTAACCATTATGACTGGAATATGATTGAGTAGTTCTGATTCCCTCACCTGTCTGCACAACTCTAATCCATCCATCCCCGGCATCATGATGTCCGTAATTATGAGATCTGGAACAATATTCTTAGCCTTTTCAAGCCCTTCATCGCCTGTAAAGGCAAAGTAGAAGCTATATTCAGGGTTAAGTTGCCGCATCATATAGTGTGACACCGCCGGTGTATCTTCTATAATCAGGATTCGTATGGTATCTTTGTCATCGTCGTCATCTTCCGGTGGAAAAATGTTTTCTTCCACCAGGATTTCCGGTCTGGCGATTTTCGATTTATCTAAAGCCATAGGTGTTTTCTCTTTGCTCTTAAGCGGTAAAGAAACAACAAATGTGGTTCCATGGCCTACAGCCGAATGCAGTTCGATTTTACCATGCATGGCTTCTACCACTTGTTTCACGAGCGAAAGCCCTATTCCAGTTCCTATGTTTGCCACATCATTGGTACCCTGATAAAAAGGAATAAATACGTTGGCTTTTTGCTGTGATGTCATGCCGATGCCTGAATCACTTACATATATATATAAGGAAGAACCTTTCGCTTTGGTGGTGACAAGCACATCGCTTCCCGACTGCGAAAACTTCAAGGCGTTTGATATGAGATTTTGCATAATTTTCATCATATAGTCTGGTACAAAATCCATCTCCACCCGTTCTTGCTGTGGCTTATACACCAGACGTATCCCTTTATTTGCTGCATATGTTACATAGCTGTCGCATATCATATATATGAATTCCACGACATCTCCTCTCACAATGTCTGGCTGGGCTGTATGCGTAGGTGAGGTCATTTTAGCAATGTCAAGTATCTGGTTTATAAGGTTCAACAACCGGTCTTTGTGGTGGAGGATGTCTTTGATGTCACGCTTGATATTCTCGTCTTCCGGCTTTCGACATAACACGTCGTATGCTGCAGACTATATTATCGTGAGCGGAGTACGGAACTCGTGCGTAATGTTTGTAAAAAAATTAATCCTCATCTGCTCCATCTGTTTTAGCATCTGATTCTTTTGTGAACGAAATCTAATAATGAGCCACATCGAAAAGAGTAATATGCAAGCAAGCACCATTACTAAAATTGAAGCAACAGTTACCCTTTTGCTATACATCTTTTCGCTTTTGTAATTTTCCTGCCATGTGGAAATCTCGTTTTGCTTGCTCTTGCGTTCATAAAGGATATGTGTATTTTGCACGTGCATCATCTTTTTCTCATTATGTACACTATCGTGGTATTCTCTGCTTTTGACAAGACAATCTAATGCCTTACGACTGTCACCTTTTTTCAAGTACCATAAATATTCAAGGTGGTATATCTCTGCCAGATGTTCCAAGGAATGAATTTCCACAGCTTTCTTTTGAGCCTGATCAAAATAAACACCTGCAGTGCGGAAGTCACCTTTCTGTATGTAAACACGGGCCAATGACAGACACGATTCAATCCAATGCCATGTATCGCTATTGAATTGCATTATATTGTATGCCTTACGATATTCATCTATAGCCTTATCGAATTCGCCATTCTTTTCGTATAACCTTCCAAAATGAGTATGACACAAGGATATACCAAGCTCAGAATGTGCTTTCTGGTTGAACTTCATAGAAAATTGATAATAGTGTTTAGCAGAATCTATTTGTCCTTTCGACTCGAATATAGCACCAATATTGGCATAATTGATAGCCTGTCCCAATGAGCTGCCCAGAATTTGCTCTCCATCAAGTGCCATGCGGAACACACTGTCTGCCACTTCATAATTGTTTAATGTCAAGAACACATTACCAATGCCGTTCAGCGATATTACCCTGCTCTTTAGTAACTTCTTATCGTTCTTATGACTATATGCTTCGCAGTATGACAACGCCTTGTAATGATAAGACGAGGCCTCGTCAAGAAAACCTATACGACGGAAATTTGTGCCGATATTGTTAAGTGCCTGGATGATTTGCAACGTGTCACAAAGATTGACAGAAAGCATAAGTCCTTTCTTGTGCGTCTCGATTGCTTCTGAAAAACGGCTTTCTTCTCTATAACATTTACCAAGTTCGTTGTAAGCTACTATTTCACCAAACGTATTACCATCTTGCGCAAAACGAGTGGCTAGTACACGAAGGGAGTCTATACACCGATTTGCATATACTATGCTGTCTATCACTTGAACTTCTCTCTCAGAAAATGTTTTTTCATATTTTCCTCCTTCTTCGCAAGAGGTTAGAAAGTATAATAAACACACCGTTAACATCCATATATAATATTTGATTTTCATAGGTAAGTGTTCAAAGTTAATTTTATAGTGCCGGGTTATAATTACCACTATATTCTCAGAGTATAAAGTTACAGAGATTTATTATATGGACGATGATTTTCGCAAGAAATTTGCACTGCAAAAGGGGAATTATATGATTTTAAAACACTTACTTATTCAAAAGTTAGATATTTTATCGTTTTTCGATAAAATATTTCTGTTTTTCTTTTGCAGTTCAAAAATAATATCTACATTTGCATATCGAAAAACGATAAATATTTATCGAATACAAGCGCAAACAAACACTATTATTTACACACAAACACGTACAATTATGAAAAAGACATTCACAAAAAAGACACTGGCAGCAGGAATCGCTGCTGCATTGATGACATTGACAGCCACAAATGTAAACGCAAAAGAAATCTTCATTTACGGACAGAACCAGCAAAGCCTGATTGTTTCCACCTTGAATGAGGACGGCAAAACACTTACTCCCAAATGGAAGTACGAATACCAGTACGACACGTTGGGAACCATGACCGAGAAAAAAGCTTACCGCTGGGATGCAGAACAAATGACCTGGACACCAGCTTATCTGCTGACCTGGAGAACTGAGGGGCCAGCCCTTCAGAAGCTTTCTGAAAACAAATAAACTAACCATTTAAAAACGCACACATTATGGGACGCACTATCAAATTATTACTGTATTTCTTCGCTTACCAATTAGCTTTCATGGGAGTAGCCATCTGTGGATATATGTTGTATCAAGGCAGTTATGAGGTTCCACAGACACCCGACAGCCTGTATACAAACCTTATCATGCTGGCACAAATCCTCTCCACCGCGGCAGTAGGTATCCATCTGTTAGTGGGGAAATATGTGGGACTGGACCAGAAGACTTGGGGGTATCACAACTCACCCAAACTGTTAGCTACCTCAGTGATATTCATTTCAGCAATGAGTTTATGGACCAACTACTTTAATGAACTGGCCGACTTACCTAACAACATGCAGGAGGCATTTGAAATGATAATGCGTAACCCACTGGGCATCATTGCCGTGGTCATCATGGCTCCTATCGTAGAGGAACTGCTGTTCCGTGGAGCCATTCAGGGACATTTACTTCGCAAATGGAAACATCCGGCAGGAGCCATCGTACTTTCGTCATTGATTTTCGGAGTAGTGCATGGTAACTGGGTACAGGCACCGTTCGCCTTCGTAACCGGATTGGCACTGGGATGGATGTATTATCGCACAGGCAGTCTGTTGCCCGGCATCCTGATGCACTTTGTCAATAACAGTGCAGCCGTAGCTTCTTTCTTATTAGCAGACGATCCGAATGCTACCATGGTTTCTACTTACGGACAAACGGGAGCAGCTCTTATGGCGGCTGGAGGAATGGCTCTTACCATCATCTGTGTGCTGTTCATTCAAAAGAAACTGGTTCCGCAGCCGGCAGTATGGCATCAGCCTGCTCAGGCAGAAACGATCGAAATAGAGAACAATACACTATCTTCACAAACACATTCACACAATGAAAACATTTAAAATCATTGGGGTAATAGCCCTATTAATCGTACTCTTTGAGTTCATAGGCGGCTTTAATGACGGCTGGAGCGATGTAGATAAACTGGCTCCCATCAGTATAGAGTCTGCAGATCCGGCTTTTGACAAGGTAACTGCAACCACCTTCGATGTATTGCCCGATTCAGCCATACAAGCAGCCAACTCGCAGACCGGCACAACTATTCCCACCGGATTCATGCAATGCCATTCGTACATCGTACCCAGCGGACTGACAAATTTCACTTATATACTGCTTGGAATCACAGGGCTGGTATCCGTTTATGGACTTTACAACCTTATCCGTCTGTTTATCTCTATCATCCGTAAAGAGGTCTTTACATCCACCAATATCCGACGGATACGGTGGGGAGTTTATCCTCCTATTGCCTATCACTTGGTTAAATATTTACTTAACTGGAGTGAAACCCGTGATGCCATGACACAACTTACAATTCCGGGGTACACCATCCAGCCCGCATCTCCTTTTGAATTTAGTTGGATAGGTATATTGTTACTGATACTTCTCACGGAAGTATTTGTAGTAGCAGTAAAACTGAAACAAGAAAATGATTTGACCATTTAAAATCTTCATCTGCATTATGAAAAAGAGACTGAATATATTCTGTGTATGCATGATTGCTGCTTTCCTGTTGTCCGTTTCCGGGAATGTGTACTTAATTATAGAAATGTTTGTAAACGGAGTAGAGGTAGGCATGAAGGCTGCACAAGGAGAAATCACTGAGATACCTCAATATAAAATGGTACACGTTTTGCCTACTGACATGATGGAAACGACCGGAACAGTCACCAACTTGAAAGACGGCAGACAACTGGCTGTCAAACCGATTACGGCTCTTGTGGAATGCCCCTATTCCCATTCCAGCCATGGCTTTGAAGTGCTGCAAGGTCTCATCGGTTTTATTGTCATTATCGGATTTGTCTATGCAACTGTCTATTTCGCCAAACTGATGATACACATCAACCGGAATATCGTATTCGACTGGATCAACGTAAAACACCTGCGCCGCGTCGGATGGAGCCTGACAGGAATATGTGTGCTTTCTTTTATTAGTATCTGGATTTCAAACCACCAGCTTGCACAATGCATTGAACTGGCAGGAAGCAAATTGAATATATTAATTGCTTTCTCTGATTCCACGCTGATTTTAGGCTTTATCGCCCTCTTAGCCTCAGAAGTATTTGCCATCGGCTTACGGTTGAAAGAAGAGAATGAATTGACAATTTAACTACATTACTTATTATGCCGATTATCGTAAATCTAGATGTGATGATGGCGAAACGAAAGATTTCGCTGGGAGAACTTGCTGAAAGGATTGACCTTACGCCGGCAAATCTCTCTATTTTAAAAACAGGAAAAGCCAAAGCCATACGCTTCTCCACCCTGGAAGCTATCTGCAAAGAACTGGACTGCCAGCCGGGAGATATATTGGAATACAGAGTGGAAGAATGACTCTAATATGCAACAAAAAATGTACCTATTCGAGATAAAAACTCTCGGATAGATGCATTTAAATTACCATTCAAATAATTTACTTCTTGATAATAAGCAGGCTCCTATAACTCCAGCTTTAGCTTGTAACTTAGACAATACAACTGCCGAATCTTTGCTTACTAAATTTAAAGAATACTTACGTATAGCAGTCTTTATAGGTTGCAAAATGTAATCCTCTGTCAAAGCCAAAGTTCCTCCGATCACAACTAATTCTGGATTAAATAAATTTATCAACCCGGCGAGATAGCGACCTAACTTACGGCCTATCTCCTCAACCAGTTCAATACACAAAATATCTTCCTTGTTGGTCGCATCTACGATTTCTTCTAATGTGACAGACGTTTCTCCTGTAAGAATCCTTTTTGAAAGAATAGAACTTTGTCCATTCTTTACTTTTTCACAAAGAATCCGATGTAAGGCTGAGCCTGAAACTTCTGTTTCCAGACAGCCTTTTTTCCCACAGCGACAAATTATCTCGTTATCAAACACACTAAAATGGCCAAATTCACCTGAAAAACCGGAACGGCCTGTATAGATTTTTCCATCAATAATAAAAGCAGAACCTAACCCCCAGCTAATATTGATAAAAACAATATCTTTTTCTCCTTTCACAGCACCCTTCAATAATTCTCCATAAGCCATTGCACGAGTATCATTATCAATACTTACAGGAATCCCAATCTTCTCATATAAGACTTCAGCTAAGGGACGCTCTTCAAAATTAAACATACTAAAGCTATAACCAGCTTCAGGATTCACCCGTCCTGAGATATTGACACCAACTTGTAAAATTTTGTCTTTAACATTTACATGTTTATCCAAAAACTCACAAATATGACAAGTCAATTCGTCCAATCCCTCCAAAGTATTCTCAAGTCGACATTCTATCCCCATTTGCAGATCAATCATGTCTCCCGTAAAATTCATCAAACCAATATTCAAACAAGAAGACTTAATATCTACGCCCACCATATAAGCAGAATCAGGATTTAATCCATATAAATTAGGGGGTCTTCCTTCACTCGTTTCTTGTTTACCATAATTCACAATATAGCCAGCATCAACCAATTCCATTAGAAATTTAGTCACTGTAGGAATACTCAAATCGATATCTTTTGCCAAATCCGGAATGGTAGAAGAATGATTATGCATCAAATAAGTAATAATCTTTTTTTGGGTGATTCCACCTTTCGTTCCACTTTCCATCTCTTTAATTAATTTATGTGCCATAAAATATTCTCAAACTAAGTAAATAATTTTGACTTTAATAACTAGTTTAATAAAGTCTTGGTAAAGATTCACTGTTATCTAACCAACATTTTGCTAAATTAAAAAAATCAACAGTATAAAACAATAAAAACAAAGTAATAATTATGACCTAACTATAGAAAAATCTCTCATTAATATAGTAGAAAACTTAAATATTATATTTATTTTTAGCATGTACAACAGCAATGGCCTTACACTTAATAAAAATATTTATGAATAAAATCTTTTTAATTTTGGAAATACTAATATTCCAATGCACAATAAATATGGCACAAGTTCCTACGCTACTTCCTGATTACCCTATTGCAAAAGGCGTATCTGCACCTTTCGCTGGCTTTATAAAAAACTGGCTAATTGTGGGAGGAGGTTGCAATTTTCCGACAATTCCTGCAGCCGAAGGAGGGAAAAAAGCCTATTATAATCAATGTTATGCATTGGATATTCATGCCACATCTCCTCGTTGGAAAAGAATCTCTGATCTTCCCTGTTCCGTAGCGTATGGTTGTAGTGTAGAAACACCTCAGGGACTAGTCTGCATTGGGGGAATGAATGCAGATTCTTGCCTGACCAGCGTATTCCGGATTCAAAAAGATTCTTCTTCTGAGGATTTTCTAATTTACCAACTTCCTTCTCTTCCTGAAACAATAGACAACGCCTCAGCTACAATGTTGAATAAGTGTATCTACATCACAGGAGGAAACCAACAGCTACGACAAAACGCATTATACAAACTAGATTTAAAAACATGCGACAAATGGCAAAAACTATCTTCTTTCCCTGGCCCGCAACGAGTACAACCCATTCTGGTCAATGATGGGAAAAAGCTTTATTTGATTGGAGGTTTTCAAGCCCCATCAGATTCTTCTGCCAGTATCCTTTCACATGACATATTATGTTATACTCCTCAAACCGACAAATGGGAATATGATTCTCACATACCTTATCAGGGAAACAAGGAAAAACGCTGTATGGCAGGAGGTAGTGGTGTGCAGACAGACACACATCTCATCCTGACAGGAGGAGTTAATTATCACATCTTCAAAAACGCACTGGATGGAAAAGCAGGAAAAGATTATTTAACTCACGCCCCCTCTTGGTACAAATTTAATGATGATATTTTATTTTATGACTTTACCCATAAAACATGGACCACAAAAGTAAATATTTCAGGCATGGCACGTGCAGGAGGCATCCTGCTGTATCGTGAAGGTTGTTTATATATGATATGCGGAGAAATAAAACCAGGCATACGAACTCCAAAAATTACAGTTTATCCTCTCAAAAAAGAAGAATAATTTCAAAATAAGCACATAAAACCTTGTAATATAAAAATCATATCCTTATTTTTGCGATTATTAAATAAACTAATTCATTAAATATAATATTATGGAAAAGATTATTGGCTTAATTGATGCCCCATTTACTCCATTTTATGAAAATGGTGAAGTAAATTATGAACCCATTTCTGCTTATGCAAAAATGTTAGCAAAAAATGGACTGAAAGGCGTGTTTATCAATGGCTCATCTGGTGAAGGCTACATGCTGACCGAAGAAGAACGTATGAAACTGGCAGAAGAATGGGTAAAAGCTGCTCCCGAAGGTTTTAAAGTAATTGTACACGTAGGAAGTTGCTGTGTAAAGGCAAGCAAGATGCTAGCCGAACATGCTCAGAAGATTGGTGCATGGGGTATCGGTGCCATGGCTCCTCCATTCCCGAAAATTGGTCGTATCGAAGAACTGGTGAAATATTGTGAAGAAATCGCAGCAGGTGCTCCGAACCTTCCTTTCTATTATTATCACATTCCGGCATTCAATGGTGCTTTTTTACCGATGGTAGAATTGCTGAAAGCTGTAGACGGAAGAATTCCTAACTTCGCAGGTATCAAATATACATACGAAAGCATTTACGAATACAACCAGTGCCGCTTGTACAAGAACGGAAAATTCGATATGTTGCATGGTCAGGATGAAACAATCCTCCCGTCATTGGCTATGGGCGGTGCACAAGGTGGTATCGGCGGCACAACTAACTATAACGGTATCAACCTGGTTGGCATCATCGATGCATGGAAAGCTGGTGACATCGAAAAGGCACGCGAACTGCAGAACTTTTCTCAGGATGTAATCAACGTGATTTGCCATTACCGCGGCAATATCGTTGGTGGTAAACGAATCATGAAGCTTATCGGGCTGGATTTGGGTAAGAACCGTACTCCATTCCAGAATATGACAGACGAAGAAGAAGCACGCATGAAGGCAGAACTGGAAGCCATCAACTTCTTTGACCGTTGCAACAAACTCTAAATTCATTCTTATGTCTATAGAAACTTACGCTAAATATTGGGCTGAGAACTACAAAGAAGATCTCACCCATAACATCATGCCATTTTGGTTAAAGAATGGTCTTGACAAAGAACACGGTGGCATATACACCTGCGTGGCTCGTAACGGTCAACTTATTGACACTACTAAATCGGTCTGGTTTCAGGGACGCTTTGCTTTCATTTGCTCGTACGCATATAACAATATAGAAAAAAATCCTGAATGGCTGGATGCTGCCAAGCTTACACTCGACTTTATTGAAAAGCATTGCTTCGATACTGATGGAAGAATGTATTTCGAGGTAGCAGCAGACGGAACTCCGCTCCGGAAAAGAAGATATATTTTTTCCGAAAGTTTTGCTGCCATTGCCATGTCGGAATATGCATTGGCTACCGGTAATAAGGAATATGCCCAAAAAGCGCTTGACCTGTTCAAGCGCATGCGCCACTTCCTGAACACCCCAGGTATACTTGAACCGAAATATTTACCTACGGTTCAAGCACAAGGACACTCCATCACCATGATTATGGTCAATGTAGCTTCCAGTATCAAGAAAGTAATTTCAGATCCTGAACTCGATGCACAGATTGAAGAATCTATTTATGCATTGAAAAACTATTTCATGCACCCAGAATTCAAGGCTTTACTGGAAATGGTTGGCCCTAAAGGAGAATTTATCGATACAATGAATGGCCGTACCATCAATCCAGGACATTGTATCGAGACCTCCTGGTTCCTGTTCGATGTAGCACGTAACATGAACGACAACAAAGAGCTCATTGACATGGCCCTGACCATCCTTGACTGGTCCTGGGAGTGGGGATGGGACAAACAGTATGGCGGCATCATCAACTTCAAGGATTGCAAGAATCTTCCTCCACAAGATTATTCACAAGACATGAAATTCTGGTGGCCACAAACAGAAGCCATCATTGCCAACTTGTATGCATACAAACTGACCAAGGACGAGAAATACCTGAAACGTCACAAACAAATCAGTGACTGGACGTATGCTCATTTCCCAGACAGTGAATTTGGAGAATGGTACGGCTACCTACACCGTGACGGAACAGTAGCCCAGCCAGCGAAAGGCAACCTTTTTAAAGGTCCTTTCCATATTCCAAGAATGATGATAAAAGGATATACATTATGTAAAGAAATACTTGCCGGAGAGTAATCCGGCAAGTTACATTGCTAACTGAATACCATAATATATGAAAAACTCAAAAATTTATCCGTGGATTGTTGTAGGGCTACTATGGGGGGTGGCATTGCTTAACTATATGGACCGACAAATGCTTAGCACCATGAAAGATGCGATGCAGGTCGATATTGTAGAACTGCAATCAGCTACCAACTTCGGCTATCTGATGGCAATCTTTCTCTGGATTTACGCACTGATGAGTCCCGTATCGGGTGTCATAGCCGACCGTATGAGCCGCAAATGGCTGATTGTTGGAAGTTTGTTCGTATGGTCTTCCGTAACCTATCTGATGGGAGTGGCCGAAACTTTCAACCAAATTGTATTTCTGCGTGCTTTAATGGGGGTGAGCGAAGCACTCTACATCCCTGCCGGACTTTCCTTGATTGCAGACTACCACACCGGAAAATCTCGCTCTTTAGCCGTAGGTATCCACATGACTGGTTTGTACACAGGACAAGCTATCGGAGGATTCGGAGCGACTGTAGCCGATGCTTTTTCCTGGCACACCACCTTCCATTGGTTTGGTATTATTGGAATAGCTTATGCCGTAATCCTTATGCTATTTTTACATGACAAAAAAACAGAAATTCTTCCTACAGAAAAACTTCAAGCCAATCCACAAAAAGAGAAAGAGAGCGTCTTTACCAGTCTGAAATCCTTGCTAACCAACGTAGCTTTCTGGGTAATCTTGCTCTACTTTGCAGCCCCAAGCCTTCCCGGGTGGGCTACCAAAAACTGGCTTCCGACCTTGTTTGCTGAAAACCTTGATTTACCCATGTCACAAGCCGGACCTATTTCTACTATAACCATCGCCGTATCTTCATTCATCGGAGTTCTTATTGGCGGTCCTTTATCGGATAAATGGGTGCAGAAAAATCTACGCGGACGTGTATATACCGGAGCCATCGGTTTGGGATTGACCATTCCATCACTACTTTTATTAGGATTCGGACATAATCTGGTAGCAGTAGTAGGTGCCGGGCTGCTGTTTGGTATCGGTTATGGAATTTTTGATACTAATAACATGCCTATCCTCTGTCAGTTTGTATCTCACAAACAACGAGCTACTGCCTATGGAGTAATGAACATGATTGGTGTATCTGCCGGTGCTTTCATTACTCATCTTTTAGGAAGATGGGGTGATAGCGGCAATTTAGGAGCCGGTTTTGCCATGCTAGCTATCGTGGTAGCTATTGCTCTTGGCGTACAGTTGTATTTCTTACGTCCTAAAACAGACAATATGGAATAACTAAAAACTTTTATATATTATGATTGTTTCCAATTTACAAAATAGTAGCAGAATTGAACCGCTACATCCTTTATTTAAACAATTGTTCGATTATGTAAAGAGTCACGACTTATTGCATACACCATGTGGAAGAATAGAACTGGATGGAGATAACCTGTTTATCAACAACGTTAACCCCACATGCGTGAAAGAATCTGAACAGGTTCTGGAAGTACATCGTGACTACATTGATATACATATTCTTTTGGAAGGGAAAGAACGTATCGGTTGGAAAGCCATTGAAGATGTAAACCAACTGAAACAAGCATATCAGGAAGAAGGTGATTGCGCACTCTATTCAGATGTACCCACCACCTTTGTTGATTTACTTCCCGGACAATTTGCTATCGTATATCCGGAAGATCCACATGCACCTGTAATTGGAGAAGGAAAAATAAGAAAACTTATAGCTAAAGTAAAAATCTAAACCAGCAACTGCATTATGAAAAAACTATTATCCTTATGTATCGGAATGCTTTCCATTGGTCTGCACGCTGCTGATACTGTCTTTGTTAAAACTCCACAAGTACCGATATTAATAGAAAGACATGATAATGTCTTGGCTTATCTGCGTCTCGATGCCAAAGAAACAAAGACCCTTGACAATGTCACTATCACCTTCGACAAGAACGTACCTTTGTCACAAATCAAAGCTATTAAATTGTATTATGGAGGAACAGATGCTCCACAAGACAGAGAAAAAAAACGCTTTGCACCCGTAGAATACATTTCCAGCAACAATCCGGGGCAAACACTTTCTGCCAATCCATCTTATTCTATAAAAAAGGCAGAAATAACACCTAAAACCAATACGCTGACACTGGAAGGAAAACAGAACCTCTTTCCTGGATATAATTTCTTCTGGATCAGTATCGAAATGCAACCAACAGCTTCACTACACACAAAAATCTGTGCAGAAGTAACTCAGGTAAAAGGTGATGGAAAAATTATCCCCACAAAAAATGCGACTGAACAGAAAATCGTACAAAGAATGGCAGTAGGAGTTCGCCATGCCGGTGATGACGGTTCAGCCGCTTTCCGTATTCCCGGACTGGTTACTACAAACAAAGGCACTTTACTGGGAGTATACGATGTACGTTACAACAGCAGTGTAGATTTGCAGGAACATATCGACATAGGCCTCAGCCGCAGTACAGACGGAGGAAAAACATGGGAAAAAATGCGTTTACCTCTATCATTCAAAGAATACGGTGGACTTCCTTCAGCTCAGAATGGTGTAGGCGACCCTTCTATCTTGGTAGACACCAAAACTAACACAGTATGGATTGTGGCAGCATGGACACACGGAATGGGTAACCAGAGAGCATGGTGGAGTTCACATCAGGGAATGGACTTGAATCATACAGCTCAATTGGTACTTGCCAAAAGTACAGATGATGGAAAAACCTGGTCAGAACCAATCAATATTACCGAACAAGTAAAGCTTCCGGAGTGGTATTTCTTATTGCAAGGACCGGGGCGAGGCATCACAATGGAAGATGGTACACTGGTATTCCCCATTCAGTTTATCGACAAAACCCGAATCCCCAATGCGGGTATCATGTATAGTAAAGACCGTGGAGAGACATGGACCATACACCATCATGCACGTACTAACACCACTGAAGCACAAGTGGCAGAGCTTGAGCCGGGCACTTTAATGCTGAACATGAGAGATAACCGAGGAGGAAGCCGGGCCGTTTATACCACACAAGATTTAGGTAAGACTTGGAAGGAACACGAATCATCCCGTACTGCTTTGATAGAGCCCGTATGTATGGCCAGTCTGATCAGTGTAAAAGCGAAAGACAATGTATTGGGTAAAGACCTTTTAATTTTCTCCAACCCCAATTCTACAAATGCCCGCAAAGACATGACAATTAAAATCAGCATGGATGGAGGAAATACCTGGAGTCCGGAACATCAGCTTCTGTTAGATGAAGGATACAATTGGGGGTATTCCTGCCTGACAATGATAGATAAAGAAACTATCGGTATATTGTATGAAAGCAGTGTAGCTCACATGACTTTCCAAAGCATTAAACTGAAAGATATTATAAAATAATTTATTATAAAAAGAGCATTTATAAAAAAGGAATATTATAATAAATATTCCTTTTTTATTTTATCTAAAACGAATATTATTCAAATATACAACAATTACCAAGAGATAAAAGAGATAATATAATATAATAACAATCTTAATACGATTCCTAATTACACAAAATAAATGCAGTTACTTCATAAAAATTTTTATCAAATAATTGCGATAATAATTTTTTATTTCTATATTTGTCGTATAGAATTCACAGATTAATAAATCAATTTAATAAACCATTCTTGATTAACCTAAAAATCGTCCTCTTAAAACTTTAACCTTAATTAAATACATAAGTTATGAATAGGAAAATGAAATCCGTAAGCATGCTGCTATTTTTAAGTAGCCTTTCTACTGGAATAGCCTATGCAGAATCCCCGAAAGACAAAGTAGAAGTCGACATTGCACAACAAACCTCTACATGCCAAGGAGTCGTGAAAGACGCTACAGGAGAATCTATTATTGGAGCTTCTGTGATAGTCAAAGGAACCACCAATGGAACTATCACTGATATTGAGGGCAATTTTTCCTTGCCTAACGTAAAAAAGGGAGATGTTATTGAAATTTCATTTGTTGGGTATACTACGCAAAATATCAAATGGACCGGGCAGAATCTAAATATTATTTTAACGGAAGATAATCAAACTTTAGATGAAGTAGTAGTTATAGGCTATGGAGGTTCTCAGCTACGTTCAAAAATGACAAACTCTGTAGCAAAAGTAGATAATTCTATTTTTGAATCAGGCTCCCATACAAATCCGGCACAAGCTCTTTCTGGTGCAGTAGCAGGATTAAGAGTCCAACAAAATAGTGGTAATCCAAATTCTGCTCCTACCTTAGTTCTGCGTGGAGGAACCAATCTTGACGGTAGTGGATCTCCATTAATCATTGTAGATGGAGCTATCAGAGAATCACTAAATGACATAAACTCTGCAGATATAGAGTCTATGGAAGTGATGAAAGACGCAGGCGCAACTGCAATATATGGAGCTAGAGCTGCCAATGGCGTTATACTAATAACCACAAAAAAAGGAAGCAAAGGACGTGCAGAGATAAATCTTAATGCTAAAGTCGGATTAAATTACTTTCATAGCCAATATGAATTCTTAAATGCACATGATTACCTATATTATATGCGTAGTGCATTTTACCGTTCATCCCATATTTGGCAAGATAGTTCCGGTGAATGGCATGGATTTGCAGACGATGCTTCATTAAGTCAAATCCAGCCTTATGGAACTGGCAATCGTTACTTTGATGCCAATGGAAATCCAATCAATGGAAATGAGGATAAGGCTGGTATATGGGGCGTATATAATTATACAGATGATTTAGCTTTTTTATTGAAACAAGGTTGGCAATTAATGGATGATCCTGTAAATAAAGGCCAAAAATTAATATTCTGCGACAATCAATTAAGCGATTATAACACCTTAATTCCGCAACACTATTACAAATATAACTTTTTAAGTACCTGAGCAACAA
>ENA-ORRQ01001241-ORRQ01001241.1-human-gut-metagenome-genome-assembly--contig:-NODE-1241-length-20022-cov-3.963840_pt1 | contig 20022 bp, 14 predicted proteins | sample MGYA00242177_ERZ509138 | MGnify/ENA primary metagenome ERZ509138 (study PRJEB26280, sample SAMEA2338628) | human gut metagenome | biome: human gut; feature: human-associated habitat; material: faeces... | reverse complement strand
CTGCAAAAGCGTATCGACGACACCCGCGCCAAGCTGAACGCCATAGAATAACGGAGGTATCCGCCATGCTCACCGTTCTGCTCCCCGAAAACGACCGCAGCCCCGCCCTGCGGGACCTGCTGGTGCCCCTGCTGCCCCCGGGCAGCGATATCCGCGACCCCGATGACGGGCTGGAGGACCTGGCCGGCCGCCGTCTGCTGTTCGCTGTGGCGCTGGACGAGGGCGGCTGCAATATGGCCTATTACCGTATGCTCTCCCGCCTGCGCCGCAGCACGGACCTGCTCTCCGACAGTATCGGCGCGTGCATCGTCACCGGCGTGGGCGAGTTCTACACCAAGGATGTGGCCCGGGACATGGTCTTCGCCGCCAACCAGGCGGGCTGCGGCTTCCTCGGCCGCCCGCTGGTGGAGGCCACCGGTTCCCTGCGGAATTTCCGCACCCAGGCCCAGATCGGCGGCACCGATGAGGTCACAGCCTTTCACGCCGCCGTGGCCGAGCTCATCGGGCGTCTGGCGGACTGGGAAAAGCCCGCCCCCATCCGGCACATCCTGGCGCTCCACGCCTCCCAGCGCAGCACCTCCAACACGCTGGCGCTGTGGGAGCTGGTGAAAAGCGCCCTGCCGGACACGGTGACGGTGGAGGAGATCTGCCTGCGCAACGGCACCATGGCGGACTGCAACGGATGCAGCTATACCGCCTGTCTCCACTTCGGCGAGCAGGGCGGCTGCTTCTACGGCGGGTCCATGGTGGAGGAGGTGTATCCCGCCATCCGGCGGTGCGACGCGCTGGTGATGCTGTGCGCCAATTATAACGATGCGCTGGCCGCCAATCTCACGGCCTGCGTCAACCGGATGACGGCGCTGTTCCGCCAGAATCGCTTTTACGACAAGCGTTTGTTCGGGCTGGTGGTGTCCGGCTATTCCGGCGGCGACCTGCTGGCACGGCAGCTGATCTCGGCACTGAATATGAACAAATCCTTCTTCCTGCCGCCCCACTTCTGCCTGCTGGAGACAGCCAACGAGAGGGGGAGCCTTGTGAAGCTGCCCCACATCGCCGACGAGACGGCGCAGTTTGCGCAGCGCATGATGAAGAATTAAAAAAATCCTCCCGATTTGTCGGGAAAAATCGGGAGAACGGGGAAAAGCAGAACAGGACAAGGGGCGGATATGCGAAAAACGCATATCCGCCCCTTGTCCTGTTGGGGGAGAAACGATCACGTCAGGAATTTGGCTTGTCATGTTTGCTGCGGAGGGCCTCGTTCAGCGTCCGCCAGCCCAGCATGGCGCACTTTACCCGCGCCGGCATGTGGGCCACGTCACGCAGAGCGCCGGCCTCCTCCAGCTGGTCGATCTCATCCTCCGAGGCCTCGCCGCGGATCATCTTCTGGAACAGCTCACAGAGGCGGAGCGCCTCATCCTGCGGGCGTCCGATGACCATGCCCAGCATGATGTCTGCCGACGCCTGGGACACGGCGCAGCCGCTGCCCACGAAGGCCCCATCGGTGATGGTCTGGCCGTCGGTCTTGAGTTTCAGGCGGATCTCATCGCCGCAGCTGGGGTTGACGCCGGCCAGCTCGATGTCCGCATCCGGCAGGTCGTGCTTGAACTCCGGATGGAGGTTGTGCTCCGTCAGGATCTCGTTATAAAAGCGGTTAGTTTCCATAGCCCATACGCTCCCTGATGGTGGACAGGCTCTGCAGCAGGCGGTCCACCTCGTTTTCCGTGTTGTAGAAGGCGAAGCTGGCCCGCACCGTGGCGCTGTATCCCAGATGCTGCAGCAGCGGCTGGGCGCAGTGGTGTCCGGCGCGGACATCCACACCGTCGCAGGCCAGAATTTCGCTGACATCGTGGGGGTGGACGCCCTCCACGGTGAAGGTGACGATGCCGTTATGCTCCTCGGCTCTGTCGGAGCCGAGGACGTGGATATGGGGCATATCGGCCATGCCGGTCAGCGTCCGCTGCGTCAGGGCCAGCTCCTGCCGGTGCATGGCGTCGAAGCCCACGGACTCCACATACTCAATGGCGGCGCGGAGCCCCGCCGCGCCGGCGGCGTTGACGGTGCCGGCCTCGAATTTATGGGGCAGCTCGGCAAACACCGCGCCCTCACGGGTAACGGACTCGATCATCTCGCCGCCGGTGAGGAAGGGGGGCATCTCCTCCAGCAGGGCACGCTTGCCGTACAGCACGCCGATGCCCATGGGGCCGTAGACCTTATGGCCGGAGAAGGCCAGGAAATCCGCGTCCAGCGCCTGCACGTCCACAGGGATGTGGGGCGTGCTCTGGGCGCCGTCCACCACGATGACCGCGCCGTGCCGGTGAGCGATGTCGGCCAGCTGTCGGATGGGGTTGACGCGGCCGATGACATTGGAGACGTGGGTCACGGCCACCAGCTTCGTCTTGCCGGTGATGACAGCCTCGGCCCTGTTCAGGTCCAGACTGCCGTCAGGCTCACACTCCAGAAACTTCAATGCCGCGCCGGTCTGGCGGCACACCATCTGCCAGGGCAGCAGGTCGCTGTGATGCTCCAGAATGGAGACCACTACCTCGTCGCCGGCCCTGATATGGCTGAGACCGTAGCTGTATGCCACCAGATTCAGGCCCTCGGTGGTGTTGCGGGTGAACACGATCTCCGACGTGCTTCCGGCATTGAGGAAGCGGCGCACGGCGGCCCGGGCGTTCTCATAGGCATCGGTGGCCGCCACGCTCAGGGGGTACAGGCCCCGCAGGGGGTTGGCGTTCTGCTCGCAGTAAAAGCGGTTCACCGCGTCCAGCACGCACTGGGGCCGCTGGGCCGTGGCCGCGTTGTCCAGATAGGCGATGTCCTGCGCCATCAGCAGGGGGAAATCCTTTCGATAGGCGTTGGTCATGTCACATACCTCCGTTCAATTCATGCTGCACCGCCTCGGCGGTGGCATCGTCGCCCAGATCATGGGCCAGACGCTCCACGGCGGCACGGGCCATCAGGCGTTCCGCCGCATCGCGGTCGAAGCCGCGGCTCTCAAAGTAAAACAGGGTGTCGTCATCCAGCGCGCCGATGGTGGCGCCGTGGGTGCCCTCCACGTTTTCCTCGGCGCAGAGGATCAGGGGCACGGTCCTGTTCACCACATCATCGCCCAGCAGCAGCACCGTCTCCTGCTCGCTGCCGGTGGAGCCGGCGGAGCCGTTCTTGAAGTCGATGGTGCCGCGGAACACCTTTTTGGCGCTGTCGGACAGAGCGCCGGACACGTCGATGTCGCTGCGGGTGTTCCGGCCCACATGGTCCACGGCCAGATTCAGGTCGATGACCTGCTGCTTCCGGCCCAGATAGCCCATGGCGGCCTTCAGGGACGCACCGTCGGCCAGCGTCAGCCGGTCGTCGGCGTAGGTGTCGCCCCGGCCGGGAAGCAGACGGTACAGCTCCACGGAGCTGCCCTCCGGACAGTGGGCCGAGACCTCGCTGCGCAGGACGGCGTGCTCATCCATGACCTGCACCTGCACCAGACGGATGACCGCGCCCCTTTCGGGCCGCAGCACCGTCCGGACATGGAGGTGATCGCCGCCGCGGAACATCTCGTACACGGTGACGCGCTGGCCCCGGGCGGCGGTGATCTCCACCGTTCTGCGGGCGTAGGGGGCATCGGCGGACAGCTCCAGCCGTCCGTCGGCGGACAGCACCTCCGTGCCGCCGTCCACGGCGCCCGCTTCGTCCCAGAGGAGGGCCGTTTCGTTGACGCCCAGCCGGTTCCAGGTGCGGGTGGGCAGTTTATTTACCAGAATCGTTTCCATTTACAGACTCCTTTCCCGCTTAGCCGATGCTGCCCTTCATCTCAAGGCGGATGAGGTTGTTCATCTCCACGGCGTATTCCACCGGCAGCTCCTTGGAGACGTTGTCGGCAAAGCCGCTGACGATCAGGGCCCGGGCGTCCTCCTCCGTCAGGCCGCGGCTCATGAGATAGAACACGGCGTCGCCGCTGATGCTGCCGATGCGGGCCTCGTGGCCGATGGCGGCGTCACGGGTGCGGACATCCATGGCGGGGATGGTGTCGGAGCGGGACTCCGAATCCAGCATCAGGGACTGACAGGATACCGAGGACTTGGCGCCCCTGGCGGTTTTTTCCACCACCACGCTGCTGCGGAAGGTGCTGACGCCGCCGCTCTTGCTGATGGAGCGGGTGTTCATATACGAACTGGTATTTTTGCCGATGTGGACCACCTTGGCGCCGGTGTCCAGATCCTGCCCCGCGCCGGCGAAGGTGACGCCGGTGAACGTCATGCGGGAGCCGTCGCCCTTCAGGACGCTCATGGGGTAGAGACAGCCGGTGTGGGAGCCGAACGAGCCGGACACCCACTCGATGACGCCGCCTTTCTCTACCAGCGCCCGCTTGGTGTTGAGGTTATACATGTTCTTGGACCAGTTTTCGATGGTGGAATAGCGCAGCTTGGCGTTCTTCCTGACGTACAGCTCCACGCAGCCGGCGTGGAGGTTGGCCACGTTGTACTTGGGGGCGGAGCAGCCCTCGATGAAGTGGAGGCTGGCCCCCTCGTCCACGATGATGAGGGTGTGCTCGAACTGGCCGGCGCCCTTGGCGTTCAGCCGGAAGTAGGACTGGAGAGGGATGGACACCTGCACGCCCCTGGGGACGTACACGAAGGAGCCGCCGGACCACACCGCGCCGTGGAGCGCGGCGAACTTGTGGTCGGTGGGGGGCACCAGCTTCATAAAGTACTTGCGCACCATGTCGGCGTACTCGCCGTGGAGCGCGCTCTCCATGTCGGTATAGACCACGCCCTGAGCTGCCACCTCGGCGCGGACATTGTGGTACACCAGCTCGGAATCGTACTGGGCGCCCACGCCGGCCAGAGACTTGCGCTCCGCCTCGGGAATGCCCAGACGCTCAAAGGTATCCTTGATGTCCTGAGGCACGTTTTTCCAGTCGTTCTGCATTTTTGTGTTGGGCCGGACGTAGGTGGCGATATGGTCCATGTCCAGACCCTCCAGCGACGGGCCCCAGTCCGGCAGCGGCGTCTCGTTGTAAATTTGCAGGGAGTGGAGACGGAACTGCTGCATCCAGACGGGGTCGTTCTTCTCCCGAGACAGCTTTTCCACGATGGCGGGGGTCAGGCCCGCCTCCATGCGGTAGGCATCGTGCTCCGCGTCCCGGATGTCGTATACGCTGCGGTCGATGTCGTCTACATAGGTCTTTTCGCGCATGACGGCACCTCCGTTCACTGCTGCTGAAGGCCGGTGAAGCCCTTTTCGTTGATGGTGTCCACCAGCTCCGGCCCGCCGTTCTTTACGATGACGCCGCTTTCCATGACGTGGGCGGCGTCCACCGGCAGGGATTCCAGAATGCGGGTGCTGTGGGTGATGATGAGCAGCGCGCCATGCTGCTGCTCGCGGTAGAGGCGGACGCCGTGGGACACGGTGCGTACCGCGTCCACGTCCAGGCCGGAGTCCGTCTCGTCCAGAATGGCCAGGCGGGGCTCCAGCATCAGCATCTGCAATATCTCGGCCTTCTTCTTCTCACCGCCGGAGAAGCCCACGTTCAGGTCGCGGTCGGCGTAGCTCTCGTCCATATCCAGCAGGGCCATGGCGTCCTTCAGCTTTTTCTTGAAGTCCCACAGGCGCAGGCGGCTGCCGGTCTTCTGCTCCAGCGCCGTGCGGATGAAGGCGCTGAGGGTGACGCCGGGGACCTCCAGCGGGTTCTGGAAGGACAGAAAAATGCCGCGTCTGGCACGCTCGTTGACGGGAAGCTGGGTGATGTCCTCGCCGTCGAACAGGATGCGGCCGGCGGTGACGGTATAGGCGGGGCTGCCGGTGATGGCGCAGCCAAGGGTGGACTTGCCGGTGCCGTTGGGGCCCATCAGGACGTGGGTCTCCCCTGCGCCGATGGTGAGGTCCACGCCGCGGAGGATCTCCTTGCCCTCGACGCCGGCGTGCAGGTTTTCTATGGTAAGAAGCGGTTTTTGCATGTTCGTTGCCTCCTGTGTGCAATTTACCTACTAATCTACTGGGGATTATAGGACGAATAGCCTATCTTGTCAATAGGGAAATGGAAAAAGAAAAGCGGAGCGGCAAAAGCCGCTCCGCAGGGGATACGCAGGGGGTCAGGGCAGGTAGGTCAGCTGCACGGGGATGTGCTGCTCGGCGGTGAAGTCGAACCAGCGGCCGTCGAGGGACACGGAGGTAATGGTGTCCACGTCCACCATACGGTTGAAGATGTATACCGCGTGAGCGAAGGGGGCGGTCTCGCCGTCGCCGTAGATGTAGCCCAGCACCCAGTTCATCAGGTTCTGGCTGTCGCTGCTCACCGCGTAGGAGGAGCCGTCGGCATAGTGCAGGGTCAGCTCCTGAACGGTCAGCTCCTGAACGGTCAGCTCCTGCGCGGGGGAGGCATTGTCCATGGTGATGCCCACGGCGGAGATGCGGGCCGTTTCGCCGTTGGCGGCGGTGAAGGTCCGGACGGGGGCGTAGGTACGGGGCTGGATGGCCACGGCGTAGGGCTCCTTGTCCTCCGCGCCGCCGTCGTAAACGGTGAAGTAGAGGTTGTCGCCCTTCTGATACGTCTCGCCGGCGGCAAAGTAGGCCACCACGTCCAGATGGGTGGCGGTGCTGGTGGTCTTGTCCACGTGAAGCTTGACATTGATGCTGCCGCCCTGCTGGTAGTCGGGGGAGCGCAGGTACATGCGGGGCTCCAGCGGCAGGCCGTAGCCCTCGCCGTAGCCGGCCTCCTCATAGGACACGCCCTCGGGATCGTCCACGGTGTAGGTCAGGATGCCGCAGCCGCTCTCGTCGATGAGGAACGTCCCCAGTGTGATGGTGGTGCTGCCAACGGTGAGGCCGGCGTCCAGCTTGGACAGGTAATCGCCCACCAGACGCTGCACCGTCTCCACATCGCCGGGGATGCGCTCCATGTCCGGTACGGTGATGAGCTCACCGGAGTTGCCCTCCACCGTGGGGGCGGAGGCATCCATATCATCGGTGAAGGCGTGGAGCGTGGTGTCGCTGACGCCGTCGGCGGGAGTCACGTCCGCCTTGATGAGATGCACTACGCCGGCTGCTGCGGCCACCGTCAGCATCAGGGCGGCGGCGATGGCGATGACCACACCCCTGCGCAGGGTGCGATGGGTCTTTTTGTTGTTCTCCATGGCTTTCTGAACCTCCATCAGTGTGTCGGGGGAGGCGTGCAGCGTGGAGAAGGTTTTTCGGAAAAGTTCATGCTCTGTCATGTCTGCGGCACCTCCGATAAAATGTACTTCAGCTTTTCTCTGGCACGGGCCAGCCGTGTGCGCACCGTTTCCTCCGGTATGTCCATGAGGCCGGCGATCTCCTTCTGGCGGTAGCCCTCGTAATAGTACAGCAGCACCGGCACGCGGTAGCGCCGGTCCAGAGCCATCACCGCCTCAAACAGCTCCTGACACTGAGGCTCCTCAAAGGTCAGGCTGTTTTCATAGTCGGCGATGTCCTCCGTCCTGTGCCACGGGGCGCGGAGTATATTTTTGCACCGATTGACCGTAACGCGGATCAGCCAGTTCTTCACATGGGCGTCGTCATCGAACGCCTTGTCCGTTTTGTACAGCTGCAGCAGCACGTCCTGGGTCACATCGTCGGCGTCGGCGGGGGAGCGCAGATAGCTGTACGCCACCCGAAACACCGTATCCATATATCGCTCTGCCAGAGGGGAAAACTGTTGCTCTGTCATAGATCGATCTCCTTGCTGTCTGAAAGGCCCTTCATACTACATACACGTGGGGACGGTGAAATGTTTCATCGACAAAAAAATTTTTATTCCCGGGAATGAGCACATCATGTGGAAAACGAAAAGCACGGCATGGCGCGAGGCATTCGCGTCATGCCGTGCTTTTTACGCTTCCGATGGCGGCTCCGTCTCAGGGAGTCTGCGCGTGGGGGACGGATGCTTTCTTCTTACGGACACGGGGGGGGGGACAAATTTTCGTAACGTCTGCTCCAGCAGGGACGCGTCTATCGGCTTGGCGACATGGGCGTTGAAGCCGGCGTCCAGACTCTGCTGGATATCATCGGAGAAGGCGGTGGCGGACATGGCGATGATGGGGATCTCCGCAGCGTCGGGACGGTCCAGCGCGCGGATGGCCCGCACGGTGTCCAGACCGTTCATCACCGGCATCATGATGTCCATGAGTATCACGTCAAAGGCGCCATCCGGCGCGTCGGCGAAGGCGTCCAGCGCCTCCTTGCCGTTCCAGGCGCGGGTGACGGAGGCACCGCGGTCCAGCAGCAGGAACTCGGCGATCTCCATGTTCAGCTCGTTGTCCTCCGCCAGCAGGACGTGGATGCCCTCCAGCCAGGAGGAACCCTTCGTCTCCTCCTCATCGGGGTCGGGGGCGTAGTGGCGGTCGATCTCAAAGGGCAGGGTGACGCAGAAGGTGGTGCCCACGTCCTTCCGGCTGGTGAAGGTGATCTGGCCGCCCATGGCCTCCACCAGACGCTTCACGATGGACAGGCCCAGCCCCGTGCCCTGATAGCGGGTGCGGGCATCGTCGGACTCCTGCATGAAGGGCTCGAAGATGTGCTGCTGGAACTCCTCGCTCATGCCGATGCCGTTATCGGCGCAGGTGAACTGGTAGACGGCGCTGTCGCCGTCGGCGGGGAGCGCGCGGCCGGTGAGCCGGATGCAGCCGCCGCTGCGCCCGTACTTGATGGCATTGCTCACCAGATTCATCAGGATCTGGCGGAGGTGGGAGGGACTGCCGATGAGACGGGGCGCGTTATCGGTGTCCCACAGGCACTCCACGGTGTAGGCGATGCCGTGCTCGGCGGCGTAGGGCTCGTTGGTGACGCGGACCTCATTCAGAATGTCCGCCAGAGCGAAGGACTTATGCTCCAGCTGGAGCTGGCCGCTTTCCAGCTTGCTCATATCCAGAACGTTGTTCACCAGATCCAGCAGGGTGTTCAGAGCGGTGCCGGCCCGCTGGCGGCATCTGGCCTGAAGCTCCATATCATCGGGAGCCTGAGCGGCCATGGCCAGGTAGCCCTGAATGCCGTTGACGGGGGTACGGATGTCGTGGCTGATGCGGCGGAGGAACTCGCTCTTGGCCATGTTGGCCAGACGGGCGGACTGGGCCTCCTCCATGATCTGGGCCTGATACTCAGCCTCCTTTGTCTTTTCGCGGTTGATGTCCTGGAGCACCACCAGAACGTGGAGGGGGGTACCCTCCTCATCGAAGTCCACCGCCGTCACGGTGACGCGGCACCAGTTGACGGCATCGCCGCGGTAGGCCTGATAGTCGATGTAGAAGCTGCGGTGCACATCGGAGAGGTTGTCCCGGCGGAGTGTTTCACGGATGGCGGCACTGCTCATCTGGCGGTCGAGCTCATCGCGGTACTGCTCCAGCACCAGCAGATGGGTGAAGCGGTCCTTCAGCTTGGAGTAGCTGAGATCCTCCGGCAGGAAGCCGTCCAGCCATGGGGCCAGGAACACGGTGTCGAAGCGGTTCAGCTCCAGATCCACATAGAAAATGGTGAAGTAGATGTTCTCCAGAGAATGGAGCATGTTCACCGTCTTTTGCAGCTGGCTGTTGCTGCGGCGCAGCTCCCGCTGGCTGTCGGACAGTTCCCGGGTCTTGAGGCCGAACAGCATTACCCAGAAGCCGCCGTACAGAGCGATGAACACTGCGGCGGAGGTGAGGGTGGAGGAAAAGACGGACAGGGCGGGGAAATAGATGTACAGGCCGTAATCCTCGCAGGCGGAGCGGGCGCCGTAATACAGATGTCCGCCGCAGCGGAACGGTTGCAGGGCGCCGTCGCACTCCAGACGGTTCAGGCAGTCCAGCACGGCGCTGTCATCGTCGATGCCGGCGTTGCCGGAGGCCAGCACCGCGCCGTCACGGGTGATGAGGTAGGCGCCCTTGCGGTCCAGATGCAGGCCGGTGAGCAGGGTGGCCATGTCGACCTCCGTGTCGGCGAGAAGGCCGTTGGGCTGCTGGTAGAAGCCGATGACCACGCCGGGGGCGTCCCGCCGCGCCACGGCGCAGACATCATAGGAGACGCCGTCCTTCTCCATACGCTGGGTGTAGATCTTGGCGGAGCCAATGAGACTCTCCAGCCGGGCGGAGGATGCGCCGTCCGGCCAGGGCATGCCCGCGTACTGACGGGTGTAGCCGGAGGCCTCCAGCTGCAGGTCCGCGTTGAGGAGGGCGATGCCGCTGAGCCGTATCTCGTCCACGAAGTCCTCCAGATAAGCGTTGGAGGCCAGGGTGGGGTCCAGCTCCAGATGGCGGCTGAGCTCCTGTACGCTGTCGGCCAGACGGAACAGGCTCTTGGTGCCGTCCGCCGATTCCAGCTTATGGAAGCTGATGCACTGCCGGCGCAGGGTGTCCAGCGTGTTGTCCGTCAGGGCCTGAGTGCGGCTGAGGCCGTTCCGGCCGGACAGGTCCAGGGTCAGGAGGAACAGCAGGATGCCGGCGAAGATGATAGAGCCGATCCGCCACCGGAGGCGGGTTCGTTTGGTGTTGTTCACGGCGTCGTCCTCCCCAATGCGGTGTCGGCGTTCAGTCCGAAGGACGCAACGATGCGTTCCGTGGTGCCGTCGGCTTCCATGTCCGCCAGCGTCTGGGCCAGCAGGTCCCGCAGGGCGGTGTCGCCGCCGGCGGCGAAGGCCACGCCCAGCTGAGCGTGCAGCAGCGGCTCATCCAGAAAGCGGTAGGAAACGCCGGCCTTTTCCAGCGCGCCGGCCAGCGCTTCAGCGTGGCTGGCGCAGGCATCCACATAGTATTTGCGCAGGGCGGTGGCCACCTGATCCATATCCACCAGACAGTACAGGGCGCGGAGCTGGGGAATGCGGGCATCGGCGGGGTCGGAGAGGATGCTCTCGGCCTTGGAGCTGATCTGCACCGCCACGCGGCGGTCCGCCAGATCGGCCAGGGTGCAGATATCGCTGTCGGCGCGGACGGCCACCACCTGATCGCTATACAGGTAGGGGCCGGCCCAGAGATAGGCGTTCTCCCGTCCGTTCATGGAGAAGCAGCCCCACAGGCAATCCACCTGGCCGATTTCCAGAAGGAGATCCTTCTCGTCCCAGCTGATCTGCCGGAACACCGGCTCGTAGCCCATGCGGCGGCAGGCCTCCGTGGCCAGAGCCACATCCACGCCGGCGGCCTGACCGTTTTCGTCCAGATAGTTATAGGGGCGGTAATCGTCGCTGCCGATCACCAGCTCGGGGAGATCCCCGGACGGCTCCTCCTGAGCGCCGCAGGCGGCGGGCAGCAGGGCCAGCATCAGCACGGTCAGCGCGATGAGATATTTCCTGATGTTCACTGCTCCGGCGCCTCCTTGCTGTCGGGATCTGTGTCGGCATCGCCGCCGCGGCGGGACAGCAGGCGGGCAATGGCCAGCTCCAGTGCCTGTACGCTGACGGGCTTGGCGATGTGGCCGTCCATGCCGGCCTCCAGCGCCGCCTGACGGTCCTCCGCAAAGGCGTTGGCCGTCACGGCCAGAATGGGGATATGGGACAGCTGTGGGTCCGGCAGGGCGCGGATGCGCCGCGTGGCCTCATAGCCGTCCATCCTGGGCATCTGCACGTCCATAAGGATCAGGTCGTAGTGACCCGGGGCGGACCAGCGGACCTTTTCCACGGCTGCGTCGCCGTCGTCCGCCTCCTCCACCAGGAAACCGGCGTCGCTGAGGATCTCGCGGGAGATCTCACGGTTCAGGGCGTTGTCCTCCACCAGCAGGACGCGGCGGCCCGCAGCGTGGAGCCGCTCCCCGCTCTCCGGCAGCTCCGGCGCCGCATCGGCGGCAGTGCCGGTGCGGAGGGTGTAGGTGCAGACGAACTCGGAGCCTTTGCCCGGCTCGCTGCGGCAGGTGATGGCACCGCCCAGCTCCTCCACCAGACGCTTGGTGATGGCGAGACCCAGACCGGACCCCTCAATGCCGGAGACGACACTGTTGTTCTCCCGCTCGAAGGCGTCGAAGACGCGGCGGCGGAACTCCTCGCTCATGCCGATGCCGTTGTCCTTTACGGTAAAGCGGTAGTCCGCGGTGCCGCTGCCGCTGCCGGTCTGGCTGACAGTGTAGGTGATGTGGCCGCCGGCGGGAGTGTACTTGATGGCGTTGCCGATGAGGTTCAGCTCGATCTGGTTCATCTTCAGGGCGTCAAAGTACGCCACGGGGTCCTGTACGTCGCAGGCGACGTCCAGCGTCAGCTGCTTTTTTTGCAGGTCCGCCTGAAACACGTACTTCACATTTTCCAGCATGGCGGGGATATCGTGGGCCCTGATGTCCAGCGCCATCTTGCCGCTTTCGATGTAGGCCAGATCCAGCACGCTGTTGATAAGGCGCAGCAGATACTGGCCGGAGAGGTTGATCTTCTGCAGGCAGTCCGCCACGCGGGCGGGGTCGTTGACGTATTTTTCCGCCAGAGAGGAAAAGCCCATGATGGCGTTCATGGGGGTGCGGATGTCGTGGGACATGTTAAAGAGGAAGGTGCTCTTGGCGCGGTTGGCGCTTTCGGCGGCCTCCTTGGCCTGCCGGAGCTCCGCAGTGCGGCGCATATCGTCATCGATGCAGCGGGTCATGGAGATGGAGTACACGTCGCCGGTGACGTTTTCCGTCAGGATATTCCGGGTCTCCATCCAATGAACCTGCCCGTCGTCGCCGGTCTGGCGCACCTGCACATGGAGCAGGCGCTGGCCCCGCCGGTAGGCGTCCAGCTGGGCATCGCGGTTCATGACGGCATACAGCTTGTCAAAGTCCTCCGAATAGGGCATGGTGGGCTTCAGGGAGTCCATCATCTCCTCCATGGTGAAGCTCCGGAACAGGCCCTCGTTGACGACGCTGTGGTTATAGACGGTGAAAGCCTCGTTTTTCGTCAGGTTCTCCTCCAGAATGAAGGGGTACACGGTGCTGGCGGCGGAGACGATCAGGTCCATGCTGGTACGGGTGCGGATGCGCTCGTGAGTCAGCTCCGTGATGTTGCGGACGCCGGACAGCAGGCGGGGCTTCCCGGGATCGCTGCGGTCCAGAATGAACTTGCTTTGCAGATGCTGGAGCTCGCCGCCGGTGATGGCATCATATTCGATATAAAGCTCCCGCTGGCGCTCCAGCAGGGGCAGCAGCGTGTCCAGCCGGGCGGTGCGGAGGAACCGGTCACGGTCCTGAGGGCAGACGAACTGCCGGGCGAACTTCTGCATGCCGTGGGTATAGTCGGCGTCGCCGCCGGTCCAGTCCTCCAGACCGCAGCTCTCCCGCAGGCGGAACAGTTCCTCCTGCTGGGTGTTCAGATCCACGCTGATCAGGCAGAGGTAGTCGTCGGCCACGCTTTGCAGCAGGGAGGTCATGCGGTCGCGGGAGCGCTGGGCCTGAGCGGCGGATACCTGCTGGCGGGTGAAATAGAGCAGCTGGGCTCCGATCAGCATCAGGATCACGACCAGCACCAGCATAGTGAGGTGCTGGTCCCTGTTGATCTCCGCCAGCATCTGGGCCGCCACCTGAGAGGGGAACAGCTGCAGGAGGGACCAGCCGGTGCCGGACACGGGCTGGATGCCGCCCTCGGACGCGCCGCTGCTGCCCACAAAGGAGAAGGTCATGGCCGTCTGATCGGCGGCAGCCTCCAGCACGTCACGGGCCTGAGATACCTGAAAATGGGAGAGGGCGGCGTCCAGATCCTCCACGTAGGCAGAGCCCGCGGTGCGGTACTGGCCCAGAGAGCGGCCATCGGCATCCACCAGCATGGTGAAGGCGGGGAAGTCGTAGAGCTTCGTCTCCAGTATGGCGGAGACAGTCTCCTCATCCAGAAGGCCGAGCAGCACGCCGATGACCTCATCGCCCAGCTGCACCGGCGCGTAAAAGCCGATGAGCCTGGCGCTGTTGAAGCGGGACGCGGAGACGGAGATGATGCCGCTGCCGCCGCGGATGCCGTCCATATAATAGACGCGGTCCGCCACCAGCGCCGTTTCTCCGTCGCTGGTATAGCTGACGCCGCCGGCGTCGATGAAGCGGATGCGGTCAAAGCCGGAGGCCTGTTCCAGCTGGGCCAGATGGGTCATGTCCGCGCCGTCCTCCCCCAGCGCCTCGCCGTACAGGCAGGCGGCGGAGGTGATGGCGGACAGCTTGTCCTGAAACACATCGCCCGCGTGCTGGGCCGTCCGGCCGCTGAGCACGCCGATGTAGACATCCAGCCGCTCCATCTGGCGTGTGTAGTTCCGGTGTGCCGCAGCGATCAGCAGCACCACCATGGCGGCGAGCAGCAGGACGATATTAGTCGCCATGTGCTTGACAAGGCGGAGGTGATTTTTCTTCATGGAACGATCCTCTTTATACCGGTGCGTCATGCCTCCAGCTGCGACAGGGTCTCTGTGACCAGCGCGTACTCCCGCGCCACGGCATCGTGCAGCGCACGGACGTTGTCCGGCATCACCGCGCTGCCCCGCAGGGCCTCGGTCATGGCGGTGCAGGCTTCGGCCAGGCGGACAAGGCTCAGGTTCAGGGCGATGCCCTTCAGGGTATGGACGGCGCGGAAAGCCTCCTCGGCGCTGCCGCTGTCCACGGCCGCCGTCAGGCGGGCCATGTTGTCATCGCGGGGCAGCATCCGCAGGAACCGGCCGATAAAGGCATCGTTCTGCAGGCGGGCGGAGGCGTCCTCGTAGCTTCCGCCTACGGCGGCGTAGAATTCAGTCAGTGTCATGGATATTCTCTCCTTATTCCGTACAATATGGTTTATTCCTCATACACGACGGCGCAGTTTTTGGTGCGCTTGGCGCGGTACAGAGCCAGATCGGCCTTGCCCACCAGCTCGGAGACGCGGCCGGAGCCGTATGCGCCGCCGATGCTCAGGGACAGGTGCAGGTCCGGATACTCCGATATCGTCAGGGCAGCCACGGCACGGCAGATGTCCTCCAGCTTCCGCGCCAGCACATGGGCGGGCAGGCCGTGGAACAGCAGGAAGAACTCGTCGCCGCCATAGCGCACCAGCTCGTCCCCGCTGCGCAGCATGGAGCGCATGGTCTGGGCCGCGTGGAACAGCGCGGCGTCGCCGGCGGGGTGGCCGAAGCGGTCGTTGATCTGCTTGAAGTTGTCCAGATCGATCATGGCCAGGGCGTACTCGCCGGTGAGGCTGCGCAGGCGCTCGTCGTAATAGCGGCGGTTGAAGACCTGGGTGGCGGAGTCGGTATACACCTGACGGTTGCGGACCAGCAGCTGATTCAGGATGTTCTCCTCGCCGCTGCCTATCATATCGTCGGGGCGGATGGGGTTGACGCACTCCAGCGCGTAGGGGATGCCGTCCACCTCCACGCATACGGCGAGGACATAGCAGACATCGCTGCCGAGAGTCTCCACCTTGCTCTGGGTGGTGCGGGTGCGCACCGCGTCCTGGGAGATGCAGCGCTCACAGCGCTGACGCTTGCCCCAGATGGCATAGCAGTGCCCGGCGCGGTCTATGGAGTGGCCGTTGGCATCGGTGGACACCTGCATGCGGATGCCGGGGTCCACCAGACGCACGGTCTGGAACATAGTGCGGTAGCTCTGCATCACAGGGCCCAGCTGCTCCGCCGTGACGCGAAGCACGTCGTCCCGCCCCATGGTGACGGGCAGCAGGAGCTGGCGGTCCGCCAGATGGCCGGCGGCGCGGTCATAGCGCTCCAGCCGCTCACAGCTGTCATCAATGTCAATGACTCTGCCGAACAGGGCGGCGCAGCGGCCGTGCTCTGCGGCGGACCACAGCGCCAGAATGGTCAGCTGGCAGCGCCGGGGCTGTCCGTTCAGCACCAGATGGGCCGCCACCTCCAGATACGCCTCGTCTGCGGTGAGGTCCGCCAGGCGGCGGCGGACGGCATCCACCGTCTCCGCTCCCACCCGCGCCAGAAAATCCGGATCGTCCAGAGGCGCCACGATCATGGACGGCAGGCCCATCTGCTCCGCGGCGCCGCGGGACAGGCGCAGGGAGGAGGGGTGGGGCGTGTATTCAAACCAGATCTCCCCGCTGAGAGCGAAGAGAAAATCCTGCTTGGCGTAGGCGTCCTCCAGCTGCTGGGTCATGCGGGCGGCGGCCAGATCCTGCCCGCGGTACAGCTCCTCCACCGTGCGGCGGACGTGGGCGCGGGCACGGGCAAGTTCACGGAGTCCCTGCTCGACTGCGGCCTTGCGGTCCACGCCGCGTCTGGCGGCTTCGCCGACCTCGTCCAGACAGGACAGCAGCAGGGGATTGAAGGAGCCGCAGTCCCCGTTATGGAGCATGGCCATGGCCTGCTCGTGGGTGCAGGGCGCCTTATAGCTGCGCTGGTGTACCAGCACATCGTAGGCATCGGCCAGGGAGACGATCTGGGCGGCCAGAGGGATCCTGTCGCCCTTCAGGCCGTCGGGGTAGCCCTCACCGTTCCAGCGCTCGTGGTGCCAGCGGCAGATCTCCATGGCGTATTTGGTCAGCTTCTCCCCCTGATAGACGGGGAGCTCCGCAATGAGCTGGGCACCGATGACGGTGTGGCGCTTGACGATCTCGTACTCCTCCGGCGTCAGAGGGTCCGGCTTCTCCAGCAGCTCACGGGGGATCATGAGCTTACCGATGTCGTGGAGGCTGGCGGCCATGCAGACCGTTTCCACATCGGCGGGGTCCAGCGGGTGTACATCCTCCCGCGCCAGCAGCCGGCGCAGCAGCAGACCCGTCAGGCAGCTGACGCCGGTCATGTGGCGTCCGCCGCCGCAGCAGCGGTGCTCCACGGCGGAGCTGAGAATGGACACCATCTCCTCCGTGTTCTTCTCGTGGCGGTAAAAGTAAGTGGACACGATGTCCATGAGCTGCTGCTTCTTGGTGTGCAGCAGGATGGCATTGATGATGCGGCGGCGGATGATGCCTGTGGCAAAGGGGCGGTTGATGTAGTCCGACGCGCCCAGCTCAAAGGCGCGGTCGATATACGCGCTGCCCATCTCCGCCGAGATCATGATGGTGGGGACCGACTCGGTCCAGCCGCGGCGCTGCATCTCCTCCAGCACCTGAAAGCCGTCCATCTCCGGCATGACGATGTCCAGCAGCAGGGCCGCGATCTCACCCTTGTACATTTCCAGTGCGGAGATGGTCTCATGGCCGTCCACAGCCTCGATGATCTGGAAATCGTGATCCAGCATATTGGCCAGCATGGCGCGGTTCATCTCAGAATCATCTGCGATCAGCAGTTTCCTGCGATCCATACGAAAACGCCCTCCCTTTCGCCGGATGCCGTACCCTCCATGGCGCATCCGGCGCCATTTTTACGGCCGCACCCGCGGTGCGGCTCCTGAAGCATATAAAAAGCCACCTTTCATTATACCGCACGACAAAACGAATGACTACCGCTTATTCATAAAATATTGAGCGAATATTCGCCCGCGTGCAGGCTTCTGCTTGAAATAACTGGAAGAAACAGGAAAGAAGCCGCCGCACCGGCGGAGAAAGACGCTGCGGCGCCGGCACCGGGGAGAACGGTCAGATTTGGGGGAGTTTGGTTGAAAGTTTGGTTATTCGTAAAGTAAAGTTTGCTGGGCAAACAGAAGAAAATGGATTATAATAAACCGGTATAATGGAGCAGATAAGGTGAGGGAAATGGAACAGAAAGGAAATATCACATATCCGCGGCCCCAAATGGAGCTGGTGTGCGTTCTGGACGAGGCGGAGCAGGCGGGGCATCTGCCGGAGACCATCGTGGAGGAATTCACGGAGCACCCGTTTTCCATGCCCGCGCTGTGGGCCTGCCGGGACCGCTTTTACCGGCTGGACGCGGCGGCGCGCAGGAGCCATCCGGCGCTGCCGTCCGTCTTCGCCCTGCTGGCGGCCATGGAGGGAGATCTGGATCTGGCCAGGGAGTACGTGAGCCTGCTGGGGACGACGCCCAGGCACTGGCGGATGCAGGATCTTCGGGAGAAGGATTATTACCGCATCTGCACGGAGCTGGTCATGCCGTACATCAGCGACGGCATGTTCCTGCGCATCGTGCTTTTCCTGGTGAAAACGGGCATGGTGCCGGTCAAGTCGCTTACGCTGTCTGCCAGCCGTCCCAGCATATTGAACGGATTTCGGGACTTTACAAGATTCGGCCCCTATCTGGAACGGTACAAGGATACGATATCTGAGACGGTGCATCAGCTGTATGGCAGCGTCGGAAAGAACGTATATGAGATCCTGCTGGCGGAATGGTGCTATCAGAATAATGACTGCTTCAAGGCGCTGATTCTCGTGACCGGAACGATCCCCCTGATCGAACAGGAGAGCGACATGCGCTGCCTGTTCGTGGCGCTGGCGTTACAGATGAGGATCCTGCTCATGAACGGACAGGCGGGCACGGCAAAGCCGCTGGTGGAAAAGATTCGAAACCGTATTCATGAGACAGGCTGGGAGGAGCTGACCTCCAGCTTAAATGCCTTAGAATGCCTTGCGGCCTGCTACGACGGACAACAGAAAACGATCATCGAGTGGCTCGAAAAAACCGCGCCGGATGAAAACGGCGACATCTATATGATGGATATGTTTGCCTGGCTGGTAAAGGTGCGATGCTATTTGCAGACAGGCAAAAACATGGCCGCCTATGTGCTGGTCAAGCAGCTCATCAACCTTCTGGAGTTGGGAAAGCGTCCTATGGATCTATGCGAGTGCCATATGCTTCTGGCCATCATTTACCATAAAGCGGGCGATACGGGCCGCATGTGCGATGAGCTTGAGACAGCCCTGGCGCTGGCGAAAAGATACCGGTATATACGGCTCCTTTCGGACGAGGGCAGCTGCATGGTGCAGATGCTGTCTGTTTACCAGCGGGAAAGAGGTCCGGATGCCTTTACCGACCAGATCATTGAGCTTGCGGGGAGCGTAGGCAGATACTTTCCCAATTATCTGAAAGCCCCGGCGGAATGTTACGAGACGCTGACCGCAACGGAGAAAAAGGTGCTGCGGCTAATGGCGCTGGGAATGAGCAACGACGAGATCGCGGAAAAGCTGGGCCGAAAGGTGGGCACAGTGAAGTTTCACAGCAACAGCATTTTCCGAAAGCTCCGGGTGTCAAACCGGCAGCAGGCAGTGAACCGCGGGGAAACGATCGGCCTGCTGTAACACGCGGCGGCCGCGAAAAAACAGAACGGAGGTTATGCACATGATCAAAAAAGGAGTATCCCTGCTGATGGCTCTGGCTCTGTGCCTGACGCTGCTGCCTGCATCGGCGCTGGCGGCGGAGGCGCAGGGGCAGGCCGGTCAGGAGCAGACGGTCCTGACGCAGGGAAACGACGGGCAGACGCAGGTACCCGGTCAGGGTGGTGCGGGCGAGGACGATAAAACGTCCGACGAAGCACCTGACAAAGCACCTGACAAAGCGCCTGACGAGGAGCCTGACGAGGCGGTTTCGGCTGTGCAGGCGCTGATCGACGCGCTGCCGGCGGCGGAGGACATCTCGGACGCCAACGCGGACGAGGTCTCCGGCCAGCTGGACGCCATCGACGAGGCGAAGCAGGCCCTGACGGAGGAGCAGGCGGCCCAGTTGGACTTTGCCAAATATGACGCGGCGGCTGCCGCGGTGCTGGCGCTGGCGGGAGAGCCTGACGCCAATGAGCCCGCGGTGCTGGCCGACACCATCGGCACGCAGCCCAGCGGCAGCGGCACGGCGGATGCTCCCTATCAGATCACCAGCGCGGCGGAGCTCATCTGGCTGCGGGACGCGGTGAACACCGGTGAGGCAAACACCTGCGCGGAGCTGCAGCAGGATGTGACGCACGTGGATGAGATCTGGACCTCCATCGGCACCAGCGATCACCCGTATACCGGCACCTTCAACGGCAACGGCCACACGATCCGCGTGTGGCTGGATGGCTGGGGACAGGCCCTGTTCGGCTATGTCGGCGCGGGCGCGAAGCTGACGGATATCGCCGTGCAGAAGCACCAGAGCAAGAATTATTCCATCAGCGCCAGCGCTCCCCTGGCGCGCATCAACGACGGCACCATCACCCACTGCTGGTACAGAGGCGCTATAACGGCCAAGGGCAGCCTGGGCGGTCTGGTCTATACCAACAACGGCACCATCGAGGCCTGCTATGTGTACGCGGGCGAACTGGGCG
>ENA-ORRQ01001231-ORRQ01001231.1-human-gut-metagenome-genome-assembly--contig:-NODE-1231-length-20211-cov-21.485960_pt1 | contig 20211 bp, 13 predicted proteins | sample MGYA00242177_ERZ509138 | MGnify/ENA primary metagenome ERZ509138 (study PRJEB26280, sample SAMEA2338628) | human gut metagenome | biome: human gut; feature: human-associated habitat; material: faeces... | reverse complement strand
CGGACAAACGGTACACCTTGGCGGACAGGCGGTACACCTACTGCGGAATACTCATCCCTCTCCGCCGGTGAGTAGTCCTCCGGCCGGATGGAAACCACCATTTTCCCTCTTTTTTGATTTCAAGGGTATAGCCTACCATTTTCGGTTCTATTTGATGCTTAGATCTATCATGACAGCCACTTTGGTAAAAGAAGCATACCAGTCCAATGAAATCAGCAATACTTTGATGAAAAATTGACATTAGTTCTGTAATAAGGTTTTCAATTCCCTGTGATAATCGTCGATTTGGGCAGACAAGTCTTGCATCTTTTTTTCCATTTCGTAAATAGCCGTATTTAATTCATGAATTTGGGTCTCATAGTTTGTTATATCTCCACCAGAAGCTATTGATTCGCTTAGTTTTCTCCTTACAGGCTTAGAAGTCCAAATGATTCGCTTTCCTCTAACTTTATCGTGACGATTCACACTAGCAGCGAAACCAATACCAGCTGTGGTAAAACGTTTCTTTCGAGAAAATTCTTGCTCAGCTAGTATTTTCGCATGATTCACTTCTTCAAGGACCTTTTCTTTATCTACATGCTCATCTTCCAATTGCTGTAATTTCTTTTCAACTAATAATAATTGTTCATTGATATAACGAGCTCTTTCATTATTCTCGTCTTTTTGATTCTCCAGATTTTCAGGCTCATCCATTTTGGGCGATTCTATATTTTCACAATTTTGATCAGTGTCAATTGAAGTGATAATTTTTGATTCACTGCTTGATGCATTTTCAGATTGAGTCACAACATTAACTTCTTCTGAATTAGTTATCTGTTGTTTTGCAGCTTCAGTTTCTGGTAATACCACTTGTCTCACTGGCTTCTCAATTTTAATAATCTGTTGTTTTTCTATTGACCGCATAGGAGCTGATTCATCCTTAGCTATTTCCGTTTTCGGCGAATTTTCATTCTTTTCTAATTCATTAAGTGCTTTTAGTAAATCAATAGCATTGCCAAAATTACCCTTTAGTTTTTCAAGTAAGGGGTCTGTCTCTTCAAAATTATCATCTTGTGAGGCACTTGATTCCTCTAATGTCGCGTTGATTTTATCGCCTTTTTCAGGCTCATTATTCAGCAAAACATCAACCGGGATTTCTAATTCACTTACTTTTTCACCTTTACCATCACCAGGTTGTGGATCAACATAGTCATCTCCGTAATCATATATTGCTTTGTTCTTATAATTCTCTACATCATCACGCAAGGCTTCCCAATCAATATGCCCATCAGTCTTGTACCTATTGCCCTGGAAAGCCAGCAAATCATAAATGCAAGCTTTGGAAAATGTATTTCTGTAATAGCCACGTCCAATGATATCAGCCATATCCATCTGGAAATTTTCTGAACAATCGCACGATAAATTCTCCGCAGAAATATCAAAAATCTTTTCTGCTTCCGAATCTTCCGTTAACCAATCTGAAAGAATAATATCATTCCCTACATCCATGGAAAAAATACAATAATTTCTCTTCCGATAGGTTTGGCGGAATAAAATAGTTGAACACTTGCCCACTTTTTTAGAAAAAATACAATGAATGGTATATGCTATAATGCTGCGATCCGGTACCGACTCCAACTCTATCGCAAAGAGACGAATTTTATCATCCTTAGATATTACAACTGGCAATAACTCTCCTGCATTTTTTATATGCGAAAGAGCTTCACGTTCGATATCTGTAAACACAGATGAATAGCCTAATATATCATACAACCAGGACTTCACATCTCTAGAACGATTGAGCACCAAAGGTTTTTCAATAAACTCAAGGTAGCAAAAAAATTGTGCAGCACCTGATATAAAGTCAGTGTCATAAAAGGCATCGGCAATTTCGGCAAAATCAGCAATTTTCATAGTATATCTTTTCTCCGATTATTTCTTCATGGATTTCAAATATTCATCAGGAGTTTCGCAGCAAATATATTCCTTATTAAAATGGTTCATCCAATCCTCAATGTTATTAAGCATACCATCTTGGTTGGTCACGTTATCCATTATTCGTAAATAAAGTTTCTCAATGCCAGAATATACATACGCATTAAATAAATTCATATTAATCTTTATCTTCTCAGCATTATATGTCAGATCTCCATCATCTCTAAAAGCCCTGTCAATTCTTTCTTCATCAGTCATCTCTGTCGTCCGATCTAAGAGCATTACCAACCTATAAATAAACATGCAAGTTTCCTGTTCTCTGATAAAAGCATCAGCCATGATCTGCACTGTATCTTTCACTGTAAAGTCTGGCTTCATGATAGGACTTCCCTCAAGCAGCCCAACAATAGCAGCTGTCTCGTAAACATCAATATATCTTTCAAAAATATACGGTTTTTTACATTCTGCCCATCACGATCTTTAGCTAAACTTTTTAAATGCGTCGCATATATGCCATTTATTTTGATATCTTTGTCAAACATGATTAAATCAGCTCCAGTTTTGTATTTGTTTCACTAATTTTTTTCAACTTATACATAGCGCCAACCTTATCGTTCATTACCTTTTCAGCATAATTCCAATCCTTACGCATAACAAACATAATCACCTGTTCCGCAACCTCGGGCAAAATTCTGGAAATATTCTTCGTATGATTTTCGTCCGCATTAGAAAAAGGAGCATCCATGACTAAAGGATACGGTTCAGACGACAAATCAACCGTACTTTCACCGATATCCGTAACAATTTTCTCTTTCGCCAACGCAACTAATCCGGCAATAAATGCAAAATTCTTTACTCTAAGTAACCCTTCCGAATCACCGGTTTCACGCTCCGATTGATTATCTGTCAAACCAGTAGAAGGAATTTCCGTTATTAAATGAACCTGATATTTATCATCAATAACAACCCTCCTTCTACCCGTATACATTTTATTAAAAATCAACGTTACCTTGTCCTGAAGGCGCTGCCGTGTATTCGTTTCTTCCTCATTGTAGGATTTTTGAATCCAAGCAAGGACCTCTTCTGCATAGGCAATACAACGTTTAATTTTCTCTATTTGTTGATTGTCTCCAGAATGTGTTTGCACGTATTTGTTGCGCATTGTAATTTCATTTTCTTTTTGACCAATTTCCTGGTTTATTTTTGTTATTTTATCTTGTAAATCCCTAATTCTTTTTACCACTTGTCGTCTTTCACTTTCTGTGCGACTCATATCTGGAATATTTGCCAATTTATCTGCCAAATCATTTCTTCTATCAATTAAATCATCATACCTAATTTGGTTTTCAGAAATCGATTCAAAAAAATGATTTACAGAACCTTGAACACTTTCCCCGTTGTTACGATAAGCAAAAAGCAGACTCTTGTAGGATTTTACTGCTGTGCCAATACTCGCAGGAGGCACATACTTTATTTCCTCCATAATATGCTTATAAGCATCATTACCTTTTACGATTTTTTGACCACATACGCAGGTTCCACGTGACAATATTCCTTTTAATACTGAAGCTGTAAGTCCCTCTATTCCCCTATCGTTGACAGGATTTCTTTTTATCATTTTTAACGCTTCATCAATGAGTGGCTGAACCAAGAAGAACTTCAAGTTAGTACTTAAGTATTTCTGTAAATCCACGGTTTTAGACCTAATATCATGTTCTGTATTCTTAATTTCATACTCTATACTCAGTCTTTGCTGTTGCAATTCTTTAGAATTTTCATTTTTTGCTAGTTGTCTATCTAACTGCTCCCTGTTTCTCTCATAACATTCAATTTCTTTTTTGTATTCCTCTACATTTTGCTTTAGATCTTTCGATGCATTGGTAAGTTCTTCAACACGCTTGATCATTTCAGGAATTTTTTTATTACCTGAATACTGGCCCAAAGCTTGATAAAACTTTCCAATAACAGAAGTCTTTTTCCCTTTTTCCCCTAAATGCCTGATGCCATTATCCAATACGGATAATCCCAGCAACCCCTTTACAGCATTGGCCAAGTCTTTTCTTTCGCTCACATCTTGAACGCGTTCTGTATCAAAGAAAAAATAAGAAGACAAATCCTTGGGCAAAATATTATTAATTGTCTGAGGTATTTTCTCCTCCTTAATCATTACCGTGTTCCCATCTCTATCTTTATATGACATTGTAACCAGATTTGAATTAATAAGAGGTACTACTCTATTGTATGATTTTTTAAATTTCTGCTTACGGGCTATTGTATATTCCTGATTCTTATGAATTAAAACTATTTCAACAACAGCCTCATGTTCTTCGCCCTCTGGCATATCTTCACCGTCTTCATAGTTCAAAAGCATTTCCTTATGGGGAAGTTTAACTTCGTTATAGAGACACCAGTTGAAGGCCTGTAAAAGCGTTGTTTTACCAAAGGTGTTATCGCCTAAAATGACCGTTACATTTTTATTTTTATCACAGGAAAAATTAATATGAACATCTCCTTTAAATTGACGAAAGTTGACCATGCGCAAGCTCTTAATTAACATGATGAATTCCCCCAGGTTTACAAAATACTTTTCGAAGATGCAGCTTTTTCTATTAAGATATACTGCTCATTAACCTTTTCTGCTTCAGTTTTATTTTTATCACGTAAAAATCTCTGTTCATTATAGATAAAATTAATTTCTAATTTCTCCAGTAACTTCTGATTTAATTTAATTTTTTCCTGACTCTTACTCATAGTTGCTTTCCCCCTTCAAATCTTCATCACTAATATCGTAAGCATCTCGAATCTCATTAACCAATGTATCAAGTTCAAATGGATTTTCAGCAATGTCCGCAAAATCTATCATCCGAATAAGTTCGCGAATAGCCAGTCCTTTTAACCCCTTTTTGGTTTCTTCAGAGTAACCCCAAATATCATCTACAGATACCGGCAATGTAATAAAGTCAAATATTTTAGCATATTTTTTCCCTTTAGACAGCCGGAGAACTCGTCCTCGTCTTTGAATATATTCCTTTGGATTGGTGCTGCTTGCTAGAATAAATGCTTTATCAATACTTGGAATATTAACACCTTCATCCAGGCATCGAATGGCAATGAGTGACTGAATTTGCTCTCCTTCATCAAATGCTTTGATTAACTCTTTTCTTGTCTCCGCATCTTCACGAGATGTAAACTGTGCAACTTTCATATGCAATTTATTTCCTAACAAATCCGTAACTCTATCTATTTGTCTCGTTTCATCTTTTGTAGGAACTCCCTCTTCATAGTCATCATCTTGCATAGAAGCAGATCCGCAATAAACTAAAATGTGATTTTTATCTTTATATGGAGCAATAGCATTTTCCAGCGCTGAAATTTTATTCGAAGCAGCTGCAACTAAGCGAGCTCGTTTAATAAGCAGTTGTTTTGCATACTCCGACAATTTCACTTTTTTCTTTTTGGTATTTGAAATTATAGTTGCTTTGGCAATTTTAGTAGTAAGCTCTCTATATTTTTCTCTTTCAGCATCGTTAAGTGTCACAACAACCGGATAATAATAATATGGTGTTAGCATACCATTTTGGATTGCATTTTTTAAAGTGTATTCAATGCACTTATCACCAAAATAATTAAAAAGAGCTTCAGTTCCTTCTTCGTCACCGTGTCTTTCAATGGTTGCAGACAATGCCATTCTATATTTCATATTTGGTAGTAAACACTGCTGTAATTTGTAGGATCCAAAATTGTGGGCCTCGTCTACTACGAGCAAGGTATTTCCGCTTAGCTCTTTCAGCAATTCCTGCACTCTCTCCGTAGAATAGGTCGCATTGGTAGACAACATGCAAAAATGTTTAGACACATTTCGTCTAAAAGCTTTTACCTGATGATTCAGACGTTTCTCCCAATCTCTTTGCTTTGAAGCTGAATAACAGATAATTGGATTCATGCCAAATGCTTTTATGTCTTCACTCCATTGTTCAACCAGGTGTTGAAAAGGACATACAATAATGACTGCCAGATTGCCATTTAACTCCTTGTACAACCGGCAAATAGCTGCCAAGGCAGTATATGTTTTCCCTGTTCCAGTTGCCATGTCAAAAATTCCACGAAAGCTATTCTTTTTCCAGTTTTCATAGGCTTGGTTCTGATAATCACGCATTTCCACGTTATCTGGAATATGTGGAATCGGTTCGCGAATAAAAATTGATTCGGATGTAGAAGATTCCTGGCCTAAAGGCCGCTCTAAAACTGTATGCTTGCTCATTTCTTTCTTCTTCTCATAAGGCTTTGAGGACTTGTATTTTTTTATAAAGGTCTCCTTTACCTCCGGGAATTCTAATACCTGCATATCTCTTTCATTATTATTCCAAATTCGTTCAAAAGCATTCTTCTTAATCTGAACTCGCTCTTCTTCCATTTCATTTTTCCAGCTTCTGAAAACATCAATGGTTTCATAATTGTTGCACAATGCATTAGCAGATTCATTCAAAGATCCAGAAAACGCGACTCTATTTCCTTCTAAATCTTCCATAATCCCCATTTTTTCGTGGTACATACCAATCCCATTAGGTGAGTGTGTAAGTGCGATTTTTATATCCAGGAAATTTTGAGCTATTAGGTCAGCTAAAAGATTGAGCCTGTATTCTTCAGCTGAGGACTCCGGATCTGCAAGTTCCCTTAATAATGCATCTCTTATTGCTTCTCTAACCACCTTATTATTCCTGTTTTCATATCCTTTTTTTATAGCTTCAATATCTTTTTCTTGTAGGCGTGGCGAAGCAACCAACTGAATTTTTCCATTATTTCTTGCCAGGTTCTCTATACCCATAGAAATATCTGCCAAAATTGACGAAGAGAAAAATCCAACTGCTCTTTGATACAATACAGACTCTTTTAAAAGAGGAATATAGAATTGCTTCGCCATATCATCATTAAAAGAGCGGTATTCACATTTCACATTTAAATCCTGAAAGCTCATAAATCATCACCTTAACTATTTTCGTATATATATGCTAAGCCTTTGTTCAGTACATCAAAGTCCTCATCTGTAGTAAAATATCCTACGCTAAATCTGACAGTACCTGCGGGAAAGGTTCCCAGGGTTTTATGTGCTAACGGTGCACATTCCAATCCAGTCCGCACTGCAATTTCCATTTCATCTAAAATGTTTCCAATATTATCAGGACTATAATCATCAAACAGACAAGAAATAACACCTATACAATTTTCTCGATTTCTTGGCCCCACGATATGGATATTCGGAAAAGAACGTAAGATTTCCAGAAGTTTCCGGTGGTCCGTTTTTTCTTTTTCAACTATTTCATCCCGATTAGCCCCCAGCCATGTCAATGATGCATGTAGACCTGCCACAGCCTGTATATTCGAACTCCCGGCTTCATACCTACTTGGTATGGAATCAGGCATGTCCTGATTTGCAGAGTCGATACCGGTTCCTCCAAAAATTACCGGTTCCAGATTGACATCCTTCTTCATCACAAATCCAGCAATTCCAAAAGGTCCGTATAAAGTTTTATGTCCGGAAAAGACTGCGTAATCCACATTTTCTGACCCTACATTCAGGGAAACCAGACCTGCCGACTGCGCCATATCCGTAACAGTAATGGCCCTGTATTTTTTCGCAGCTTCAAATATTTTTTCAACTGGTGCAATGAGTCCACACACATTACTGACGTGACTAACTATAACCATGTCAGGTGGAATCTCATTAAATTTTTGCTCTATCAATGAAATATCATACTGATAATCATCACCTGAAGGTAATATTTCCACATTTATGGGAAACAGCTTTTTTAGATGATGCAGCACACGAGTCACGGAATTATGTTCAAAGGGTGAAATGTAAATGGTCTTAATGCCATGATTCATATTCCCCTGAATTACGATGTTCAGTGCCAACGTATCTGATGGCGTAAAAATGACATATTTATTAGGGCACATCAAGAGATTCTGCAACTTTTTTCTTGTTTCATTTAAGATACGCGAAGCTTCTGCTGCCAATTTATATTGTCCCCTGCCCGCATTACCACCATGAATCCGATAAAAGGTATCCATAAATTGATAGACAGACTCCGGCTTAGGAAATGTTGTTGCTGCATTATCAAAATAAGCACCCATGTAGTATCCTTACCTTTCTTTTTACAAGAGTTTTTGGAGAATATCAATCAAAACTTGCCGTTTCTCTGCCGGTGTGATTGATTGCCCCATTTCTTCCAGTGAAGCTGTGATCTCATTCTTTAACAACTTAGCACGTTTACTATATGCTTCTTTTTTGAATGACTTTGACCGGATGATACCATCACTTCCTGCAATAGATATTTCATAGGAATCCGGTTCTAGTTGATTCGAATTTGTTTCCATTGCCTGCTCAGGTTGGTTTTTTAAGAAGTCAACATAGTTTTTAATAGTTTTAAGTAAAGAATCTATATTCTGGAAAAATTTAACAATGGAATAATCATTCCAATCGTTAATATGTAATCCGCTAACCTTATAAGCAAGTTGTTCAATAATTTCAAAGTCGTTATTAGAGTCAACATCAAATCCACGAATCAGTCTCTCAGCACCATCAGGATACAGGTGGTTTTTTGCTGCTTCCGGTATACTATTGAGCCAATCTTTCGCAATACTAGATAGGGACGATAAAGAATTGGCAGAAGGCGCCAGCTTTTCTTTAATGTCCGCAATCACTTCTGATTCTAGTTTACCCTCAAATTGGTCAAAGAATTCTTTCGTATTTTTGACTTCCTTATAAATTTGGTCATTAAAAGCTTCAAAGCCAAAGCATTGGGGGATTTTATGAAAGAGTATCTCTTGGGCACCAACTCCTGGCTGTTTAAGGAGCGATAAGAATTTAATGCGATTTCTGGATATATCAGAAAAATCTCCAGCACCTACGTACTGCTTTTTAGCTTCTTTTGCATACTTAGGTAAAGATAAATACCATCTTTCCATTGCTTCAACAATATATCCATACCCATTTAAATCATTGAAGTTTGCCGGTACATATTTTTCAAAGAGGGTTCGCAGTTGCTCAATAAACTCTTGTTTTTCATCAGTCCAATCTTCCAGCATCAAAGTAAAATGTTTCGGGGCTTCATTCATCCGATTCAGCGTTTCTGCCGATAACGGAACCTCACTTACCTGGTCTTTTATGATTACATGTCCCTTGTATTTCAAAAGCACCAGTGCTAAGAAAATGGGGATTATGCCTTTTCTCATGCCAATTTTATTTTTGGGCCCCATCAAATCCTCATACAAGTTCCCAATATTCATTCCCGGGGTTCCTTTTGTCTGTTCTACAAAATTCTGAATCAGCTTAAGGACATTTTTCACTCTTTCATCAACATGGGGATCAAATGTCGGATTCGTTTCAAGGTTAGATAATACGCGAGTCTGTTTTAAAGTGCTGCGCATAAAGGAGATTTCCTGACCTGTACCGGATAATCCCAAATTCGGGAGTGTAATGTTATTCAGAATACCATTCAGTAGCTTAGTACGGCTATTTTTTGCAACAACAGTCAATATGTTTTTATTCAGCATTTCGTTATTGACTATAGGCGTATCGGGATAAATGCTTTCGCAAATAGATGACATTTTATTTGTCAGTTGCGATTTTCTAAAAATTCTTTCTTCTATGCCATTGTAATAAAACCGAACCAGATGCTTTTCCGGATGAATGAACCCCTGAATCAGAGAATGAATAACTTCAAACAGATCCTGATAAATTACATCATATTCATCAAATAAAATCTTATCCTCAGCCTCATAGGATTCTTCTCTCAAGAAACTGCAGGCATCGAATTCATGGCAAATATTGTTAAGATTATTCTTCAACTTCCGTGGAAGTGCATAGATTGTGTCAAGATGATTTATCGAGAGCTGCCTTATCTGATTATCGAGAGCTTCTAACACATCATCATTTTCCGGAATAATTCCAATCACAATACCATCTGCATCTTTTGCCTCGTAATGCTGTTGATTGTTTAACAATTCGCGGCCGGGCACAAAAAGAAGTCTGAAATATCTAGTCATTTCAAATCTTTCATTGTACTGGTTAGGATACAAATAGGGTTCTTCATTAATTTGATTCAAAGTCTGTATAAGAGAAATGTCATTTTTCCGCTTTTCAGCCAATTTGTTGATCTCTTCAATGACATTGACTCCAGAGCTTTCTTTAAGTTTTAAATAGGAATTGCTTCTTTTAAGGTATACAACACATTGCTCATTAATCAGCTTTTTGATGCCGATACTAACTTCATCGGAAGTATAGCCATCGCTTCCGTAGAGATCAATCAAAGTATCTATCGTCGGAGAAATCTTTTCAAATTGCTCCAAGATATAAATCAGAGCAATTGTTTTAACCAACTTTTTCTCAATGTCAGACAGTTCATGAGATTGCAGAATATGCGCCGCCAGTTTATAAATCTGATGCGTTTTAGTAATATAAGCCTCTTTCTTCATCTGTAATTCAAAATAATCATACAAGACATCAGGCGTAACAATGGGAAAGTCTTCATTATTATTTTGTAGAATATAAGAAAGTGTAAGGTGGTCATTCCCAGACAGAAAGGTGAACATGGTACGCTCATTCTGTGCTATTTTTTCAGAAATTCGGGGAAGCATAAAAGTAGTTACCGGATGTAATGGATAGCATCCGTAAATAGCCTCTTCTTTACCGTTAGAACCCAAATCCCTAAAAAGCCCACTATTATTATAAATCTTTTTGAACATGCTAAAAGAGTCCGAGTGTACCCTTCGAAAATCATTCCAGTACTTCGGATTTTTTTTCAATGCATGAGCAATAATTTCATAAACTTGAGAATAATCACTATGCAAAACAATATGTGAAAATCGTTCAGATACTCCTCTCCAGCCATCTACCTTCTGTTTGGGCAGCTGATCAATATAATTTTCAATTTCTTTATGCAGAATCAGTAAAAGATGAAGCTGCTGCGAGCCGCTTCTATTACATTTCTCTGCAAAGTCCTGAAGCATCTTTACATCACTGACGGAAGCAGATGCTATATTAGCTTCAAGATACTTACTAAACTCATCATAGACAACATAAATCCCAGTATATCCATATTCTTTTAGCTTTTGATTTACGCTGTCATAAATATCAACAATGCTAAAACCGGCAAAAGGATTAAACTCACTCCCCGATGTCAACTGAGGATAAATTTTTATAAAGGTATCGTATCTATTCACATCATACTGTTTCAAATGGTCCACAAAATCATCGATGGATTCATTAAGCAGAGCCTTCATCTTCTCAAAAGTTGCCGGATATTTTTGCTTCCATAAACCAATCATATTTAGAGCAGCCCGAAAATGAGTTTCCGGCATGATATTGCTTAATCCATTTTCGTTAAGTGTCCTGTATAAAGCGCCTAAAAATGATTGCGTTAGACTTGCACTATTTCCATCAATGATGACCGGCAGGAGCTTTTTATTGGAGCTAAAATACTCAAAAATATAATTAAATAATTCCGGCTTTTGTTCCCTAACTTTCTTTATCAGGGCATCATACAATTTCGGACGTTTTTGACACAATATGGATAATATGACGAGTATGATATGTGATTTTCCTTTACCATAGGCACCAATTAAAAGCCTAGCCCTCTTAGTAGAGCTATCATCAGTACTCAGCATTATATCTTCTAAAAGGTCAATAGCTGCAGTAGTTGGAATAAAGCTCTGTATCTTCTTAGGATTATTTAAATCATATCCAATATTTACAGAAGTCTGAAATTCCTTCTCTATTTGAAACAATGGATTCATAGGTACTATTCTCCTTAACAATTTCATAATCAGAAACTGTATCCAAGTTATTTATAGCATTTAATTCATAAGCCTCTGATAATACATCTCAATACAGCCCTGTGCTGTCAAATTTTCATTAATCCGTATCACATCCAACCCCGCTGTCCGAATGATTTTTATATATCCCTGTAGTTCGGCTTTGGATAAGATATCCATTAAAGTAATAATATTCAGATTAAAAGCTTTTCCAACCAGGCCTTTTTTATTTTGCAAATCAGTAATCGGGACTTCTTTACGTTTTTCATCATTTAATAAAATACATGCAAGTAGAATCAGCGGAGGAATGGAATCTGCCACTGGAGATATTTTCCGATACACCTTGCTTTTTTTATTCTGATAGTCAAGTAGCCCCAATTCACCAAAAGGACAATCCATATTATCCTCCGGAAGGACTTTTTTCGGATTTATCTTATATCTAGGAATGTAAGTATTAATTATACAATTGAAATCATCATCAAGGGAACGGGTAGAAACCGTTTCCCCCTGCAATAAGATGTATTTATGAAGAGCTTCGATGAAATCTTCTTTTACAAATTCTGATAGATTAAAACAATTAAAGAAGAAATACCAGGAAGTAGCTAATTCTTTATTATTGCCCAGACAGAATTGCAGTAGCCACAGAGACCCCATTTCCTCAATGTATGGATCATTTTCATAAATCAGCTTACCAACATCTGTTAAAGACTGCTGTCTTCTGGTAGACTTTGTTTCTTCAGTCAATCCCACCGCCTGGAGCCAAAACCTTAAAGATTTCACCATGTTAGCCCCAATGCCAAGAACATCCATAGGATTTTCATCTTTATTCAAAAATACCGCTGGATTTCTTACCACGTTTTTTATGCCTTTGCTTAACCAGCCTTTTCTGATATAAAACGTTTCATGGGCTCGAAATTTCATTTTTTATTTCCTTTCCCATCCTTGGTTAAAAGATATTTTTCCATCATACATCCACCACGTATATACTTGGATGTTACACATCTTAAGCAATGTACACAGCGTTCCGGATTGATATAATAACCATCATCTCTAACAGAAATAGCGCCTGCCTGACAGACAGATTCACATTTTAAGCACTTACGGCAAGCATTGTATTTCCTCACCTGATATGCAATCTTGGTCTGCAGTTTTTCATGATTTTTAACGTTCATCGTCTTGATCTTAACTGCGAAGTCATATCCGTTTTGATTAAATGGCTGAATGGATATAATTGGCACTTTATTTTTAGGATCAAGAATGATTGTTTCATGAATCAGTTTTCTTCCCAATTCTGGGGCTAAAATACCAAAAGGGACCATCATATTCACAAAATCCTGTGTAAACGGTTTGACTAATTTATAGATTTTGGCATGCTCCTCAGTAGTGCAGTTCGTAAATTTAATCTTGATATCTTCTGCAGCAGGTAATCCGTTACCACCTTGACGAGCTTTCCATTTTCCAGAATCCACATATTCTTCAGCATCGGGCTTTCCAATCTCCTTCGCGAAACTTACAAGAAAATTCCGCCAATCCTTAGATTTTTCAGGCATGTAAATATTAGATAAGAATTGCGCCCTAAAGTTGTTATTTGGACAAAGCCAGCATCCTACTCTGTCATATCCATACCGATAGGCATCATTAAAATCCACCTTTTCAGCAAGTAAATACAACCAGATATCTAAATCTTTCCAAAAGAAAATTGGAGAAGCCACTGCTTGTTTCTGAATTTTCATATGAGGGGAACTATCTTCAAAACGATTGTATTTGCTTCTGCTCGTTGATTCCACTTTACGAATTCCATAAAAAGTCAGAATCTTTTGATTACGATAAAGATTATTCAGCACGCGTGTGATTGGTCCTGTCTTGAACATGAAACAGCACCATCTCATCATTCTTGCTGGTGGCCCAATATCTGATGCAACATTATAAAAGTTCTGTTCCTTATTCTGCGCAACTTTAAAAATAGCATCAGGATGGGCTCTCCTAAAGCGTTTTGCATAGGCAATAGTCGAAGGGAACTCCAATGTTGTATTTCCAAAGATATGAACAAGGCTAGGATTACTCAAAGCCTTTGTTACTAAATCAGCAGTTACTGTAGAATCTTTACCGCCTGAGAAGGAAAGAACAATTTTCTCTTCCTCGTAATTCTTCGCAGCAGACTGAATAAATCTAAAAGCTTCATCCTTTATATAATGAAGTCGCTCCAGATTTGCTTGTATAAACTTATCAATGAATTCATCAAAAATTTGATAGGCTTCTTTTTTATTCAAAGTATAAATACTATGCGGGTTATCGGTATTGTATTTCCTCATTTCTTCAGCCAGATATTTAGTATCTGCATCTCTAAAAGTATGCGTACTTACACTGTATACTTTCCCATCTACATAATACCGACTATTATCGGCCCAAACCGATTTATTCATAAATTCGTAGGGTCTTCTATGAAGCAGCAGTTCAAGTAAAAGTCTTTCTTCCGGAAATACCGGCCTTAAATCAGAACTCATATATCTCGTTTCTTGACCGCACAAAGAACACTCGTGAGGAATAAACTCATCTTTTTTGTATATAATTGGAATGTGACAATGGTCACACCAACGAATTTCTAACGGAAAGTCTGCTTCTGTAACCGCTCCGCAAAATGGACAAGTATTTTCAGTAGTCTCTATATTGCAAACTTTACACCACATAAAAACCTCTATATCATCAAATTATTACAACAAGTCTTTTTTTCTTTATAATACCATATTTTGACGTAAAACGTCTTTCCGTCAAAAGCAGGAAATCATAGCCAAATGGACTTTCCTATCTAATAAACGCCTTCTATACCTCTATTATACACATTGACATGTCAGTTCCTGGCACTTTTAAGATTTTATAATAATTTTTCGAATGTTGCATCGGTAAAAGAATTGACGCTCGAAAGAATTCAAGATGAAGAGCCGTATCAACTGCGTCATGTCAAGGGTAAATTAGCCCGTTAACAGTAATCCATAGTTCTCTCTCTATAGTGCTCCTTCTTTAATATACCAACAGCTATGACAGCTACTGGAACTTAAAGAAAATTTCCATAAAAAAGTAACCTCCAGTTGGCCGCAACGGTATTACCATAATGCAAATGGAGGTTACTATTTATTTAATAGTCAAAAGCAGGTCGATGTTTATGAGACGTTAACAAAATAGCCTCTTCACCCACTCCACTGCTATCCTGTCCGCGCCAAGCCAGTCCACATTTTCCAGTTCCTCTTTCTTCATCCACCGGAAGGCAGAATGTTCCAGGATAGTCAGGGTTCCCCTTGCTACGTGGCACAGGTAGCATTCCATAGTGAGGTGAAACTGGGGATAGTCGTAGTTCACGGTGCCCAGGAGTCGGTCTACTTTGATATCAGCGGCCAGTTCTTCTTTGATTTCCCGCCGAAGGGCTGTTTCCGGCATTTCGTCTTTTTCTATTTTGCCGCCGGGAAATTCCCAGTATCCTTTGAATTCTCCATAGCCCCGGCGGGCAGCAAATATTTTATGGTTTTCTACAATCACCGCCGCTGCCACATGAATGGTTTTCATCAGGATTTTCCGTCTCCTTCGCCTTTCTTTTCAAAACGGTATTTCTGTTTCACGTCCGGATATTTTTCATGGTCCACTTCCGACAGGAACATGGCCAAGGGCCGGGCGTAGATGCCGTAGTCGCCGTAAAGGGCCCGGTAGACTGCCAGTTTTTCTCTTGTTTCTGTATGGGTGGCTATGGCTATGATCTGGTAGTCATGGTTTTTGAAGTGGTGCCAGATTTCTCCGGCTTTTGGATTGTTTCTCATGAGGGGCTCCTTTGGGAATATAGAGATTTGAGAATTAAGAATTGCCAGGACGGCAGGTAGCTGCAGCGTCATGCAGCCGCTCTTCCCGCTGACTGGTATTTAATCGCTTATAAGTCATTAACGTCATGTACCGAGATTCTTCACTGCGTTCAGAATGACCCGCCCGGCGGGAAGGGGCTATGTCGTTAGAAATGCATAAACCATTTTTAACGTAGTGCAGGGAGATTTCTCGTCTCTCTTTCACTGGCTCCATGGGAAGAGGGATTCATAGCGGCTTGTGCCTCCGCTCGAAATGACATGGACGGCGGGTGGCTGCAGCGTCATGCAGCCGCTCTTCCCGCTGACTGGTATTTAACCGCTTATAAGTCATTAACGTCATGTACCGAGATTCTTCACTACGTTCAGAATGACCCGCCCGGCGGGAAAGGCCTATGTCGTTAGAAATGCCATAAACCATTCTTAACGTAGTGCAGGAAGATTTCTCGTCTCTCTTTCACTGGCTTCAAGGGAAGAGGGATTCATACCGGCTTGTGCCTCCGCTCGAAATGACAGGGCAGGCGGGAAGGATGGGTACGTAGCTTCCTGTTTCCCTTACAGCACGCCGGCGCTGTCGGTTTTGGTGATGTACTTGGCCGGGATGGGGTTATCCAAATGGTAGATGATGGTCATGGGCTGGGAGCCTTCCCATCTCATGAGGTGGGCGGGGCCCAAAAAGGTATAGGCCATGGAGGATTTGTAGGCGTCCTGTTTGGCACTTCTTACGAAAAGGAGCACTGTGGTCCCGTTGTCTCTCTGGTGGATATAGCGCTGTCCTGTTTTGGATTCCGGCGTGGTGGTGCTCTGGCTCTGCCAGTGGAAGGTTTGTCTGTCTATGGAGTAGTCTTCATACAGGGTGGTATCGGAAAATTCTTTTTCCGATTTATTGAGGGTCACCAGAAATACATCGGTTGGCGCAGTCACCACATCGCTGTTTTCCGGAGTCAGATATTTCACGCCTTCCCTGATGCTGCCGGGTTTGGCAAAGCCCAGGGCGGCAAAGAGCTGATCCCTGCTGTAGTTGCAGTATACTTCCAGTGGCGTTTGGTAAGGAAGGTCCGGCTTTTCCGGAATGATATCGATGGAGTCATACTGCCAGCGAAGGAGTGCCTTGATTTCATCAGTCAGTTCATGCTGTCCCCGGAAACGACGCACTGCGTCTTCCGGTGCCGGACAAGTCCATTTCCCACCTTCCGGATACAGGGTGAGCTGCCACATGCGGAGATATTTTTTCTCCATCTCCGTCAAGGCAGGCGGCATGGTTTCATAACATTTTTCCATGAAGGAAATCCATTTGGGCGAGTCCATAGAAAGCACTCTTGGCAGGGCTTTACGAAGAACTTCTTCCTCTTCGGTCACCGGAAAATCGGGAATGAGCCCGGCATCCGCCAGCAGCCTGGCAAAGGTATGGGGATGGATGGCGGTGGCTTTGAAAAATTCTTCCAGTGTAGGAATATGGCCGGTGGCCGAAGCCAGTTCCTTCACCATGTCCATGTAAAATTCATTTTTTCGAAGGCGGCTGTTAATATTTTCTAGTACATGGCGGGCAGCGATTTCTTCCAGCTGAATAGAGCAGCCCTTAGGTACATGGGGAAATCCATCCTGGATTTCTTTCTTGATGACCACATGGCTTTTGCCCAGAAGAGAAGCATAACGGGAGGCAAAGTCGTACTTCCTGTTGGCCTGGGCTACGAAGTCCAGTACCGTAAGGCAGTCTTTCTCCGGGAAAAGGCGCAGGCCGCGCCCCAGCTGCTGGAGGAAAATGGTCATGGAGTTGGTAGGACGAAGGAAGAGGACTGTATTCACTGCAGGAATATCCACCCCTTCATTGAAAAGGTCCACTACGAAAATGATGGTGATGTCCCCGCTTTCCAGCTTCTGCCTGGCTTCATTTCGGACATCCTTCGGGCTGTCCGCATCCAGGGCCAGGGCTTTGATCCCCTGCCGGTTGAAGTAGTCTGCCATAAAATGGGCATGTTTTTTAGAAACGCAGAAGCCCAGGGCTTTCACGTCTCTCATATCCGCTGTATACCGCTCCAGGGCCTGGATAATGGCACGGGCCCGCTGGCTGGCCAGGGCTCCTTCCCCGGTATATACATTTTCCAGTTCTTCTATATCATAATGGCCGCCGGTCCACTTGATATTGGAAAGGCTCACAGGATCGTCGATGCCAAAGTAATGGAAGGGGCAGAGCAGGCGCCGCTCAATGGCATCGGGAAGCCTGATTTCTGCCGCCATATGACCGCCGAAATAGTTCAGTATATTCTTCCCATCCATTCGTTCCGGCGTAGCCGTAAGGCCCAGCAGGATTTTCGGATGAAACCAGTTCAGAAGCTTCTGGTACCCTTTGGCCGCCGCATGGTGAAATTCATCTACAATAATCATATCATAGTAGAGGGGATCCATTTTTTCCCAGAACTTTTGACTGTTAAAAGTCTGGATGGACATGAAAAGATGCTCGCTGCGGGCGGCATGGTAATTTCCCAAAGCCAGCTGACCGAAGTTCGGATCTTTCATCACCTGTCGGAAACAGGAAATGCTCTGTTTCAGGATTTCCTCTCGATGGGCTATAAAAAGAAGCCTGGCATTTCCCTTGCGGCTCTGATAAAAATTCCGATAGTCAAAGGCAGAAATAGCCGTCTTCCCGGTGCCTGTCGCCGCCACCACCAGATTATGCCAGCGGTTCTTCCCCAATCTTTCTGTGCGAAGGGCATCCAGCACGGCCTGCTGGTAGGGATAGGGCTCAATATCAAAGGAATAGGTGGTGTCGCTCCCCTCTTCCTTTCGTCCCCTTTCCCGGTCGATGGCACGGCTCAGTTTATCAAAGTCCGATGCCTGAAATGGTTGGAATTCATCGGAGTGCCAGTAGGTATCAAAGGTGGCTTTCATCTTGGCAATGATACCGGGCAGGTCCTGCTCAGTGACCTTCATATTCCATTCCATACCGTCAGCAATGGCGGCGCGGGACAGGTTGGAGGATCCTACGTAAGCCGTAGAAAATCCGCTGTCCCGATAGAACATATAGGACTTCGCATGGAGCCTAGTTTCCTTCACGTTATAGGAAATCCGAACCTCCGTATTGGGCAGCTCCGACAGCACCTTCACTGCCTTCGGGTCTGTAGCGCCCATGTAGGTAGTGGTCACTACCCTGAGATGACCGCCGCCGGCGGTAAACTGGCGAAGGCATGGCAAAATGAGGGAGAGGCCGGAAAAGCGGATAAAGGAAATCAGCATATCCATGCGGTCACAGGTCATGATTTCCCGGTTCAGCTCATGAATCATGGACACATCATTCCGGGAATTGGTAAAGAGGAAGGAATTCACCAGTGATGTAGCCGGCACTTCCCATTTCTTTCTGGCAATCTTATTGGCCCGATGCTCCAGGGATTTCAAAAGGAACTGCTCCGCCGTCACATCATGGCCATCTCCCAGATTTGCAATGCGAGACGCCAGCTTTTCCACCAGCTCATTCGTCAATGCCAGCTCATCCTTTACGCAGTGGTCCTGATTCTCGTCGGCAATATCCTTCAGACAGAGCCGGATCAGCTTTTCCAGATAAGAGGACAAATACCCCACTGCCTCCTGGGCATCCACATCCTCCCGATCCGCCCAGATTTCCTTATCCGCCAGCGCCTTTGTCAGCTTTTTGTCAAAGTCCCGGGAAATAACCTTCTCATATACGCCGTCCTTCAAATCAATGATGTCAGCCATAGGAACCCCCTTGCAATTACTACCTGTATTATACCAGGGCTCAGGGAGAAAAGAGGAAATATGTTTTCCTGTCTTCTATTATACAAAAAGCATGACAATCTATGTCATGCCACGCAAAAAAACAGAAAAGCCTATCAGGGGAGTCTCCAGGTAAGTTCAACCAATGAATCAGGCGTCCGCGCCTTGGCTCTCCCGCTTACGTGGGTGCTGCTCGGAACATGTCGTCAGAGAGAGGAAAGTCCTGCGAGCGCTCTTCCTTATTGCTTTTCTGTCTTCTGTTTTTTGGGTACTGCATTTTCTTCTGTCTATCATCGGCCGATTGTAGAAGAAGGGAGGATTGAAAAGTGGAATTCCCTGATGATTCTTCATTCCCCTGCCCTTCTCTTTACCGCGGATGTGGAGGATGGCCGTTTGGAAATCGGATTCATCGTCTCATGAGGTCTTTTCATCCCTCTATTATTAATATCGCAGAGGGTTCGATTTCTAGACCCCTTGAAAGAAAAAATTTTGAAAATTTATTTCAGTGTTCCTCAGTGCTTCCCTAGAAATGACAGAATCCTGATGGTGCTATCTGCATATCAAAGTAAAATTTTTAAGGAAGGTTGTGAAAAAGGGGTGCTTATGCAATATAAATGTATGGAGAAGGAAATCCGGAAACTCCATGGAAGGATTCTATTCCCCTCTATCATGTATTTCGCGATCATTCCGGCCGGAATGCAGCTTTGACAGAAAGGAATCAAGAATCCCTGTATACAGGCTCCCGATTTTCCCCTCCCGCTCCCCGGCGCCGGGGAAGCGAAACGGATTCTGCAGATTCGTAAAAAATATGATAACCCATCGCAAAAGCACGGATACCATCCCTTGCAGCATGAGCCCGCATTCCCGGACGACAAGAGCAGGGTTGACGCAGGATTTTCCTGTGATTTAGCGC
>ENA-ORRQ01001228-ORRQ01001228.1-human-gut-metagenome-genome-assembly--contig:-NODE-1228-length-20247-cov-6.116333_pt1 | contig 20247 bp, 12 predicted proteins | sample MGYA00242177_ERZ509138 | MGnify/ENA primary metagenome ERZ509138 (study PRJEB26280, sample SAMEA2338628) | human gut metagenome | biome: human gut; feature: human-associated habitat; material: faeces... | reverse complement strand
GCGGGTCGCATTTTGGCCTGCCAGCCCCAATTGCCGCCTGTTTTACACAGACAAAAGGCTCTTCAGACTTTGAAATGTTGACTTGTATTGCTCTGGGGTATTTCTATCGGACCGGAGACATGCTTCCGGAGACTGCCTCTGCAAAGAGCCGCATGGCTTCTTTTTTGTGGGTGCGGCTGATGAGAATTTCGCTGCCGTCGATGAGATGGAAGGTATCCCCCACAAGAGAAAAAATCTTAGGGGTGTTTACCCAAAAGCTCTGGTGGCAGCGGATAAAGGAATGCCGCTCCAGAGTGGACAGAAGCTCCTCGGGAGTTTGTCGGCAGAGCACCGTATCGTGGAGCTTGACCACCTTTGTCTGATGTCCTGTCCGCTCCAAATATAGGATTTCAGAGACGGGTATGCGCTCTCTGTTGCGCCGCTTTCTGATCCAGATGGCAGGCGCCTCATAAAAGCCCTTTTCCAAAGTGTCCAGGCATTTATCCAAGGCAGAGGTCAGGTATTTTGTCATATCCTTCTTTAGAATAAACCAGGCGTGGTCAGCGAAATAGGCCTCGGATGTATACTCTGGGTAGGCGGTAAGAAAAATAATCTGACAATTGGGGCACTTAGCATTAATGATCTTTGCCAGGTCAATGCCGTTGGCCTGGCCTAAGCTGATGTCCAGGACAGCGATGTCCGCGCCGTGCTCACTCAGCCCGGACAGAAGATCCGTGGGAGAGTTATAGTCGAAAATGCGAGCCGGCTTGTTTGCCATATAGCTTTCGACAAAATCGTGGATACAACGCAGCTGCAGGGGAGTATCGTCGCACAAGAATATGTTAATCATGGGGAAGGGACTCCTTCAAAATCAGGGTAGTGTTATAGATGCCATCATTTTCGCGTGAGACAAAGCTGCCATTGTATTTTCCCGCCAGAGACTTAAGAATACGGATGCCGGTGCCGCGCTCCATATAGGAGATGCGGCGTTCTTTTTTGCTGCTGTCCGGACGGTAAGGATTTTCGGTTTCAATATGCAGAAATCCATCGGAGAGACTGGCCTTCAGCGCGATATAGGAATGGGGGATCTGCTGACAGGCATCCGCGGCATTATCCAGCAGATTGCCCAATGCGGTGATCAGGTCCACATCGGAAACAAAGCAGTAAGGGGGCAAATGAATGTCCAGAGAAAGGGTGATGCCTTGCGCGGCAAGATTTTCCATCCGCTCCCGTAAAAATGCATCTACCGCCGTGTTTTGGCAATCGCTGAGCAGGCTTCGGACAGCGGTGGTTTTCTCCAGCTCAGCCACATATTTCTGGGCTGCTTCCTTTTCACCGCTTTGCAGCATGGCGTGGATGGTGCAGATATGGTTGGCAATGTCATGGCGCATCTGGCGCATATTGCTGTAGCTTTGGGCCATGAGCTGATAATACTTGGCCTTCAGGCGATCTGCTCCTCCATCAGCTCGTTGCGGGCATGGAGCTCTGCGTTTTCTGCCGTGCGGCTGATGAGACGAAACAGGAGTATGTCTGTGAGAATGGAGAAGATCAGCACCACAAGGACAATGAGAAATTTTTTGGGCGTAAACGGGTCGACTGAAGTGAAGATATAGTAATAATACCAAATGGACAGAAGGACAAATTGGTTGATAGGGAGCAGAACATAATAAAAGCGGCTTCGGTCGGAGACGCGGTTTTCGCCCTTTTTGTCCAGGAGACGGAATGCGTAGACCATGATAACCAAGTAGAGAGCCTGCACCAGAAGAAACAGGATGTAAAACGGGATCAATTCCAGGTGACAAAAATCTCGGTTCTGGATCTGTGCGGAGGCCATTGGCGCCAGAAGAAGAGTGGTAAGCTCCGTAAGTACCATAGTAAGAAAGATGCCCAGCACGGCCAAAAGCTTACGCAGGAGATTCCCCCGATGCAGAAGGAGCATGAAAAAGACAAAGTAGGTATTGGAGATTACCAGGCGAAGGGCGGTATTGTCCGACAGCGGGGCATAGGTCAGAAAGCAAGCTACCGCGTTCAGCGCCAGAACCAGCGGATAATAGAAACGCGGCGGGAGCTTGGCGGGGAAGAGCCTGCTGAAGGCGCAATACCACATCGTTTGCTGCGTGAGATTCATCAGCAAATAGGCAAATACATACAGGGATGCAGTGGACATGGAGACGAGATTCCTTTCAAACATGGTTTGTGATATAGAACTGTAATTATATAATACAGGCATTCGGCAAGAAAAGCAAGTATATAACATAACTCGCAATCTAAACGACATAATTCGCACGACTGGGAGGGGCATCCGCCTTGAAGGGTTATCTATATTTCACTATAATTAATAGGAAGATGAAATACATGGGTGTGACAGGGCTGCAAAGGAAACATATGGATCGGTTAGGGAGTGCGAATAAGGAAAAAAGAGGCCGAATAGGAGAAAATACGAGGGTAGCGGGGAGAACCTGGTCAATATGAAAGACCTGGGTGTACTGCGTCGGTACCTGGCCGGCGGATACGATGCTGCATTGGGACGATAAATATAAAAACGATGCAAAAATGGAAAGGAAGATACCATGAAAAAGAAAATTTGCAGTTTGTTGCTGGCGCTGCTTATGGTGGTGACTATGCTGCCGGTGACGGCGATGGCGAGCAATTCATATTACATTAATGGAAAAACTGTTCACTACGATGATTTTGCGTCTTCACCCAATGAATGCTGGGTGTATGCTAATAATATCTATAACAAGATTTGGGGACAAAGATTTTCTAATGACTTTGGAGATGCGAATAATTCGTTGAGAAATCTTTCTGACAGTGAACTTACTCTCACATCGGCGCATCTAAAGGCATATGTTTCCAATGCAAAACTCGGTGCGGTATTGCGTATTTGCAACAGTGAATATCTACATGGTTCCGATGGATGGGGACATAGTCAAATAATTGTGCAAAAGGATAGTAACGGTTTCACTGTGTTTGAAGGTGGGCTTTCGGCATCACCATACTGTCGAGAAAAATACTACACATGGGGAGGATACCTTAATTCGTATTCCTATGCTTACATAAAGTATATTAAGTGGCCAGGGGCATCGGCATATGTGGATTCCCACACCTGCGACAAGGGTAGCTATGTGTACTATGAAGCTGCGCATCCGCATTATAAGTGCTATAAATGCTCGATTTGCGGGAAGGTTTGGCGGGATACCTCAGCTCCAACAAAGCTGACGAATTGTGAGCAGTGCTATCCCCGCACGGCAACTGTGACCTATTACAATGCAGACGGTGCTGTGTGGACAACGGCCAGCGGTACGGCGGACACGAGTTACACCTTGAATGCAAGCTATCCCACGAAGTCGGGCAGCTATTTTGTTGGCTGGTCCTACACAGCGGGGACGAGCAGCTTCGACCTGCGACCCAATGACACCGTTACACTGAAGGGCAGCATAGACCTGTATCCCGTCTATGTTACCCACGAAGAGGCTGTGTCCGGGGAAGAGGTCTACATTTACGATATAAATGATTTTGATAGCGAGGGATACAACATTTCTTCGGAGGATCACACAGTTCAAACCCGGGTGGATAACAGCGGCTGGACCAGCTGGAGCAATTACTCTCTGACAGCGGCGACAGAAAGCGCCACACAGCAGGTTCGGACCACCAAGATGTATCGTTACTACTATTTCCTCTGCCCCAGCTGCGGACGGCATGAGCCGTTTACAGGGAAGAGCGATTGCGGCGCAACGATTTCGGGCGGCGCATGGCACGAGGGATGGTTTGATACACCCTATTCCGCTTGCAACCCCCAGAGTTTTAGCTATACCACATCGAAATACTATACGACTTCGCTGGGAGACGGCCAGGTATGGATATTCAGCGCAGGAAATCTAAATGATACATCGGTGGGTACAACGGATGCAACGGGAAGCGCATCTGTTATCGAAACGGGTTACAGCACAAGACAGTGGGTAACGAAGTTCAATACCGTTGACCGAACCGCCACGGCTTATCGAATCACAAAGGCGGCCCTTGCTTCCGGCACCTGCGGTGAAAACCTGACTTGGATATTGGATGAAAATGGCACCTTGACCATCAGCGGCACGGGTGCGATGACGAGTCCTGTGTGGTGGAATTCGTATAAGGACAGTATAAAAACAGTGGTAATTAAGGATGGCGTAACCACTATTGAAGAGGGTGCATTTGAAGACTGTGAAAATTTGACAAGTATTACTATTCCTGCCAGCGTGACAAAAATTGGGGATTATGCATTCGAAAATTGCACAAATCTAACTCATGCATCTATTAAAAGTAGTGTAGTTAGCATTGGAAGGTACGCGTTTAATAACTGCGAAGGCTTGGCGAACATCACTATTTCTGGCAGTTTGACAAAAATTGGAGATTATGCATTTAGCGGCTGCAGCAATTTGACTGATGTTTATTATGACGGCACGGAAGAGCAGTGGAAACAGGTCAAAATTGATAATGGAAACGATGCAAATTATTTGCTAAATGCCGCTACCATCCACTTTAAAGAGCCAGAGCCCCAGCCGCCGGTGGAGACCAGCGGGACGATTGCGGTATCTTCGGTTCGCGCCCGGGCGGGTCAGACCGTCACAGTGAAGGTTGACCTCAGCGCCAACAAGGGCATTTCCAATATGCGCCTGCAGATGTCCTACCCTAAGGGCTTTACGCTGGAGAGCATTCAAAAGGGAGATGCGCTTTCTACCCTGTTTTTCACGCCTCCCGGCAAGCTTACGGCCAATCCGGTAAACTTCGTTTGGGATGGTACGGAGGCAGACATGTCCGAGGGCTGCATCCTGGAGCTGACATTCCGTATTGCGGATACGGTGGCTGTAGGGGAGTATAGTATCAGCCTGAGCTATCAGAAGGACGATGTTTTGGACGGCAGTCTGGAAGGGATTGATCTGGCGCTGCAGAGCGGTACTGTCTCGGTGGTGGAATTTACTCGCGGCGACATTGACGATGACGGCGTAATCGGCATGAAGGATCTGGGCGCATTGCGGAAATATTTTGCCGGTGGCTATGACACCGAAAAATTCGTGATGGAAGCTGCGGACCTCGATGGTGACGGCGTTGTAACCATGAAGGACCTGGGTGTATTGCGTCGGTACCTGGCCGGCGGATACGATATAAATCTTGGCGAATAAAAGAAATGCACTGGTAGTGAGCGGATGAACAAAGACAAGAAAACGGTGGAATTGGAAAGGGCCAAGGTGGGGCGGAGTTGTCCGGTCTTGCGATTCTGTACATATTGACCTGCTGCCTGTGGGGCAGGTATCACGAGTATGTATCCTGCGTGGTAAGCGCTGCGCTGGCGGTTTGGCTGCTGCTGGGAGTGCGGCGTACGGGGCAGTTGGTTTTTGGAAAAAGCGTTGCCTTTGCTGCGCCATTTGTGCTGGCGCTGGCATATTTAGTCACAGGTTTGTGGGCACAGGACCAGGGAATGGCCCTGATCGGATTTGTAAAGTTCCTGCCGCTGCCGCTGTTCGTGCTGAATTTATTGCAGCGCAAGGGCGAGAAAGAAAACTGCCTGAAGACAATCCCGCGGGTCGGCGTGGGGATGACCATTTTACACCCAAGCGGGGAGCGAGGGCAGCGCAGAGATCTGCCGCAAGGAGCTGCGGAGCGTCCCGCAAATGCTGCAGCAGGTGCAGGAGTGTACCTCAGTGCTGGGATGGAAGATCGACGACAAGCTGGAGCTGGCGCTTACAGCAGAGTACCAGAAGCTGGTGGCGCAGTTTGGATAGGTGCGTGCAGACATTTTAAGCTTTTAATATAAAAATGTAGAAGAGGAAGGGTAACGCTTATGAAACGGAAAATTGCAAGTATCTTTTTGGCACTGGCAATGATTCTCAGCCTGATCCCCGGCACAGTGTTTGCAGGGGAGGGGACAGGGGATGCCCCGGCGAGCTTGTCGGATACGATCGTGGACTCCGGAACATTTGGCGAGGACGGGGACAATCTGACCTGGAGTCTCAGCAGTAATGGAACACTGACCATTAACGGTACGGGGGAAATGGGCTACCAGACACCCTGGATGAGCTATCGGGACAGTATAAAGAGCCTTGTCGTTGAGGAAGGCGTGACGACGGTTGGAAGATCGGCGTTTTCCGGATGCAATCAGCTGACTTCTGCGACTCTGCCGACTTCTTTGACAGAAATCGGACAGTCGGCTTTTTTGGGTTGCTTTAATCTTGAGAAGATCTGCCTTCCCGACACATTGAATGCCATCGGCGACAATGCGTTCGGTAGCGCATGGGATACGGCGTTTTTCTTCACCGGAAGCGAGGAACAGTGGAATGCGGTGACTATCGGCTCCGGCAACGAGCCGCTGGAAAATAAAAAGATCCATTTTAACGCCACATATCATACCTATGACGAAAACGGCATTTGTACCGTGTGCGGCTATGCCGGGCCCAATCACACGAGCCATGTAATGAGTGTCGGATACTATTACTCCGAAGACGGTCACTGGCAGGTCTGTATATACTGCGAAAAGCCTATGACGGAGACCGAGGCGCATGTATTTGATGAGGACGGTATTTGCTCCGTGTGCGGCTATGCCAGAGCGGGCCATACTCACAAAGCGGCGGAATATTATGGATGTGATGCGGACGGACACTGGAGCATCTGCCGTTTTTGCGGCCGGCAGATCGGACGGGTGCAGGCGCATGACTACGCGTATAGCCGCTGCAAGGTGTGTGGCCAGTACGAAGCCGATCATGTGCACAGCTACGCTTGGCTTGCCGAGGATTCGGAGCACTGGCAGGAATGTGAGATCTGCTACACGGCGGTGAACAAGGGAAAACATACTTTTATAAACAATGTGTGCGAAGAATGCGGGCTTTTGGATCCGTCGCTGGTTCCTGAATCTATTGCCGTCAGCATCAACCAGAACAAACAGATGACAACAGTCTTGACCTTTACAAACGGAAGCTCCCGTGAGCTGACGATCACCGGTATAGATATACTGAAGGGAGACGAAAAAAACTTCAGCGGAGTTATTTATACCAAGGAGGGCGTGCTGCTGGGCGGCGACTATTGGCTCTTGTCAAACGAAGCAGGGCAATACACCATTGAATATAGGCTCTACACGGGCGCAAAGGTGCTGGGCAACTTCGTCGATAGTAGAGAATGGGTCAAGCTGGGAGAACTTGCAAAGAAGCAAGGCATAGTAGCGGCGGACTGCACATATGCAAACGGCGTGTGGACGGTGACGGGTAAAGCCTACGATGGACAGCGTGCGGTGATGACGCTCAATGACAATCTGACCGTCCTGAACTACACGATAGGCGAGGATGAGTTGGTTAAGGCATCCGGCATTGTCACCGTTTCGGATGCCAAAGCTAAGCCGGGCAAAACCGTCACAGTGAAGGTTGACCTCAGCGCCAACAAGGGCATTTCCAATATGCGCCTGCAGATGTCCTACCCTAAGGGCTTTACGCTGGAGAGCATTCAAAAGGGAGATGCGCTTTCTACCCTGTTTTTCACGCCTCCCGGCAAGCTTACGGCCAATCCGGTAAACTTCGTTTGGGATGGTACGGAGGCAGACATGTCCGAGGGCTGCATCCTGGAGCTGACATTCCGTATTGCGGATACGGTGGCTGTAGGGGAGTATAGTATCAGCCTGAGCTATCAGAAGGACGATGTTTTGGACGGCAGTCTGGAAGGGATTGATCTGGCGCTGCAGAGCGGTACTGTCTCGGTGGTGGAATTTACTCGCGGCGACATTGACGATGACGGCGTAATCGGCATGAAGGATCTGGGCGCATTGCGGAAATATTTTGCCGGTGGCTATGACACCGAAAAATTCGTGATGGAAGCTGCGGACCTCGATGGTGACGGCGTTGTAACCATGAAGGACCTGGGTGTATTGCGTCGGTACCTGGCCGGCGGATACGATATAAATCTTGGCGAATAAAAGAAAGGAAACAAAAGATGAAGAAAAAACTGTTATCCATCCTTGTGCTCACAGCGCTTTTGCTGCAGTTGGTCGTAGGATCGGCCATGGCGCAAAACGGTGTTAGCGGAAGACTGACGGTGGAAAAGAAAACCGTCCCCGTGGGGACCAGAGAGGTCGCCGTTCAAGTGACCCTGGAGGAAAATCCCGGTATATCCAATGTGAGATTTGCATTCGCCTACCCGGAAGGCTTCACCCTCAAGCGCATTCAAAGGGGTGATGCGCTTTCTACCCTGCATTTCACGCCCCCCGGTAATCTGACGGCTAACCCCGTGACACCGATCTGGGACGGTACTGAGGCTGACACCAGCAACGGCGTGGTGGTAACCCTGACCTTTGATATCTCTGACCAGGTGAAGCCCGGCGACTATGCAGTGACCGTGAGCTACAAAAAGAGCGATCTTCTTGATGGGGACTTGAACGATATTGATATTGAGTTGGTCCAAGGCGGTGTGACGATTGTTTGCCCGCACACAGACAAGACCGAGCACGCCGCTGTGGCTGCTGACTGCACCAACGCCGGCAATGCGCTGTATTACACCTGCAACACCTGCGGCAAGCTGCTGGATAAGGACGGAGCGGTGATCGAGACTGTGCCTGTGCTGAATGCCCTGGGCCACAACCTGACTCACCACGACGCCAAGGCTCCCACCTGCGTGGCTGACGGTAATGTGGAATACTGGCTGTGCAGCCGCTGCAACAAGGCGTTCGCCGATGAAAACGGCACCCAGGCTCTGGAAAAGACCGGACTGGATGCCAAGGGCCACGACTATGTACACCATGATAAGGTAGCGGCCAGCCACGCTGCTGCCGGTATGGAGGAGCACTATACCTGCAACAACTGTGATACTTATTTTGATGCCCAGAAAAATGTAACAACCAGGGAAGCCCTTGTTCTGGACAAGATTCCCCATAGCTTCGGTGACTGGATCAAGACAGAGACCAATCACAAGCGCATCTGTGAATGCGGCGAAGAGGCGGATGCGGGAACGCACACTTTCCAGTGGATCATCGACAGAGCTGCCACCGAGGATGCCACCGGCCTTAAGCACGAGGAGTGCACCGTTTGCCACTATGCCAAGGCCGGTGTGGAGATCCCCAAGCTGGACCACACCCACAAGATGAATCATAATGCGGCTGTTGCCCCCACCTGCACCACTGACGGCACGGTGGAATACTGGCACTGCACCAAGTGCGGCAAGAACTATGCCGATGCTAACGGTGCAACGGAACTGACCAGCGTAAAGGCTGAAGCTCTGGGCCACAGCATGACCCATCACGCTGCTGTCCCCGCCTCCTGCGTGCAGGACGGCACGAAGGAATACTGGGCATGTGCTCTCTGCCACAAGAATTTTGCTGATGCCAATGGTGCACAGGAACTCACCAGCATCGTGGACAAGTCCACCGGCCATGCCTATGGAGAGTATGTTGTGACTAAACCCGCAACCTGCACCGATAAGGGGCAGGAGACCTCCACCTGCGCCAAGTGCAATGACAAGATTTACCGCGACATCAACGCCTTGGGCCACGACTATGGCGCATATGTAGAGACCAAGGCTGCCACCTGCACGGAACAGGGTGAGGAGACCGCTACCTGCTCTCGCTGCCAGGATAAGCAGGTCCGCAAGACCGATGCCCTGGGCCATCAGCCGGGCGAATTCACGGTAACCAAGGCTGCTACCTGTACTGATAAGGGCGAGAAAGTCGCTATTTGCGGCGTTTGCCAGGAAGAAGTCAAGGTCGAGATCCCTGCCCTGGGCCACAAGTGGGATAATGGTGTTGTGACCAAGGCAGCCACCGCTACGGAAAAGGGCGAAAAGACTTTCACCTGTGAGACCTGCCATCTGACCCGCACGGAGGAGATTGCAGCCCTGGGTGGCGGCGATGCCGGTGTGCCGACCGGCGACAATGCTCCCATTGCTGTGTTCGCCCTGCTGGCCGTCCTGTCTGCCAGCGGCGTGCTGGTACTGGGGAAGAAAAAGGCTGAGCGCGACTAAGCTAAACATATTTTAGAGTGTGAGCTGCCCATAGCGGCTTAGCACATTGCCATGAGGGGTCTCCGCAGAGACCCCTCATGGCAAAAACGGCTATGATAACTTGTAAATCATATTGTACATTCCAAAAGAGATTTGCGAAAAGATGAAGCTGTTTTTTCTAACTCGAAAACGGACCGGGGAGGATAGGACTATGAAAAAACGACTACTTGCAATGCTGCTGGCTATTGTGCTGCTGGGGACTTCGGTGGGGGTTACGAGCCTTTTCACCGGGAGTGGCCTGGGTGGCAATGGTACGCAGGGGGCTTCGGCCTCGGCGGATGCGGACGAGGGCGGCGGGGACAGCGCGGGCGCGGTGTCCAGCCGGTTGGGGACGGAGCTTCCCGACGGCATTAAAAAGGTGACGGACAAGGACGAGTCCGCCGACACGAAAAAGGACTCCGTGCTGGACGAGAACAACGCCCTGACGGTGCCCTATGACATCGCCTATCCCGAGGCATTTGAGAGCGAAGACTGCCTGTATTCCGGGGAGCAGATCATGGTGAAGTTCGACAAGAGCTTCCGTGGCAAGCTCACGGGCGCCATGAAGAAGGCAGGCATGACCGGCCTGGAGAAGATCATGGACATGGACAGCGGCTCCTGGTACATTGTCTCCGTCACCGGGGATGTGAAGGAGGTCATGGCGAAAGTCCGCGCCCTTAAAAATGTGAAGCTGGCGGAGTATGACTACCTTGTGGAGTCCACGGGCACCATCATCGACTCCAGCACGGTGGCGGAAGCCGTGCAGAGCAACGGGAGCTGGCGCGACCAGTGGTATCTGCGCAGCGGCAATTTGCAACTGGGCTGGGATCTGCTGCGCACCAAGGGCATCTGCCCCGGCGGCGACAGCAGCGTGACGGTGGCGGTGATCGACACCGGCGTGGACTATACCCACGAGGACCTGCGCTCCAACATTTGGGTAAACCCCAGAGAAATACCTGGTAACAACTTTGACGATGATGGCAACGGCTATACGGACGATGTGTACGGTGTTGACCTAATTGCCGGGGGCGGCAGCGGCATGGACGACCAGGGCCACGGCACCCATGTGGCGGGCATCATCGCTGCGGCGAACAACAACATCGGCATTGTGGGCCTGGCCTACAATGTGAAGATCATGCCCATCAAGGCGGGCATGGCCAGCGGCTATTTCCATCAGTCCAAAATCGCCCAGGCCATTCTCTACGCCTACGAGAACGGCGCGGATGTTATTAACATGTCCTTCGGCGGCAATGCCTCCTCCATCGCCGTGCAGGACGCGCTGGAAACGGCCTACACCCGCTGCATCCTGGTGGCCGCCGCCGGTAATGACGGGCTTGCGAACGGGGAACCGGGTGCGGCTACATATCCTGCGGCCCTGAGCTATGTTATGGGCGTCATGAGCGTGGACGAGTTCGGCGTGGAGAGCGACTTCACCAACTACGACAGCGTTGCCTACAACTCGGTGGAGTATGAGGTCTATGCCCCCGGCAGTCAAATTCTCAGCACCATTCCGGGCAACCGGTACGCCACATGGAGCGGGACCTCTATGGCCGCGCCTTATGTGTCCGCCATGGCGGCTCTGCTGCGCAGCTATTACACAGATACCTCTACCTATACTACGCGCTTTATCTATGGCCAGATCGCGGCTACAGGCAGCCGTAACGCCATTTGTGTGAAGCATGGCGCTGGACATAATATTCCAAAGATCGTTGACATTTATAACGCCCTGACCAAGCTACCCCGGCCGGAGGTCACTGCAACGGATGTGCTGGTTTTTGACGACGAATCTCTCAGCGACAAGAACAACGGAGACGGCGTCATCGACGCCGGAGAAACCGTGGCCCTGGCTTTCACCCTGCGCAACCGCTGGGGTATGGCTAAAGACGCAACCGTGTCTTTGGACGCGTTGAGCCAAGGAGGAATTAGCGATCCTTATATTGAATTTATACGCAGTACGATAAACTATGGCGAAGTGGGAACTTATACTACGCAGGACTGTGGAATAATTCGAGAAAATGGCGTGATTGCAGGAGTGGATGCGGCCAACTCCTTGCTGATTAAGGTGGCGGATGACTGTCCCAATGATTATATTGCGAATATAAATATCGCGGTTACTTGTAAAAATGGTTTAGACGAGAAAGATTCTGAAGAATATATCAGCGGTGCGCGTACAGAAATTACAGTGCGTCGAGGAGTATTGCTGCCTCGGATTTTTAACCAGGATGCAACACTTACGAAGGAAAACTACTACATTCTTCCCAATGGTTCGTTGATACCGGAAGATGTTACAGTTACGGTGGAAGCAGGTACACAGATTCAATTTTGGACAGATGATCCGAATGATGCATACGCTCAAGAAGGTGTTAGTTATTTTCGCGTAAATGGTTCACTAATATGTCAAGGTTCTGAAGAAGAGCGTATACGACTGTTTCCCAGTGACTTGATGAGTCAGTATTGTGTACAGCTGAAAGGAGACGGCATTATCAGCCTAAGTTACACGGATGTGGTGAATCCGTATTTGGATATTTCCTACGCTGATAATTGCACATTTACTCAAAACTATCGAAACACTGATTTTGGTATTCGATATCTGAATAATTCGGGCCTGTCAGAGAGCATCGTTAATGCAAAAGTGAATGCGAACAGAATAGAGAAATGCGTATTCTACGGATTGAATGGTATAGTAGATTCAAATTGCAACGGCTGCGCCTTTGTGGATAGCGCAATATATTTTTACTGCGCTCATGGCCTTTCAGATACTTACACAAATTGCCTGTTTTATGGTAATAATAACAGCTTTGGACAAGATATTTATTCAGCTTCCCGCTTTGTCTGCGCAAAAGGTCTGCTGGGTAAGTGGGAATCTCCTAATGTTATATTTATTAAGCAAGACCCTAATACTGGAGACACTTATATAGCTTTGGATATGGGCATATTAATGTATTATAATCGCTTCAATATGCCGCTTGAGATATATAAACGGTTTGCAAACTATTTGGGTGGGGATTTTGCAACTATTTCCACAGCGGAGGAAATGGACTTTGTAAAAAAGAATCTTGTCGTATTTGATGGCGGAACCTATTTGGGCGAGAACTACGATGGGATGATGTATGCATGGCAAGCGGATGTGCCTGGCGGAATAGCTTACTATGCACCAAGAAGAGACCAGTACTATGATAAGCCAATATATAAAGATACGGACCCGTGTATTAGTCAACCTCGAGCCAGCATAATTCTAAGAATTCCAAATACGGAGCCTGGCGTGGAATTGGAAACAAATGAACTGACAGAAGAGTATATCAAAAAAGCATGGGAGACTTTCAGAGATGCGGGGAAAGACGCCATATTTTATGGAAACGCTATAATAAACCGTATTGCAAGTGATAAGGCAGAAGACTGGATACAAATACAAGGGGTAAGCACTGACAAATATACAACAGAAAATATTGGATATAACTACTGGGGTACAGAGGGGCTCAGCGATAAAGTCAAGAAGGAAATAATCGAAAAGCAGATTTTTGATTTTGATGACTATCAGGAACTCTCTGACTTGATAACGGACCCGGTTCTGGAGACTGCCCCGGAGGAGGTTTGGCCGGTGGTGCGCACGGCGGAGGTGCTTAATGCCGAGGGCCAGCCGGTTTCCACGGTGGGCAATGAAAAGGTGACCTTCCGGGTGACCTTTAACCGGGACATGGACACGGACATCCCCCTGCGCGTGCGCTTCGGCAGCAGCTATCCCTACGCCGACTACGAGATAGAGGGCAAGTGGGAGGATGCCCGCACCTGGAGCGGCACCTCCACCCTGGCAACGCTGATCTCCAACGGCAACCAGTACTGGTCCATCGACAATGGCCGCTCCGCTGAGGGCCACTTGAAGCTCTATAAGGACTGGGGCCGGTTCACCTTTAAGATCGACACCACCGCCGCCCTGGCCATGAACATGCAGGCCGAGGCCACGGACAGCAGCATTAAGCTGACCTGGTTCCAGGACGACTTTGAGACCCTGGCGGGCTACAATGTCTACCGCGCCGACTACGAGGACGGCCAGTATAACCGCATTAACACCACCCTGATCCCGGCGGATGTGAAGGAGTTCATCGACACCAACATCGTCCCGGGCGAAAAATACTATTATAATTTCACCGTGGTCAAGACGGACCTGAGCGAGTCCGAGCCGTCCGGCAAGGTGTCCATCCGGGCCAAGGACACGGTGGAGCCGGGCATATACCATGACCTGGTATTCAACGCCTTTGCGGGAAATAAGATCATCGTAAAGGCGTATGTGTGGGACAACCTGCAGGTGTCGAGCGTGGAGCTTTTCTACCGGGTGACCGGCGCGGATAGCTGGAAAACCGTGCCTATGACGGCCAGCAGCGACAGGTATTCCGCCATCATCCCCGGCAGCGATGTGACCACGGCGGGGCTGGAATACTATATCCGGGCCTTTGACGGCACGAATTACAGCTACTGCGGCACCGATGAATCCCCGTTTGCGGTGCAGGTCCAGGAGACGGTGGACAGCCGCTCCATGGGCGATGTGAACCTGGACGGGCAGATCAATGTGCTGGACGCGCTGATGGTTTTGCAGGCCATCAATGACCGGCTGAACCTCACAGCGGAGCAGTTCGCCCGGGCAGACCTGAACGGCAACGGACAGCTGGAGGCCGTGGAGGTATTGACTATTTTGCAGTACGCCAACGGCACCATCGGCTCGGTGCTGCTCTAAGAGGGCGCGCCTATGAGCATGAAACAATTGCTTCGGCGGGCTGCGGCACTGCTCTGCGCCGCGGTACTGCTGGCAAGCTCCGTCTGCACGGCCTGGGGAGCCTCGGCGTTCCTCCAGGCGAGCAGCGCGGAAGCGGAAATCGGGGGAGAGTGTACGGTGCTGATCACCGGCTCCAACCTCCAGCTTCTGGCGGGCGTCAGCGGCACAGTGCAGTATGACGCCGACGCCCTGGAAGTCAATGGTACACAAATGCAGAATATGACGGGCGATGTGAACACGAACACCCCGGGGGAGGTCCGCTTCAGCGGCCTCTCCCTGGAGGGTATCTCCGGCTCCCGGCAGGAAATCCTGCGCATTACCTTTCGCGTGCGGGAGAACACGGAGCCGGGGGAGTACCCGGTGAATATCACCGTGGGCAGCGCCTATGACACCAGCCTGAACTCCGTCCACATGACCACCGTTTCCGGGGTCGTTACGGTGAAAGAAGAATCGACGGAGCCGGAGATCGCGCGGTTCTATTTCAGCATGGATAAACATTCCCTGCAAAAGGACGAGACGGTGACGGTGCGGATGCTCACGGACAAGGAGTGGAACCTGGCGGCGGGCAAGCTGCTGTTTACCTACGATGCGAAGGTTTTCGCCCTGGTCTCCGCTGAGCCTGCGAGCGCGCTGCGGCAGGCGACCTGCTCCATCGACACCACCCGCGCAGGCGCTGTGTCCATGACCTTTGCCCAGTCGGAGCCGGAGGGCGGCTATGAATACCTCTGCGTAAAGCTTCGCGCCATAGCGGACGGCAATGTGACGACCAAGGTGACGGTGGCCCCGGAGACGCTGTATACCGCGGACCGGGTACCGCTGGCGGGCACGGGCTGCACCGATGAATTGACCGTGTACAAGGTGGAGGAGCCGCCCGCGCTCCCGGCCATGCGCGTGGTCGCGCCCACGGAGCTTTCCACGGATAAGGCTTTCACCGCTTTGGTGATGGTAGACGGTGAAAGCGCCCTGGCGGCGGGCGACTTCTGCATCAGTTACGACCCGGAGGCTTTGACCTGTGTCAGCGTGGAGACGGATGCCGCGCTGAAAGACAGGGCCGGGGCGCTGATCATGACCAATGAAAATTTTGGGGACGGACAGGTGCGGTTTTCCTTCGTTGACCCTGCGGGCATAACGGAGGACACGACCCTGCTGCACATCATATTCCAGCCCAAGAAGGAAGGGGATTCGGCGCTGGTGCCTACCTGCGTCAGCACCCCCGTGACGGCTGACCGCGAGGCGATCACTCTGGATATGGTGGGCGCGGATTGCGCGGTGAAGGACCCGTTTTTTACAGTGCGGTTTTTCGCCGAGGACGGCTCGCTGCTGCTGAGCCAGTCGGTGCGCTACCGCGATGCGGCCACCCCGCCTGCGGCACCGGAGAAGGAAGCGGATGGTGACAACCACTATACATTCATCGGCTGGGGCGGGGACCACACCTGCATCACCGCAGACTGCGACTTCACCGCGCAGTACCATGCGGCCGCGCACGATATAACTACGGATGCGGCTGTCGCAGCGACCTGCACAAAAACCGGCCTGACGGAAGGGAAGCATTGTGCCACCTGTGGAAAGGTGCTGGTAGAGCAGAAGACCGCCCCCGCCCTGGGCCACGACATGGTAACGGATGTGGCCGTAGCACCGACCTGTACAAAGACGGGTCTAACGGAAGGCAGCCATTGCCGTCGCTGCGACGAAGCAACAACGGAACAGAAAATTGTTCCCGCTCGGGGACACTCCTTTGGTAAAAACCATATTTGTACGGACTGTAACGCTGAGGACCTCGTTTTGAAGATAGAGATACGCAGTTTGCCGACACAAACGATCTATGTTCGGAACAGGGATGCACTGAATGTGGCCGGTGGTCGCGTACTGGTCAGCTATGAAAGCGGTGCTGAGGAGGAGCTCGACCTAACAGACGGCATGATCTCCGGCTTTGACAATTCTGCTCTGGGCAAACAAACGCTTACGGCCACGATAAGCGGCAAGACTGCGGAATTTACGGTAATAGTCCTTGTGCTCGGCGACCTCAATGGCGATGGCATTGTAACCATGATGGATCTAGCCCTAATGCGCAGATACATGGCCGGGGGCTATGATGATGTGATCCTCATGCAGGAAGCGGCCGATGTAAACCTGGACGGCGAAGTCAATATGGCTGACCTCACCATCATACGGCAGTATCTGGTGGGCGGTTATGAGGCTGCGCAAGGAGAATGAAGGCTATACCGTATGTGTGAATTCAAGGCTGGCAGGTCAATAACTTGCCAGCCTTGAGCTATATGCGCTTAGACTTGATGTCCGTCATATCTTAATGAGAATCATAAGGGAATTCTGCATTTAAACAGCTATGGGGAAGCTGCGATGTTATCAGAAAGTTATCAATTCATTTTCGGCTTATTCTTTGCTTATGGCGTGGCAATTTTTGGGCTGCGAGAATTGAAATCCAAACACACCGCAGCGCCGCCGCAAAGCCTTGTAGCACGGGGCTTTGCGGGGTCCTTTCTCGAATTTGGCGTCAAACAGTTCCGGGAGTCTCAGAAAAAGCGTCATTCGTCGTAGCCAGCAAACCCTTGTGGCAACCCGCACTGCGGGCTGCTGTGAATGGCAATGGTGCAGAAAAGCGCCAATGCCTTTCTCCTGCTTCGATTTCGGCGCATCGAAAATCGGTCCGAACCCTCGCTCAAACTGCCTGGGGCTATCTTTACCTGCCTGTGCTCCTGCGAGGGCACACAGCGGCTTACATGGGCTAAAAACGGGGATTGAGGAGGCGGTTGTCTACTATGAAAGGAAATCGACAGAGATCAACCTCTGCCGATTTTTATTTTATTGATAGATTTGAAAAAAATGGGTAAACCTATCCGGGTTGTGTATAGAAACTTCAGTGTAATATAGAATGATTTTTCGTAAAGTATTCCCCTTGACGCAAAAAGGGCCGAAACCGCACAATTTCACGGCTTCGGCCCTTCCTGACGATATTTCTGACGGCTCTTACAGCAGCAGCGCCATTCGGTCCATGTTCTCTTTCTTCAAGGCAAAGGACGAATGCACATACCGATTCAGGGTGATATTCACATTGGCGTGGCCCAGTATTTCACTGAGGCTTTTCAGCTCGAAGCCTTTCTCCACGCAGCGTGTAGCAAAAGTATGGCGCAGGGCGTGAAAGTTGGCGTTCTCGATCCCGCACAAGGAGAGGTGCCGCTTAAAACGATACTGCAGCGCCCTCGGGTCCGGGCATTGATCCGCCGAATCTGACAGGATAAAGTCATCGGGATTTCCTCGAAATTTTTTCATGAGCGGCAGCATCTGTTCCGGCAAAGGAATGTCCCGAATGGAGCATTTGCTCTTTGGCTCGGCGTACAACATCTTCGTTTTCGGCCCGCCGCCCGGCTCCGGGTCGCGCACTCGCTGCGCCGTCGCCTGCACGCGCAGCACCTGCCTGCCCATGTCAATGCAGCACCAACGCAGTGCGCAGACCTCTCCGATGCGCAGTCCCGTGTATAGACAGAGCAGAACGGCAAACTTGTATGTATCCGGGCTATCCAATAAAAAAGTCGTAAGCTTTCGCTGCTCTTCTTGGGTGAAGACCCGCATTTCCGTTGCCTTTTGCTTGACTGATATCCTCTCCAGGCGGCATGGTAGCCGGATACCCTGGGCCGCCGCGAAGGATACCGTATCCTTGACGATCACGAGAATGTCCTGCACGGTTTTCGGCGCCAGCCCCTGTCCGCGTCCTGGCGGCCATTATGCAGCAGATTCTGCACATAATCCGCCACCAGCTCCGTGGTCAAGTCGCAGGCGCGGCAATCACCCAAGTAGGGCCGAATGTAGCAGCCCACGGTATGCCGATACTTCCCGTAGCTGGATTCCTTCACGGACAGCCTTTTGCTTTGCAGCCAAGCGTCCAGGATGTCACTGTAATGCAGCTGCGGCTGGGTCGCCGCCTGCTTTTGCGGGTTTTGGTTCCGCAGCTTCTCCTTCACCTCCCTGTAACTGCGCCCATAAAAATACCGAAAAGTCGCACGGCCATTTTCTGTGTGACCCGTTACGCTCCGCCCCTCCCAGCGTCCATCTTTTCGTCTGTATATGTTTTCTCCTCTGCGCGGCATAGCTGATTCCCTCCGTTTTTTCAAGTTTGACGGCGGCGCTGACGGCTTATAAAAATTTTTGGACTAAACCCATAAATTTGAGCGAATGTTTTTTCTTAACAAAGTTCATTTGCACAAATAATAAACAAATCCTCGTTGACATTTCACACGCCGCAGAGTATAATTTTAACTGAAATGGTATCAAATTGCATCGCGTCAAGGGGAATACTTTACGAAAAATCAGTACAGATTCCTTCAAAGACTTCACTCAACCGCATAATGACAAAAAAGCAGGCCCGAAAGGTTCATGAACCCGACGGACCTGTTTTATTATTTCAAATTTCTGTTTTCCGAGACTTCAATTTTAGGCAAAAAGCCCCACAATATGGATGTAAAAGTAAAATCAATCTTTCAGACTGTGCTCTCATACCTCATGAAAAAATTTTTTTCAAATTCTCGCGTTTCGAGACTTCATATTGAGGCAAAGCATCCCATAATCACTACAAAAGATACTGGTCTGCAGATTCGATTTGTGCAGGCAAAAAAATGCAAGGAGTTGAAACAAGATGAAGAAAAACGAAACCAAGATTTTTGATACGGCTTTTCAGGGCATTGTGGCCGTTATTACTGTTCGAAAAAAGGGCAATACCTATCACTTCACCGGTAAGCTGGCAAACAAGTTCGGCGGCGTGCTGACCGAGTACACACCCTGTAGGCGCACAGCAAAAGTCAAAAATGATTGGCCCTACCGGGAGATCGTGAATGCCCTGGAGAAAAAGATTCGGAAAAAGCATAAGCCGGTGATTCCGGGCAAAAAGCCCGATAATGCTGCACCGCTTAGTCCCGAAGCCCAAAACATTCAAAAGGCGTTTTCCAAGGTTAAGGCCATGAATCCGGAGGAGATCTATGATAACTGGATCCGCTCCACGGCCACAAGCGCCCTGAAGTATTTCGAGCGTCATATTCTTCCGCTCCTGAGCCAGCGCGCAGATGTGTCCTGCACGAGGGAAACGGCATTGCTCATCCAGAAGAAGATTCGAGATACCTTTCGTGTCTCAAAGACGAACGATTTAGCGGCCGAGAATAGGGCCGTATTCCGCCATTTGCAGGAGGCGGAGAAAATCTACAGGTGCATGGACCATCTCTCGGAGGGGCCGCTTCCCGTCTTTGATTTTTCCGCGGATTCAACTCTATTTGCCAGACAAGAGCAGTTCAAGGTCTTTCCACCAGCAGACAGGCGGAAAATTGTCAAAATTCTGGAGGAGAAAGCGGCTAAAAATCCGCTGCTTGTCAAGCGCTTCGTAGCCATGTTTGACGCAGGCCTGCGCACAGGCGAAGCTTGCGCGGTCCAATTTGATAACATCCAGGAGCGGGTCACACCCGCCGGGATCCGTTACGGCCTATACTGTGTGGAAGGCCAGGAGGATCCTG
>ENA-ORRQ01001227-ORRQ01001227.1-human-gut-metagenome-genome-assembly--contig:-NODE-1227-length-20255-cov-22.282921_pt1 | contig 20255 bp, 20 predicted proteins | sample MGYA00242177_ERZ509138 | MGnify/ENA primary metagenome ERZ509138 (study PRJEB26280, sample SAMEA2338628) | human gut metagenome | biome: human gut; feature: human-associated habitat; material: faeces... | reverse complement strand
AACTTCGGCTGACTTGGAGACTCTATGCAGAGTCTCCACAGAGTGGAGAAATCTCACTTCCCAATGGTACATGAAGCATTACGGCAGGAGATCTCTCGGCTCAGAGCATCATCGGAGCGGTTCCTGTCCGCCCCTATACCGGCACGCAGCCCCGCTCGAGATGACCATGGCGGCGGGCCGCTTAGTGGCAGGAGATCTTGGTTCAGAGCTTCATTAGAGCCCAAAGTCTTTCCCCCATGCCGGCACGTCCCTCCGCTCGGGATGGCCATGAGGGGAGCTGCTTACTATCATTGACCCGAATAAAGACATACAAAAAGACCGGCCCTGGCCGGTCTTTTTTGTTCCTGTTTATCGGAGTTCGTAGTTGTAGTCTTCTTTGAGAATGTGGATGGCGCCCATGTCGCCTTTCATGGCGGCTTTGATGAGCCAGCTCATGGCGGCTTTTTCGTCTTTTTCTATGCCTTCCCCGTTGGCCAGGGCATAGCCGTAGTGGGCCATGGCGAAGGGGTCGCCTTTTTCGGCGGCTTTTTGGTAGAGTTTCACTGCTTCCTCAATGTCCTCCTCTACGCCGATGCCTGCTTCGTAGCAGAGGCCCAGGGCGGCCCAGGCAGCAGGGATGCTGTTTCGGGCAGCCCGTTTGTAGCATTCGAAGGCTTTCGCCGCATGGTCTTTGGTGCCGCTGTGCGTGAAGGCAAGGCCCAGGCGGAGGAAGGCTTCTTTATCGCCCAGGGCTTCTGCCTCTTCTGCCATGTGCCAGGCTTTGGCGGGGTCCACGCTGCCGGCGGCGCCGGTAATATATTCGCCGCAGGCTACGGAAAGGAAGCCCCGGAGGGTCATGTCTCCGTCAGGATTTCCTTCGTCCCGGCCTTTCCGTATCCACATTTCGGCAGCAGCCAGGTCTTTCTGGGTACTGGTGCCCTGGGCATAGAACATGCCGGTCATGAGCATGGCGCTGGTATCGCCTCTTTCTGCTGCCAGAAGGTAGTAGCGGAAGGCTCTGTCCTGGTTGACTTTCCCCATAATGCCTTCGTCGTAGATTTTGCCCAGAAGAGAGGCGGCTTCGGCGCTGCCTTCGTCGGAGCAGTGCTCCAGCATCCTTCTGGCCTTCCGGGGATTCGGTTTGTTGCCGTTAATGCCGCGGAGGTAGAGTTTGCCCAGCGCCAGGCCTGCTTCTTCGATGCCGTAGTCCACGCTGATTTTGTAGCAGTTTTCTGCTTTGCTTTCGTCTTTGTCCAGGCCGTCGCCTTTTTCCCATTGGCGGCCCAGGACGAAGATTTCATAGGCTGCTTCCCTGGCACCCATATTGGCTGCTTTCCTGAAGTATGTGACTGCCTCATCCATATCCCCCATATGAAGGCAGTCCTGCCCCATGGAGTAGTAATATTCCATCATTCGATCAGATGCCATAATAGTCCTGCTCCTTTTTGGCGGCCCAGCCGCCGTTGAAATGTCTCCAGAAAGGCTTGGCCCGGGGCCAGGCAATGGAGATTATCTGAATTCTTTGCAGAGGTCTTCGAAGAGTGCTTCGGAAGGCTTTTCTACGTGGTCGATGAGCCGTACGTCTTTGGAGGGAACGATGTCTCCGAAGGGGACGCCTTCTTTTTCTTCATAAATGACGCCGGTGACAAGGCTGTCTGTTTCCGCCAGAAGGTGGAAGGCTTCGGCTTTGCTGGAGGGGTCGTAGGTTTCACGGACATCGGAAATCTTTTTCAGGTGTTCGTTGTACCACTGGACGGTGTTCATGTGGTTGAATGTGACGCAGGGGGTGAAGATGTTCACATAGGAGAATCCTTTGTGGTCCACTGCTTTTTCGATGATGTCCACCAGGTTTCTGCCGTCAATGGCATAGGCCTGGGCGACGAAGGTGGCGCCGGCGGCAATGGCCATGGCCGGTACGGCCAGTGGGGTCAGGGGGTTTCCATCCGGCGTGGTTTTGGTGACGAAGCCTTTGGAGGAAGCCGGTGAAGTTTGGCCTTTGGTGAGTCCGTAGACCTGGTTGTCGAAGACCAGGTAGGTGATATCCATATTTCTCTTCATGGCATGCATGGCATGGCCGAGGCCGATGGCGTAGGAGTCGCCGTCGCCGGAGCATACGATGAGGTGGGTGTCTTTGTTGGCGCATTTGATGCCCTGGGCGAAGGGAAGGGCCCTGCCGTGGGTGGTGTGGGCGCCGTAGCAGTACTGGTAGCCGCCGATGCGGGAGGAGCAGCCGATGCCGGAAATCAGGGTGATTTCTTCATTGGCCCAGCCTTTTTTAGCGCACACGGCGGAAATGGCATTCTGGATGCCGTAGTCGCCGCAGCCGGGGCACCAGTTTGGTACGATGGTATTTTTATAGTCTCTCGGTGAAGCCATAATCAGAAAACCTCCTTGGCTTTGTTCACAATGGTAGAAGTGGTAAAGGGTGTGCCGTCGTACTGGAGAAGGGACAGCAGTTTGTCATGACAGTCGAAGTGAATGGCAAAGAGTTCACGGAGCTGGGCTGTCAGGTCTTCTTCTACGATGAGAACTTTCTTTGCGCCTTCCACATAGGGACGGAGGGCTTCGGTAGGGAAGGGAGAAAGAAGACGGAGCTGGAGGTGGTTCACTTTCTTTCCTTCTGCTTCCAGTTCTTCCACCGCTTCTTCCAGGGCTCCATTGGTGGAGGTAATGCCGATGAGGAGAAGGTCGGTGTCTGTGTCTTCATGGGTCACATAGAATGGTTTCACTGCCTGGGGAACGGCTGCAAATTTCCGGTGCCGTTTTTCCATTTCCATGACGCGGTCGGCCTGGCCTTCAGCAGGCTTGCCGAATACGTTGTGTTCCAGGCCGGTGGAAAGGAACATGCCGTTCTTCACGCCGGGAATGGTTCTTGGGGAAATGCCGTCTTCGCTGTCTTCAAAACGGTGGAAATAGGTCTTCTTCTTTGTATCCAGTTCCGGCAGCCCTTCGGTGAGAAGTTTGCCGCGGTTAATCCCTACGCGGTTCAGGTCAAAGGCCGGTACGGACTGTTTGCACATACCGAACTGCAGGTCCGAGAGCACGATGACAGGGGTCTGGAATTCTTCGGCCAGGTTGAAGGCTTCCTGGGTAATGTAGTAGCAGTCTTCAATGGAAGAAGCAGCCAGCACGATTTTTTCCGCATCGCCGTGGCCCGAGGCAATGGCATAGCGGATGTCGCTCTGTTCTACCTTGGTGGCCATGCCGGTGGAAGGGCCGGCACGCATAACGTCGATGATGACCACCGGGATTTCTGCCATGGCTGCCATGGAAATGGATTCCGCCATGAGGGAGAGCCCGGGGCCGGAGGTAGCTGTGAAGGCACGGACACCGGCATAGCCGGCACCCATGGCCATCATGCAGGAGGACAGTTCGTCTTCTGTCTGTACCACGGTGCCATGGATTTTATGAACTACTTTAATCATGTATTCCATGATTTCAGAAGCAGGGGTAATGGGGTAGGATGCCATGAAACGGGATCCGGCAGAAATGGCGCCCAGCGCAGCAGCTTCGTTGCCCAGAAGGTAGAGCTGGTCTTTCTTCGGCGGGGTAGCCAGCTTGCCCAGTTCTACGCCGTGCATGGCAGCAATGGCGGTATCATAGCCTTCCTTGAAGATTTCCTTGTTCTTCGTAATGATGTCTTCGCCCTTCTTGGCAAAGCGGTCTGCAATGAAACCGTAGAAGGGATTTTCCGGGAATCCCAGCACGCCGGCGCTCATGCCCAGGGCTGCAATATTCTTCATCTGCAGGCTGCCGTACTTTTTGGCCAGTTCCGTAATAGGAAGAGCCAGCACGATGCGGCCGCTGTGGGCTTCAAATTTCGGATGGAAAGCATCGTCAGCAATGATGACGCCCCCTTCCGGCACTTCTTTGCCGTGGAGATCGATGGTCTCCTGGTCCAGGGCTACCAGACAGTCTACATGCTCGCCAATGGTAGCCACTTCCTTTGTGGCAATGCGAAGAGCAATGGTTGTATGACCGCCTTTAATACGGGATGCAAAAAGACGCTGGCTGAAAAGGGAATATCCTTCCTGTGCCAGCACACGGCCCAGGATTTCGCCGCAGGACTCTACGCCCTGCCCCTGCTGGCCGCCCATTTTCCAAATAAAATCACGTTTCGTTTCCACTCCATCTGCCTCCTTGGTGATGAATCACGGGAAATGTTAAGAAATCTATATAGGTGAATCGCTTTTACACATACTCACACATTTTTATTATACCACTTAAGGCCTGGGAAATCTTGAAAAAAAATAAATGGAAATCGAGAGCGCAAAAAGAATGGAAGGCCCCATAAAAAAGAGCGCCCTTTGAAGGGCGTCCTCTTTTTCTTTGCTCTATTCTCCCATCACTGTCTTTTCCCGGGGCAGTTCCGCTTGGCCTGGAATTCGTCGGCCTCCAGGCAGTACACTTCGCAGCCCTTCAGCATACCATCGGTGATGGTCCAGTCTTTTCCTGAAATCTGCTTCATGAAGGATGTGAGGATTTCTTTCTTTTCTTCCTTCCCTTGGATGATGGAAATATGGCCGCTGCCAATGATGCTCATGTAGGCATTGGTATAGAGGGCGGGGTTGGTATCATGGGGAATGACCTTTTCTCCCGTATCCATTTCAAAACCGGCGCGGCCGTCCTTTTCTATGAGTTCCCTTTTCAGTCCCCCTGTGGCGCCGTGGAAGAAGAGGGACAGTTTCCCTCCCTCATAGGTATAGGAATAATTCACCGGCACCACGTAAATCCGTCCTTCGTCATAAAGTCCCAGGTGCACGATGCCGCAGGCATCCAGGATGCGGCGTATCTCCCCTTCCTCTGTCACCAGTCTGTCTTTCCTTCGCATGGCTCGATGTTCCATTTCCATAGCAGTATCCTCCTTTTTATGTATTATACCCCATGAGGGCAGGGAGGGTCTCTATATTTCTATTTTCCTATCCTCTGCCATGTAGAGTTTCCTGTAGTAGAAGAGGACGGCTCCCATGCCCAGATCAGTGAGCAGCCAGCTTACAGGGTAGACGGCCATCAAGGTATGGAAGGTGGGGCTCCACTGGAAGAAGGTGGCCACATAGAGAATGCGGGAGCCGCAGATGATGACGGTCACCATGATGGCAGGCCCCAGGGATTTTCCAAAGCCCCGGAGGAAGCCGGATACCATTTCGATGATAAGGTCCAGCACTTCGGCCCCCAGAATATAGGCCAGCCGGATATAGCCCAAGTCAATGACACCCCTGTCGGTGCTGAAAATGGAAAGGAGGGGCCTGCCCAGGAAAAGGATAAGGCCGCACACCGCCGCCATGGCGCCAAGGCCCTGGAGGAAGGTGATGCGAAAGATTTTCCGGCAGCGGGAAAGGAGCCCGGCGCCGTAGTTCTGGCCGGTGAAGGTGGTGCAGGCCTGGCCGAAGGCATTGATGACGTAGTAGGCAATGATTTCCAGGTTGAAGGCTGCTGCCGAGGCGGCCATCACTTCTGTTCCCAGACTGTTGATGGCAGACTGGATGACAATGTTGGAAAGGCTGAAAACGGCGCCCTGGACGCCGGCAGGCATGCCTACGGAAAGGATTTTCTTCAGCATGGACCAGTCGAAAGCCGCTTCCTTCAGGGACAGGTGGACAGAGAGGGATGTATGGGACAGAAGGGCAAGGAGCATGAAACTGCTCAGAAGAGTGGAGCACACGGTGGAGGCCGCTGCGCCGTCTGCATCCATGTGGAGGCCCAGGACGAAGAACAGGCTGGATGCCACCTTCACCATGCCGGAAATGAAAAGGCACAGGAAGGGGGTCCTGGTGTCTCCCTGGCTCCTGAAAATGGCGGAGGTGAAGTTGTACATCAGTATGCCCGGCAGGGCCAGGAATATGATGCGCAGGTAACGGAGAGACAAGGGCCGCACTTCTTCCGGTACGGAAAGAAGGTCCATCAGGGGCGATGCTGCCATTTCCCCTACTGCCATCATGATAAGGCCGCCGATGAGGGAAGAAAGAATGGCGGTGTGTACGGCCCTGGTCACGCCCTGCCGGTCCTTTCGGCCGGTGAGCTGGGAAATCACCACATTGGCGCCAAGGGAGATGCCGATGAAGAGGGTCACAATGATGCCCACCACGGGCCCATTGCTCCCCACGGCGGCCATGGCGCTTTTCCCTACAAAGCGACCCATAATGAGGATGTCCGCTGCATTAAAAAGCTGCTGGCAGATGCCTGTCATAGCCAGCAGCAGCGCAAAGGACCAGGTCTTGTCTGCGATGGAGCCATGGAGCATATCCATTTTCTTCATTGTCCTTCCCCCTTTGCCATCATATACGTAAGGCGCCGGCTCTTCGCCGACGCCTTTATTATATCATCATGGCAGTCCATGAAGCTGAAAGCCTTCGCCTTCTTTGGGCTATGATTTTCGCCTGCCCCGGCGCCCGTGAATCATAGTTTATGGCACTTCATAGACTTCCTTCACCAGTCGGAAGGCCGCCCAGGCTTTGGGCCAGCCGGCGTAGAAGGCCACCTGGGTCAGGGTGTCCGCCATTTCTTCCAGGGTGACGCCATTGTTTTTGGCATTCTGGATGTGGTACTTGAGGGAAGAATCGGTGATGCCCTGGCTCACCAGGGATATGACCGTAATCAGGCAGCGCTGTTTCACAGACAGTGCGTCCTGCTTGTTCCATACTTCCCCGAAGAGAATGTCATCATTGTAGCGGGCAAAGTCGGGAGCCGTCTGTCCCAGCACATCCCGGCCTGCGGTCTGTACGATTTTCTTTGTCACAGGTTCTCCTTTCGTCGCTTCTGCAGAAACTTCCATGCCGGCCATGACCATGATGACAGCAATGAAAGCAGAAAGTACCTTTTTCCTATTCCATTTCATAATTTCTCAAATCCTTTTTCGTCCACCGGCTCAAGCCATTCATTGGATACCCCTTCTCCTTCTCTGGAAAGGGAAATGTGCTGGAAATGGCATCCCGGAGCGGCACCGTGCCAGTGTTTGACTTCCGGCGGGATGGTCACCACGTCTCCGGGATGAAGTTCCCGGGGCGCCTGCCCTTCATACTGCAGGTACCCCTTCCCCGATACCACAATCAGCACCTGGCTGGTACCGTGATGGATGTGCCAGTGGGTGTGGGCGCCGTTTTCAAAGGTCACGTTGTACACGGGAATATCTTTGTCTTCAGACAGGCTGGCCAGCCAGCTTCTGCCGGTGAAAAAGCGGGCATACCCGTCGTTGGGGCTTCCTATTTCCATGACGGCGCCTTTTCCTTCCAGTGCTTTTCTGATTTCTTCCTTGTTCATGCGATGTGTCCTTTCTTATTTATTTCTTCAATGAATGAATCCACCCGAGCACATCATCGGTTTTCCCGCCGCCGGTGAAGCATTCACCGGGAAGCCAGGTGCCTGTTTTAGCAGCCCGGGCCAGGTTTTCCCCGCTGTCTCCCAGGGGACTGCTGTAGGAGGTGGCAAAGGGGATCACTGTTTTGCCTTCAAAGCTGTGATGTTCCGTGAAAGTATACACAATGGCCGGCGCCTCGCCCCACCAAATGGGATATCCCAGATATACTACCCGGTAATCATCCCAGTTGGCTGCATCGCCTGTATATTCCGGACGGATGGAGCTGTCTTTATGTTCCATGGACACCCGGCTGCTGCTGTTATTGTAATCCAAGTCCGCTTCCGTATAAGGCACTTTCGGCGTAATGGCAAAGAGATCACTGCCTGTCTCTTTGGCAATGGTTTCCGCCGCCTGCTTCGTATGGCCGCTGGCGGAATAGTACACCACAATGGACTTTCCCTGGGGCACGGCCGTTCCCGATGAACTGCCGCTCCCCTGAGAGGCGCCGCCGCAGGCACTCATTGTCAGGGCCGCTGCTGCCACTGCCACTCCCATGACTGCTTTTTTCCACATAGTAAACCTCCTGTTTCAATTCACAACCCTTTTATTCCAGAGTAGTACTTTTACCCTTTCTCCTTATTATAGGAGAAGGCCTTCTTCCTATCCAATACCTTGTTTTTGCAGGAATACATGCTCTAAAGGCATGGATGTGACGGGATGGGCAGGAAACTTCCGTGGTGTGCCATCACTCGCAGCCCCATGGAATTTCTCCCATCAAAAAAAGACCGTGAAGACATGCCAATCATTTCTTCACAGCCTTTTTTCCATAACGATTTTCTGATGGTAAGATGCAGGCCCATTGGTCATCTCGAGCGGAGAAACCTGCCGGTATGGGGGAAAGATCCGGGCTCTCGAGACTCTGAGCTAAGAAATTTCCTGCCGCCATGCGCCCTGTACCATGGGGCATGAGATTTCTCCACTCCGCTCCGCTTCGGTCGAAATGACGAGGTTCGGGGCATCATTTTATCATTGGAGGAGTAAAGTATCTCCGCTCCCCGTCGAAATGACGGGGCGGAGCAGTATCTGTGTCATTCATGTATTTCTTTACAGCCCCATCAACCGCTTAGGAGTCCCCTATTCCTTTCCCGCTATTTTCAGCCGATCTTTCCTGTTATAGAGGTATACATAGTAAAGGTCTCCGTAGAAGGGATTCCTGAACTTTCTGGCCGCATCATCCACTTCGATGATATGGCCTTTTTTCGTCACCATGCGGAAGGAAAGGAAGTCAATCTGTCCCGGATTATCCGTCCTGGCAAGCTGGCGGTGGAATTCTTTTTTCATGGGATCTCTGTCATCGGGATGGACCACAGAGAAGAAGGTGCCGCCGGTGTATTTCGTGAAGTCTTCGTAGTCGTCACATTCCAGAAGGTCCACCATCACCTTGTTGGCGAAGAGGATTTCTCCTTTTTTCGTGGCCTTCATCACCAGAATGCCACCGGGGAGATGGTCTGCCACATCGGTAAGGTTGAAACTAAACTGGGACCGTTTGTCAGTAACCGTAATGGAGCTGTCAAACTGGCGCCAGCCGGCCTTGCCATTGAGCTTGGCGCCGTAAAGGGCATAGTCGGCGCGAATGCAGAGATTGCCGTAGGAATCGCCCTGTTCCGGATAGGCAGCGCAGCCCAGGGAGGCATAAAATTTCACTTCCCTCTTCCCGGCCATGAAGGTATGGGGAGTCTGGGTAAAATCATCCATGGCTCTGGTAACGGAGCTGAAGTCCTCGTAGGGGCGGAAAAGAATGAATTCATCGCCGCCATTTCGGGTGATGATGGATTCTTCGCCGAAGGCTTCCCTCATATCCCGGACCAGCGTTTTCAGGGCTTCGTCGCCTACGCTGTGTCCGTACACATCGTTCACCAGCTTGAAGTTATCGATATCCAGAGCCAGCACCATCGCTTTCTGGCCGGCATGGGCCTTCATATAGTCCGCCACCGCCTCGTCGCCGCCTTTGCGGTTGAACACGCCAGTCAAAGGATCCCTGCCGCCACTCCGCTTCAGGTCACCATTGGCCTTTTTCAGCGCCCCATTTTTCCTGAGAAGGAAGGCAATGAGGGTGGTCAGGGAAAAGCCTGATATGGTGGCGAAGAAGAGAAGCAGCCAGTTAATGCTGCCTCCCTGGGGCCGCAGCACAATGGACCACAGATCTCCGGCAATGATTCTTTCCGCATGGGGATTCCCCTGTTCTGTCATGCCCCGCTCCTTCACCAGATGCGGAGTATCTTCCCAGCCATAGCGGTGATAGAGGCTGAAGTCCAGCTTCTGGGCGCCCAGATTGGAAATATTGGCAGTGCTCATGACCCGGCGCTGCTCTACGGCCAGTATAATATAGCCCCAGAAGGATTCGTTGCCATTCTCGTCATGACGGTACACAGGGCGCAGAAAGGCCATCATTTTATAGGGAAGTCCCAGGTCCAGAGAGTCCACCAGCACCAGCCGGTGTTCCATGCGCGCCGTGTCCGCAGCCTTCTTCAAGGAACCTTCCAGGAAGCGGGGAAAATCCATCTTTCTCGTATCTTCCGCCGTAAACACCACCGGTTCTCCCTTTTCCGGCAAAATCTGGATGCTTCGGATCATGGGATTCATGGCCATCACCATGGCCGGTTCCTGGGGATGGACCAGGTAGTCTGCCGGGTCAGCCTCCAGCTTGGAAGCCATAATCTTGGTTACCACATCCCACCATTTCACCATGCCGTCTATGCCCTCCAGTCGATGGATGGCATAGGGCGTATAGACTTCCCCTTCCTTCTGCTGGTGATTGATATAAAGAAAGCAGTCCAGGCCCAGAGTCAGCAAAAGGCCGGCTATCATAACGGGTAAACTCAGTGATTTTATCATCCACCTGATTCTACACATCATCATACCGGCCTTTCATTAAAAACCAGGATACCTTCCTATTACGGTTCCATTATACACTTTTAAAAAAAGGGAAACAAGCCGCATAAACTGCGAAAAAATACCGGACTCAGGTCCGGCATTTTCTCAGTCAGGGTTTTAAAATACTAGAAAAATCATTTACCAGCGTTCTTCAGGGCAATTCTCCAATCTCTGCCCTGCTGGTGCACATCATTCACATCGGCTTTCTGCACAGCATCCTTATTGAATTCCACATCTGCCTTCTGCTGGGCCGAGAGGTGGATGTCCTGGTTCTGATCAGGCTGGCCTTTCTTTTCAGCGTTATAAAGGGCAATGCGCCAGTCTCTTCCCGGATCTCCGGCGGCAGTGCCGTCAGCGGCCTGTACGCCCATGGAAATGCAGGACAATGCGATTCCTGCAGCTGCGAGAGCCATGGTTACTTTTTTCATTTCTATCTACTCCTTTCCTGCAGCCAATGAATTGGCTGTTTATGCCATTATATTACTTGAAGTAATTATTGTAAATAGAATTTCAAAGTTTTCTTCATCATACCTCTTTCCAGGAAGGAATGCCGTTCTTTAGAACATAAAAAAAGACTGTGAGGAAAGGATCTTCTTTCTTCACAGTTCTCTGATCTTCTGGAGCGGATGAAGGGAGTCGAACCCTCCTGTCCAGCTTGGGAAGCTGGCGTTCTACCGATGAACTACACCCGCATACTAATATGCATAGATGATACCATACTTTCTCTGAATTTTCCAGTTTTTCTGATAACTTCCTTTAAAGAAAATGTTTCTCATGATTTGCCATCATTTCATGTTATTTTTTGAAAACAAGATGTGATAAGGTGTGAAAACAGTTTCACACCTTACTTTTTTGGAAAAGCAACACCTTATTTAATAGTTGGTCATTCATCCGCCTTCACTGAAAAAGTGCGTAGTGAGGAGTAATTGAGCAACTTCAAATCGTTTTCTTCCATATATTCATGTAAAACCCTCAAATTGTATAACAAATCCATGACTAAATCAAAAAATGACACTTCCGTATTCACATCGCACTGATCTTTTCGTCGGATATACGCTGTAACCAACTGATTGCAAGCCTTCTCCGGTGTTATATCATTTCTTATACCACAAAAGATTTTTATTTTAGGATTATTCGCCTGCTGAAGTTCACAAATTTTTCCTATGGTATGAAAAGAAATTACATTATCTACACTGTCATAAATTTGCCAATTTACCTTTCCCAATAGCCAATTTACCTTTCCCAATAATTTCTTCCTAGCCAAATCATCCACAGCAATCCCTTTCAATGTATCATAATAAGAAACCATCTCATCAGGATTTATGGCAAGATGATCAATAGCCGTCTTTAGTGTTGCAATATCCTGTTCATATGTCACATTACCTTTCTGAAAAAAATCACGTGCGAGACAAGCCAGTTTTTGACACTGATTTAAATCTTTATAGTCTATTCCTTCCAGACTTTGATACCGAATAGTATGTCCCCATTGTACTAAGTCAATACTTTCTTCTGTTTTTGTTAGTCGCCTTTCATGATTGATCAAAATCCTATTCTGTTGGTTTTTTTGATCCACTAAATTCTCTAGGTAAATACCATATTGGCCGACCTGCATTTGTAAACCATTCAGTTTCGTCTTCACTGCACAAATCAGATCCAAAGTCATCACATTTTGTTTTTGCAGTTGCATCAAAGTTTCTCGCAAAGCATACTGTGCCAAAGTTTGATTTTGATTGATTTTATCCTGCAATTTACGATTGCTTCCCGTAATGCTTCCAACAAATCTAGCCAAAAAGCCCTTACTCGATAATTCTGCCTTTGCGTTGTCAACTTCTGCTAAAGCAGAAATACATTGGAATGTCAACTCATCAATCTTTTTGGTATCATTTCTATATGCAGTAATTTTTTGCTCAATACATACGGCTAATTCTGTTTTATACTCTTCTAGGTCATTAGATTTTTGTATCAAAGAACTTTGTCGCTTCATACGCCCCTCCTTATAACTGTCACAGCTTTTCTCCTATACGCTGCAGTGAGTCATTGATTAGTTTTTCTCTTTTAGCATAGGTTACTTCTTCATTGTTCATTTGTACCAAGCATGATTCACCTTGTACACCAATGATATGAGATTGCCGCTTAGCATATAAGGCTTTCAATCGAGAATATAACTGCCTTGTTTCTTCATTAGATAGTTTCTCCCCTTTTCCATTTGCCATATCCGAAAGTTGTTTTGTAATCCGCCCTTCTTCCGAATCATCTGGGATAGCCTTTTTTGTTTCTTCTAATGATGTACTTCCAAATACTCTTGCAAGCCCATTAGTAAACTCATCACACTTTGGCACAGAAATAGGTGCTCTGCAGCAAATCACTCGATGTATCGCTTCTTCTACCAGAGTGTCAGCAAAAAGTTTTTGATCTTTACTAGCAAACATACAAAGCAAGACTTCTGCATTGAGTAATTTCCGCAGTTCTTCTACTACTAGCAGACATTCCTCTTGATTCAACCAATATACATGTGCCAGTTGCTGCAAACTATTCTGAAGAATTTCAATCATCTTTTCTGCATCGGATTCATGAAATTCAGCAATCAATTTTTGCGCTGCACTACTACTTAATGAACCAACAATCATCCCACCAGCAATAGCACCAAGAGGACCAAAAAGCGCCCCTAAAAAGGCACCCCCAATATATCCTCCAACAATTCCTGTTGCCAATACCGAAACTTCTGCCATAAGTTGAGCAGCAGAAATGCGTCCTCTGAAATAATTGATGATATTTCCAGAAGATAAGACAACAATCGTAACTGTACTAGCAATGACATTGCTCCGCATGAGTTTGGCTAAATTGCGTGTAGCAGCTTCTCCATAAATAGGCGCCCCAGTGCGAAGGAAATTCACAAGAGCCTGTCTCACCGAAGACGGTAAAGCTTTAACCAACGCAATAGAAGGAGTCATCAATACTTGATTCACTCCGGTTCTTGCCATTTGCGCCGTTCCTACTGCAATGAGAAACCCTGCGCCCCCAGCCTGAAGTCCCGCAATCAAAGCCTGGTCGACAGCTTTTTCTACGCTTTCTCCATTCCATATAGCCTGTGCAAATGTAATCGTAGCAGAAACCCCCAGTGCACTGGCCCCGATAACTACCCCATGGGCCGCATCAAAGGTCAAAGATTCAATAGTTCCTGCTTTCGCAATCGCTTTTGCCTGGGCATAGGTCACGTGCCCCTTCCGAATCAAATCTTTGGCTCTCTTTGGATCACTAACCCCAGGAACCTTTCCTTCTTTGATTTTTTGTTCCATGCACCGCACCGCTTCATCATATTGATCGCTCGGTACTTCTAGCTGCATAGGATTTCCATTCTTATCCAAATAGCGATAGGAGCCTTGGCCTCCATTTTCAAAGCCTGCATTGACAGAAGTCCTAGCATCTTGGCAATACTTGGTTTGGATAAACTGTCCGTCAACCATCCGGTCCGCACCATTCTTGGCGTTGTCATTGCCTACGATTCTGGCGTCTCTACCAAATAGGGTATCGATCCCATCATTCACCTGTTCAGCAGCATAGCCATGCCCCTGCCTTGCATGACATCGATTCAATTGGTCCGCATGGGCTGCGCTTTCCAATGAACTATCCAGCCCTGACATAGTTTGTCCCAGTGGTACTTCATCGTTTATTCCATCAACCTTCAATGATTCGGTATCGGCTTTTGGCTTATTATACTTGGGATTTTTCAATACATTGCCCCAGTAAGATGTATCTTTACTCATGTATTCCACCTACTTAGCTTTGACTACCTTTCAGTACTTCGTCAATCATTGTCTGATAATCCAATATATTATTGCGATTCATTTCTATTTGCATAATTAATTGTTCTCTTTTCATTAACAACAGTTCCATTTTTTTCCCTTCAATATCTTTCTCGATTTCTTTTTTATAAGAATTGGAGGTGTTTTTAACAACTAACCATATTTTACTTATTATATCTCCTTTGATTTTTTCTACGATTTCCATAATGGATTTCTTTGTCAACTTGTAATTATCTTCATCAAACTTCTTTAACTGTTCAGATGTATCTAAAATAGACACATTATCGGAACCAAAAATTTTAGATATAATGCTGCCACCTTTAGCAGTTGTTTTCGCGCTTTTAACTAATATAAATTGGCGTGTATACACGCCCTCTTTCTCAATTAACTCCTTAACTTTTTCAAAGTATGCTTGTATAAGATCATTTTGCAAAGCAATCATTTGTGATTTTACGCCTAATTCATTATCACAATCTATCATTAATTCATTTTGTAAGCGACTCTGGCAATCACGAAAAATATCCACTTGACGCAGTGATAATTTCTTGAACCGTTTTAATCGTTCTAAGGCAGACCCTTCTTTCTCGTTGATTTTCTCTACCTCTTCTTTGTATTCCTGTAGGATATCTTCTCCTTTCTTTTCTAATTTCCCGATATTATCCATATATTCATATGTAATTTCATCTAAAACTTTATGCATCTGATCATCCAGATCTATAATTTCTGACTGTAACTCGGCTATTTTTTCAGACAGCTCCTTAGAATTTTTTATTTTTGATTGTTTTTGTCCTATTTCATACTTTAATTGCATTTCACATTCTTCATACACTCTATTCATATTTTGTATAAAATCTGCCAATGCGAGATATTGTGCCTTTCTGTCAGATAAAATTGATGTCTGTCCGATAGAAATTTCGCTTCTCACTTCTTCAGTGTCCATTACGCTAAATTGATTAGTTCTAATTCGCCTTGCTTGATTTTGTAATTTTACTAAAGATGTATCATCTAAAAGAAACTTTACCTCACTATCGCTAAGTAAAGCCAAAAATGCACAATAACAATCCAAGACAGCTTTTTTTAAGTTTTGATCACCATTAGTTGTTACCATTTTAAAATTCTCTTCTTTCAAAATACGATTCATTCGCTAGATTTTAATTAATAAAATCGCACTACTCACGGAATCATTTTCACTTTATCCCCCTGACTCCCCAGCCACATATCGATACCAATCCCGTAAGCTTCGGCGGTGATGGTGTAAACGCCCTCTTTTTCTTCTAGGATTTGCGCCGTAGGAAGTCTATCCAGCACAGCTTCTACGGAAGGGCCGCTATAGGTGAATTTCACACGCCGCAGGGAACCTGGGTACATGAATTGCACCCGTTTCCGGAATTCGCCATCTTTGAAGCGGTCCGCATAGGGGATGTGAAAGGTATTTCCTGTGCTTTCCATGTCTTTGATACGGTCCACCCGGAAGATGGTGGGAAATTCAGTTTCCTCCTCTTTGAAGGCCACCAGGTAGAAATAAAACTCCGAGAACAAAATAGCTACAGGCTTTACGTCGTGGTGCCGCTCTACGCCGTCTTGACGAATATAACGGATATGTAGGATTTCCTGTTTCTGAATGGCCAGTGACAGATCCCATAACGGGTCCAGCAGTTTCTTTTTGTGATGAAGCGGCACGTAGTAGAAAGTTTCATTTTTGATGATGTCTTCTACGGTGGTCCGATCTTTTTCTATGCAGGCAGCGGTGAGCTTGTCCAGGATGGTATGCAGTTCTCCCGGTTCCAGTGCGCGGCTTTCCAGAAGGATTTTGGCTAATGCCAATATTTCTTTGTGATTCAAATGTTCATAGGTGGAGCGAATCAGTCGGTATCCTTTCTTGGCAGGGCTGTACTCGATGGTTCCACGGTCCCCTTGGAGTGATTTCTCTGCCAAATAGGCACGAAGTTCATCGATGTCTCGCTGGATAGTCTTGACCGTGACACCATAAATTTCCGCCAGTTCTTTTTTGGAAATTACTTCGCCATGGTTCAGCCGTTCATACATATCCAGCAGCCTGGCACCTTTGTTTTCTGTATCGATCATATCTATCTCCTTTAGCTCCTCTGTAATGAAAAGGCGGATGCTCTATATTTTATTATCCTCACCCCCATGGACATATGATGAGAAAGTAAAAAAATACAAAAAGACCTCATCATAAAAAGAAAAATCTCTTCATGATGAGGTCTTGAAAAGTAAGGGGGGGAAAAACGTCCGTTTACTTTCCCGAATATGTTGTGTATGCATGATAACGTCACAAAGGTGCCCCATGATTTCTTGCCATTTCATCATGTCCGTGCACCCCCGTTTCCCGCACGCTTTCGCTTTAGAACAATTCTTATAGTTTAATTATATCATATGCAGAGCCATACGGCTAAGTGAAGTTTAGGGAAACACTGATGACGATTTCATCAGCGTTTCCCTAGGCATCAGTAATCATAATTTTGTCAGAAACTGCAAGTGCCTCATAGTTCTCAAATAGCTTCGAATGTGTCACTATCCCTACCCTTCGTTTCCAACTATATGTACAAGGTTCTCAGGGTTCTAAAAGGCTCCGCATAAAATAATAACGCCAGAGAACCCTGAAAAGCCTTTGTCTCGTTAGAATCTTTGAGACACTAATTATAGAGATTTTGCATGCACCGTTTATAGGTTTCTATCACAATCTGGTTATATCCAAATTCTTTATTCTGATCAAAGGCGCGGAAATCCCCGCCATCGATACTACAATAGGTTCCTTGCCGAGATTCAATGTATTCATAGGTATTCGAACCATCCACGGTTCCCTGTTCCACATTGTATCGAATCACATTGACCGCAAATCTAGTCTGACCGGGACCGATACCACGATCAGAAATCAAAACATAGGATGACCAATCTATATAGAATCCATATCCCATATGCCCGCGAACCAATTCATAGTTAGAATCTCCCCATAAATGGTCTTCATACATACCGGCTGCACTGACGGAGAAAGGAGACATGTCTTGTTGCGAGAGGACTGTCGGAACCCCACATGCCAATGCTGCTCCTAAAAGAATCGCGGTGACTGTATTTTTCATATTCCATTTCATAGGTATGCTCCTTTTTATACTACTTAGTGAGTGCTCATTGAACCATTCCTTAAATGACTCCGCGGCGTTCTGCATCACTAGCCAGCTGATTGGCTTTTGCCAGGAATACATGGGCCAGGTCTACATTTTTCTGTTCATACAGGTATGCATGGTAGTGTCCGGGATTTTTCCCTTTTCCCGTAAATAGTCCACTGTCTACCGTATTCTTCCCATCCAATTTCCAGGAAATAAACATGGGCAGGTAATGATCATTTCCATTCCATTCTCCCATACCTTGATCCTCCCCTGGAGTATCATTTAGAATATTGAATTTAACGATGATACTGTTGGCCTGTGCTTTTTTGAAATAGTCATGAAATTTTTTCAAACATTCCGGATTTTCAATGGTTGCCGCGCGATGATTTTTCATATCAACAATCCAAAGCTTCCCATCTGCCAGGGCCATGAATCCTTTGTCGTAGTCTTCTACATATCCTGAATAGGCAGTAACTTTTGCTACATCAATTCCCATGCGCTTCATTTGGTCTTTGGCTTTTTGCAAGTGCTGATCTACTGGTTGTGCATCCGCTTCTCCTTGCTTAGAGGAAGCGTCCGGTTTGCTTTGGGCTGCTGCCGAAGAGGTAGCCGCGGGTGGAGATACACTTTGTTTATCCCCGCCGAAATGTTGATAGCCAAGAAATCCTCCCCCAAGAAGAATAATGGCTGCTGCTGCACAAAGAATCCATTTTTGCTGCCCCGCGGTCTCATTTCCTTCATTAGAAGGTCTGGCTTCCTGCCCCTGGAGCGGTGCGCCGCACTTGGGACAAAATTTCTTTCCACTATCCACGGGACTTCCACACTTTGGGCAAAATCGATTCATCGAAATCATCTCTTTTCTCAATTAATCTTATCAGTCTGAATCTGTACAGATATTTTCGTCGGATCGTCTTGTTTTACAATGCCGACACATTTTCCCTCTGCTACTACAAAGTCCCCCACTTTGACTTTATTGGCCTCTGCTGCTTTTTCTGATGGCAAATCAACTAGAATCAAATAATTTTTCCCCGCCATGGTTTTGTTTCCTATGAGCAATCCATAATTTTGGCTATTAGAAAACTGGCTTTTGGTAATCAGCTGACCCGTAACTTTGACTTGTTTATCTTTATACTGTTTCTCTGCACTGGACTGGTCTCTGACATAGTCGTTAATCATGTCATCGGCTTTGACGGAAATACTTCCTCCTGAGGAAGTAGATGTTCCAGAAGACGAATCCGAGCTCGCTGATAAAGCAATCCCTATGACCAAAACCACTGCCGCTGCAATGCCCAGGGGCATCCATTTTTTATATCCCTTTGGGGACGTTTGGGGTGCACTAATGGAAGGATCGAGTGATACCTTCGTTCCACATTCACTGCAAAAATTTTCTTTGGGGTCTAGCACCGCTCCACAATTCGGGCATCTTTTCACAGAAGCCCCGCAAGCTGTGCAAAACATGGCACCTTCCTCTAATGGTGCTCCACATTTAGGACATTTTCTCTCCATTACCGTTTCCTCCTTTGCCCCACTCAGTTCCTAATCTTCAGGAGATATTGATTTCTTCTGCCACATGGTCTTTATGCATTTCTTGTTTTGGCTTAGTTAAAAAATATCTGTCATTTTTATCAAATGTAATCAGTACGACTGCATCAATATGCATGGCTTCCGCTAATGAAAAAAGTAGGTTTAAAGGAATATTGTTGTTATATGCTCCTGATTCGATCCGTGTAATGACGGACCGATTGAGATGCACGCAATTTGCCAGCTCTGCTTGCGAATAGCCATTTAATTTCCTATAATAAGCCACTTTAGCACCAATTAATTTGTATATCGTTAAGTGCTGTCCCAATAGCTTTCATCCTTTCTCTCCGTATTCCTAGTACCAATTATATAATTTGAACGCGTCCCCCGTATTTCCTAATTGTGGTATAAACTTTCCTAGAAAAGCCTCATTTATGATTTCGAAAAGGAATGCAATCTATTATTTTCAGCTTCTGGCATGAGCTTCAAATCATTCTGTCTATATCATACAAAAAGGATTGGACAATCTATGACCATGTCTACCATCTATTTGATAAATGGCCTGATTCGTTTGATAAAATATAAAGAATTTAGTAGGTTCAAATGACGGATACACCGAATACAGGTATCTGTATGGGAAGTTGAAAATGGATCTCCTTCTGTAGCTATGGGCTGAGCTGACCAAAATTCCTAGAGTCAAAATCACAAAAATGAGCAGGATTTTTGAAAGAAGATCGTCGTAGCTTTATGTTTCAAGAGTTGTTCATTGGCAGTATTTATTTGGGAATCCTGATTCCCATTACTAGGGAAACGCTGAATAAATCACAGAATCAGACTCTATATGGATTTTTATACATAGTCTCATCATAACCCTCCTTAAATAGCTCGCTATTCGCGCCCTTTTATTCCTTGCTCTGTATAAAAATCTAAGAATGAAATCTGATAACAATTTAATCAGTGTTTCCCTAGTGATAAAAAATATAAAAGGCAAAATTACCCATACCCAAAAGGAGCGGTGCTAAAATGCTTTTGCATTATGCCACCGCTCCTTTTGAACTTTCAAATCGCTTTTGGAAGATAAGGTTGTAAAAGAGGAATTTTACTCTTATTCAATAAAAAAGAAGCACAAAATTTCTCGAAATATTGCACTCCTGACTATTTTTATTCATTTTTTGAAAACCACTTTAGTGTCAGCTTGGGAAGCTGGCGTTCTACCGATGAACTACACCCGCATCAGTTACTTTATCGTGATATCATATCTGGGCCGCTTTTGCCAGTAGGTTTTGCAGGATGGGTCAGAGACGCGCCCAAAGGGCACGAGGGTTCAGAGGGTTCAAAGGGTTAAAAAGGTTCAGAGGGTGTTGGTGGCTGCTGCGCCGCAAGTCTACAAGTCTAAAAAAAGGGCGCGGCTTCGCCGCGGGTTGTGTAAAAGGGTTGCGTCGCTTCGCTCAGGGGGCGACAGCGCCTACGGCGCTGAGGGGAGTGGATTGCCCCTTGGGCAATGAGTTTTATAAGCCGCCTGCGGCGGTCACGTCATCATAGAGTATCATAATCATTCTTACCCTCGTACATCCCTTCGCCACTTCGTGGCCCTCT
>ENA-ORRQ01001226-ORRQ01001226.1-human-gut-metagenome-genome-assembly--contig:-NODE-1226-length-20267-cov-4.540125_pt1 | contig 20267 bp, 19 predicted proteins | sample MGYA00242177_ERZ509138 | MGnify/ENA primary metagenome ERZ509138 (study PRJEB26280, sample SAMEA2338628) | human gut metagenome | biome: human gut; feature: human-associated habitat; material: faeces... | reverse complement strand
GTGGAAGAGGGCATCGTGGCCGGCGGCGGCACCGCCTATCTGAACGCCATCCCCGCCGTGGAGAAGCTTTACGCTGAGACTGAGGGCGACGAAAAGACCGGTCTGCAGATCGTGGCCCGCGCACTGACCGCCCCCGTGAAGCAGATCGCTGCCAACGCCGGCATTGATGGCTCTGTGGTGCTGGAGAAGATCCGCGAGTCCGGCAAGGTGGGCTACGGTTTCGACGCCTACAACGAGGTCTACTGCGACATGATCCCCACTGGCATTGTTGACCCCACCAAGGTGACCCGCTCCGCTCTGGAGAACGCCGCCTCTATTGCCTCTACTCTCCTGACCACCGAATCCCTGGTGGCCGATAAGCCTCAGCCTCCCGCACCTGCAGCCCCCGCCGCTCCCGACATGGGCGGCATGTACTAAAAACAGGCCGCAAAGCGTTGATATGACTGGATTTGTCGGAAGAGAATCGGCAAACTTACCATAAACTTACGACAATTCCACAGGAAAACGCTTGGCGTGTATGACAAGAACCCCCAGTACTCGGAATTTGAGTACCAGGGGGTTCTTTTTGCCTGTATGTCCACACAACAGAGGATATCATCTGCACCTCTGCATTTCCTAATCTATCTAGTAAATAGCAGTGCCCCCAGGTAGAAGAGCACCGGGAGAAAGGGCGACAGGATCAAGTTCGCCACTTTGATTTTCGTGATGCCCAAGAGATTTAAGGCGATCCCCACGATCAGCAGGGAGCCGATCTCCGACATCTGGCTGATGACCAGCCCCGTCGTGACCTTGGCCAGCACCCCGGCAGACAGGGTGAGGGCCGCCTGATAGAACAGGGCCACGAACGCGGAGAGGCAGCAGCCGATCCCCTTGGTGGCCGCCATGACAAAGACCACCAGGCTGTCAATGAAGGTTTTGGCCAGGAAGGTGTCATAGGTCCCCTGGGTGCCGCTCTCAATGCCGCCCACAATGGACATGGCTCCCACGCACACAAACAGCGTGCTGGAGACAAAGCCGTCCGCCACCTGGCTGTCCCGGAAGGGCAGTTTCTGCTGTACCAGTTCTCCCAGCCGGCTCAGTTTTCCATCGAGATCCAGCGCCGTCCCCAGCGCCATGCCCAGGGAGACAGACAGCACCAGGACCACCGTATCCGTGTCCGCTGAAACGCCGCTGATCCCGATATACAGCACGCAAAGTCCCAGCCCTGTCATCAGAGCGGTTTTGAGCTTTTCCGGCATCCCCCGACGGATAAAACTGCCCAAGGCCCCCGCCAGCAGAACGCCGCCCGCGTTGAGCCACACCCCAGTCAAGGTCATTCGTTTCGCCTCCCGCTCTGTATGTTCAGGACGGCGACCGGATTGCCATGCTGCTTGATCAGCGTCACCAGGTCCTGCGGAGCCAGCCACAGTGTGGCCGTATTCTCGTTGGGGTGGACGCCCACCACAGAAAAGCGCAAAATCTCCTCGTCTATCACCGCCTCCACCCGGCGCTCCTCATCGTTGAGGATGCCCAGCGGGGTGACCGCCCCCTTAGGCAGTCCCAGACAGCGGGACAGGTCCTGCTCCGACGCAAAGCTCAGGGGGCGGCTGCCCAGCAGAGCACGCAGGCCCTTCAGATCAACGGTCTTGTCCTTTTTCACCACCACCAGATAGTAGTGCCGTTTCTTGTCGTCCCGGAGAAAGAGATTCTTTACGATGAACTCGCCGTCCGGCAGACCGAAGCGGTCGATCGCTTCGATGGTCTCCGCCGGCGGGTGCTCTGTGATACGGTAGCGGATATTCTGACGCTCCAAATGCGAGGTGATCTCAAATCGGTCCATGAGCCACTCTCCCTTCCGCCGTTTCCTCCGGATCGAAGCGGCGGATCACCCGGCAGGGATTCCCCGCAGCCACACAGTTTTCCGGGATGGAGCGGTTTACCACGCTGCCCGCTCCGATGACGCTGTTGCGGCCAACGGTCACTCCGGGGAGCAGGATCGCGCCGCCGCCGATCCACACGCCGTCCTCGATTCGGACAGGTTTGGCATAGGTGCGGAAGAAGGGAGTCCCCGTTTCCAGCCGATCCGCCGCCAGCCGCTCCTGCGGCAGGATGGGGTGCCTGGCGGTATAGATCTGCACATTGGGTGCAATGAGCACCCGGTCGCCGATGGTGATGGGGCTGTTGTCCACAAAGGTGCAGTTCATGTTGATGATCACATCGCTGCCAATAAAAATGTTTTTTCCGTAGTCACAGCGGAATGGTGCGTCGATCTCCACCCTGTCGCCGATTTTTCCCAGCAGCTCTGTCAAAATAGAGCGTCTGGCTTCCGCGTCGCTGTAGTCCGTCTGAGCGTATCTCCGTGCCAGCTCCCGCGCCTTTGCGATCAGCGCCAGTGTCTGCGGCTGTGCGGTCTCCACAAAGTCCTGGTCCGTGTGCTGCATGGTGACCTTCCTTTCCAAGATGGATTTCCTGATATAGATGTGCTATACTGTCAGAAACATGAAGCAGCTGTCTTATTATCGCGTCTTCCATAATTTATGCTCATGTCTATTTTACAAATTGGGAGCCAGCTGTAAAACGAAAGTTTTTGATGGGGGACAGTACAGCGCTTCATAGTTCTTGTCTAGAAAGGCGGGATCGCAGTGGACAGCAGCAGGCTGGAGCACCTCCTGAAGGTCATCGAGTGCGGCAGTATCACCAAAGCCAGCGAGGAGCTGGGCTACACCCAGTCCGGGATCAGCCACATGGTCAAGGCACTGGAAAAAGAGTTCGGATTTCCGCTCTTTGCCCGCGGCAGATCCGGTGTGGAGCCCACGGAGGACTGCAAACGAATCATCCCGGCCATCCGGCAGATCGTCCGCTGGAATGAACAGCTGGGCCAGCTCACAGCGGATATCTGTGGCCTGACGGTCGGCACAGTTCGGGTGGGGACGTTTACCAGCGTCTCCGTCCACTGGCTCCCGAAGATCCTCAAACAGTTCCAGACACAGTACCCACAGGTCAAGATCGACCTGGTGGAGGGCGGCGATCAGTCTTTGGCCCATGGCCTGGAAAACGGCCTCGTCGATGTGGCCTTCGGACGCCGACCGGAAACTCTGGCGGCGGACTGGGTTCCCCTCTTTCCCGATCAGCTGATGGCGGTGCTCCCATCGGGGGCCTGGTCCGGGCAGAGCTTTCCCATCGCGCAGTTTCACAAGGCCCCCTTCATCGCCCTGCCGGAACACTTCGATCAGGAGGTCCAGCAGATTTTCCGAGACAAGAATATCGAGCCGGAGATCCGATTTTCCTCCACCGACGACTATACCATTGTCTCCCTGGTGGAACAGGGGCTGGGGTACAGCATCCTCCCGCAGCTGGTTCTGCAGGGCTACCGGCACTGCGGCATTCAGGCGCTTCCTCTTGATCCGCCGCAGCACAGACAGCTTGGGATGGTGGTCCTGTCCCTGGAAAACGCCTCCCCCGCCGTGAAGAAGTTTATGGCGTGCGCGCAGGAAATGATTCAGTATAAAGTATTCAGATCATGCATTGATGACACTATATGAGTAGTTTTTGGTATGCTTGACTTCCCTTTCAGATCGTGATATTCTTTATCATGTAAGGCGCGGGCCTTGCCGCGCCGATTTTACTAGAGTTTCTTGCCCTGATGGGCCTTGCTAAGTAGTGAGCGTGTCCGTGTAACAGCAGTCTGTTGGATGCTTTTTCTTAAGGGGGCGGTGCGCCCCGCAGACTTTTTTTGAGGATTTATAAGCTTTTTGTGTGAGTACAGTTCTGGAATGAACTGTACTCTTTTTCTGCTTATTTTTAGAAAAGCGGTATTCCAGAGGTCCGCCGCCGGGGGCAGTCCCTACCTACCGACACGACTTCCGCGAAAGGAGGTGACCTGTATGCCCGGTTCCCATTTTTCCCTCTCTCCCGGCAATCCCGGCATACACCCTTTCCCCAGCGCCATCACCTCCGGCGGCGGGACCCTCTGATGTTCCTCTCCATGAGGCAACATGGGCAAGATCAGCGCGGACGACTTTGACCGCCGTTTCGCCCTGGCCTGCCGGCCTCAAGGGACCTGGAAAGACGAGATCAACAGATTGTTTGTGGAACAACAGATTAACCCGAGGACATTTTGCGATGATACGGAATTGGATGAAACGATGTACTACCGGCTCAAGAGCAAGGACGAGCCGCCCACCCTGGCAACCGTCATTTCTCTGTGCGTGGGCCTCTCCCTGGACACCCTGACCGCCTATCACCTGGTCGCCCTGGCCGGGTACACTCTGCTCCCAGGCAACCGGCTCCACCGGCTCTACGCCTATTTCATCGAGAACAGCGAGGGCCTGACGGTCTGGGAGTGCAACGAGTTTTTGCGGAGCATGGGCTATTGCAGGAAAGGCGAGCTGCTGGGTTCTCAACAGAGGATATAGAATTTTGAAAAGTATTCTGACTTGCCAAGTCAGAAAAAGGCGGGAAAACAGGCGGATAAAACGGGCCGCTTTGCGGCAAACCGTTGAAACTGCTGGATTTTTCCTCTGACTTGGCAAGTCAGGAAATCGCCTCGTATTCGGGGTATGATGGGTACAGCACGAGGCCAAGTGTTAAATCCCATCAACCAGGCAGTCCAAAAAACTGCGCCGAATTTATGAAAACGAGGTATATCAACTATGTTAAACATTCGAGATTTGAAAATTGACCCCGCCTCTTTGGGCAAGCCCCTGCTGCTGGTGGAAGTCCGTCCCTACTCTGAGTACAAGGACGGAAAAGCCCTGGAAGGGATCGCCGGTTACCGCTATGATGTCTGCCTGGCAGCACACCGCCTGGAGAAACTAGGCGTGAAGATCGCAGGGCCGCAGCTCATGGAGAGCCCGGAGGACGGCGCGGTGGAGGTCGAGTTCAGCGGCCTGGAAGTCAGCGCCTATCAGAAGCGATTCAAGGAAGAATATGGCCCTGTGATGTTTACCGCCAAAGCGGTGGGTATCAAGCCGGTCAACGAAGCCCGGAAAGCAACTTGACCTGACGGCGGCGGGCCGACGCCGGTGGGGAACAGATGATCTCCCTTAGGAGAGCATCCCCCGCCGGCAGGCGGAACGCCGCTGGGATGGAAAAGGGGGCTACCATTGCCCCCTTTTCCATCGCACATCGCAGTCGCACATTGAAAAAAGAACAGGAGGCTGATCCTATGGCATCAGATCCACAGGGCAAGAAATGGCAGCTTACCTGGAACAATCCCCAGTCCTATGGCTTGACAAGGGATGCGATCCTGGAGATCTTAAGCCAGTTGCCCCTTGAGTATTTCTGCCTTTGTGACGAGATCGCAACAACCGGAACACCCCATACCCACGCTTTCCTGTACGCGCACTCAAATATGCGGTTCTCCACGATCCAGCGAAAATTCCCCACGGCCCATATCGAACGGGTGCAGGGGACGGCAAAGCAGAACCGGGATTACATTGCCAAAGAGGGCAAATGGGCGGACACAGAGAAAGCGGAAACCTCTGTGGCAGGCAGTTTCTATGAGTGGGGAACGCTTCCAACGGAGCAGGAGGAACACTCCCCCGCCATGAGCCGTCTGCTCCAGAGCGTGAAGGAGGGCCGCTCCACCATGGAGATCATTGAAGAGACGCCGGCCTTCGCCTTCAAGACAAGAGACATTGACACACTGCGGGAGGCCGTGACAGCGGCACAATACGGGAAAGAAAACCGGGACTTGACCGTGTATTACCTGTACGGAGCCTCCGGAGCCGGAAAGACCCGGAGCATCTACCAGGCGCATCCGGCGGGAGACATCTGCCGGATCACTGATTATGGCGGGAAAAACGGCGTCCGGTTCGACGCTTACCACGGCCAACCCGTCCTGGTGCTGGAAGAGTTTTACTCCCAGATCCCTATAGAAACGATGCTGAACCTTTTAGACATTTATCCCCTGACGCTCCCGGCCCGGTACAGTGACAGGATTGCCTGCTATACCACGGTCTATCTCACTTCCAACATTCCACTGGAAGCACAGTACCCGGATATCCAGCGGTACAAACCGGAGACCTGGCGGGCATTTCTCCGCCGCATCCATGTGGTGCGGGAGTTCTGGCGGGATGGCACGATACAGGAGGTCATCTATGACACGAAACGAAAAATATAATCGGAGGCGCAGACGGGAGCGGCGGGATTTCCTGCGGGGCTTTCCCCTGACCCTCTTCGACGGCCCCGGCCTGGCCGTGAAACTGCCCTTCGCGGCGCTCTATCCCTTGGGTGCTGTGTGGGTATGGGGCCAACAGGAACAAGCCGCTGCGCTGGCGCAGGGAAGCGATCTAATCTCCCCTGTCCTCCGCCTGATCCTGGAAAACATCTTCCCCGCCTACCTAATCGCAGGCGGCGCGGCCCTGCTGATCCTGCTCTGCTATCCAATCGGCAAGAAAGCGGCGGAAGAGGAACTGCACCGGGTGGGGCTCGTCAACCACGCCGGGGAGGCGCCTGCCCTGCTCCGCAAGCGGCGGTACAGGGATTATCCCAATATCACCATTTGGGAGTTTGACAACCGGGGGATTCCTCTGAACGAGTGGGAGGATAAGCGGACGAATGTGGAAACTGCCCTGGATCTGAATATCGCAAAAATGAGGTACAGCAAGGGCAAACGCCGCATCCTGCTCTATGCCGCCCCGGCAAAGGCTGGACTGCCTGACATTCTCCCTTGGAAGGACAAGTACCTGTCCCAGGAGAGTTTTGTGCTGGTGCTGGGAGAGAGCCTGCTGGGGCCGGTGACGGTCAATCTGGCACATATCCCCCACATCCTGCTGGGCGGCTCCACAGGGAGCGGCAAGAGTGTTCTGCTGAAACTCCTGCTCATGCAGGCGATCCACAAGGGTGCGGCGGTCTGCATTGCGGACTTCAAGGGCGGTGTGGACTTCCCTCCCGCATGGCGGAAAACCTGCCGGATGTGTTTTGAGGAACAAGACCTGCTAGAGGTTCTAACGGGGCTTGTGGAGGAACTGGAACGCCGGAAACGGGTCTTTGCGGAGGCCGGATGCCCTGACATTGACCGCTACAACAAAGCCACTGGGAAGGGCCTGGAGCGGCTGATCTTCGCCTGTGACGAGGTAGCGGAGGTGCTGGATCGGACAGGGGCCGACAGCGAGCGGAAAAAACTGATGGGCCAAATTGAAAACAGACTGGCGACTATCGCCCGACTGGGCCGTGCCTTCGGCATCCACCTGATTCTCGCCACCCAGCGCCCGGACGCGAACATCATCCCCGGACAGATCAAGAACAACATGGATTTCCGGGTCTGCGGCAGGGCGGACAGCGTCCTCTCCCAGATTATCCTGGACAACACCAGCGCCGCAGAGCAGATCCCCAAGGATGCCAGAGGCCGCTTTCTCACCGGGGATGGGACTGTGTTCCAGGGCTATCTGTTCGACGAGGAACAGTTGTGATGGGTGATGGATGCCATGAGCCATGAAATCCCCATTTGGCAGAAGGCGAACCTTACCCTGGAAGAGGCTGCGGCCTACTATAACATCGGGATCAATAAGCTGCGGCAGATCACGGATCGGAAAGAGTGTGAAAAATATGTGCTCTGGGTGGGGACGCGACGCCTGATTAAACGAGTCTCCTTTGAAACTTATCTGCAAGGCGAATATTCGATTTGAGTGGAAATAGGTGCCCGGATGTGCTATGATAATTTTATCATACATGTCCGGGCGCTTTTCCGGAAAGGAGTGTGCACAGTGGCGGGAAAGCGCAAAGACAAAAGTGGCCGTGTTCTGAAAACTGGCGAAAATCAGAGGAAAAATGGAACCTACGATTATCGCTACACAGACGGCCACGGAAAAGTCCGGTGCGTGTACGCCAAGACATTAGAGGCCCTTCGTGAGAAAGAAAGTACAATTCAAAGGGATCTGGCAGACGGGATTGACTATGCCGCCGGGGAGATTACTGCGTCAGAATTGGTAGACCGATATATGGGCTTGAAACGGGATATTGGGCCGAATACATTAAGAGCCTACCAGACAGTGGTCAACCGGATCAGAGAGTCAGACTTTGGGGAACTCAAGGTGCGGAATGTAAAACTGTCGGACGCTAAGCGGTTTTATGTCGAACTGCATGATAAGGGGATCAAGCGCAATACGATCACAGGCTACCACAGTATCTTAAGGCCTGCCTTTGAGATGGCCGTGGATGATGATATGATCCGCAAGAACCCGTTCAAGTTCAAAGTTGCAGACATTCTTCCGGATGATGCGGCAAAGCGCACGGCCCTAACAAAATCCCAGCAGGAGACCTATTTGAAGTTTATCCGCGAGAATGGGCACGATAATTACTATGATGATATTGTGATCCTGCTGGGAACCGGCTTGCGGGTCAGCGAATTGTACGGGCTCACCAAAAAAGACATTGACTTCAAAAAGCGGCATATCTTCATTGAGCATCAATTATGCAGGACAGCAGAGCAACCTTACTTTGTTACTTCTCCCAAGACCAGCAGTGGTGTCCGGTGCATCCCTATGAGCGATATGGTCTACATGGCGCTGAAACGGGTGGTAGCGAACCGCCCAACGCCAACGGTTGAGTTCCTGGTGGATGGGTACAGCGGATTTCTGTTTCTGGACAAGGACGGGAAACCCAAGGTCGCCATGCACTTGCAGAACTACATGCGGGGGATGCAGAAAAAGATCGCCAGAATTTACGGGCGCTCATTTCCCAGGGTCACGCCTCATGTCCTGCGGCACACCTTCTGCACGGATATGCAGCGGGCCGGAATTGATGTGAAGAGCCTGCAATATCTCATGGGCCACTCTAATGTCAGCGTAACACTGGATATTTACACACATGTGAATTTTGATGCGGTGGAAGAGGCATTTGGCCGGGCAGTCAGCAATCTGTAATCCGTGGCAATCGCGTGGCTGACCTTACCATAAAACTTACTATTTTCAGCCGTAGAAATATGTAGGTTACCACAGGTAAGTGCGCGGATAATATTTGAAATAAGCGGCATTTCTCTTTATATCTCTACATAATTGTTGATAAAAGTTCAAAGTTCCGGAGGGCGGCATGTACTAAGAAATGCCTCGACCTCTTGAAAACGCTGAACTTTTGCAACACAGGAGTGCAGCCCTTATGCCAAGCTTACTCCACAAACGCAAAAATAAAAGCGCATAACAGGGTGAACCAAAGCCGACACTTACAGTTTTGTAGGTGTCGGCTTTTTCTTTTGTTCTGCTAAATCTTAAAGACATTAAATTTCACAACTCCATATCCACATATACAAGAGGAGCTGCTTGACAATATCGCGCCGCGATGTTAGAATGGGAAAAAGCAATATCGTGAGACGATATTGTAGAGAGAGGTGCCATGATCGATATGAAAGATAGAGGGGTACTGACAGAGTCAATGTTCTATGTGCTGATGTCTTTCCTGCACCGTGAAATGTGTGGTATTGAGATCACAGAATTTGTAGAACAGAAGACCAATGGACGGGTGCGTCTTGGTCCCGGTACGCTTTATACATTGTTAGGCAAATTTCAAGATGAGCACCTGATCGAAGAAACACAAACCGATGGCCGCAAACGCAGCTATCGGCTGACTGAGAGAGGCAGAGCAGTATTTAAGGACGAGCTGGCACGCCTAAAAGCCTGTGTCCTTGATGGAGAGGAGGAATTTTTATGAGCAAGACTGTGATCCGTATAACACCAGTTGGCGGTTTTGATATTCCAGGGTTAGAAAACTGGTTCGCTGTTATGGCTGGGAAAGGACTGCGCTTTTCCATGACCACTGGCCCCCTCACCATTTTTGAAAAGACAGCGCAACAAACGGTACAAATCCATTTAGAGCCGATTCGCGGAGCAGTAAATGATGATCCAGAGCTAAATGCGCTTTACGAAGATGCAGGCTGGCACTACTGGGGGATCTTCCGCGGAAGTTTCTATGTCTTTGCCTCTGACGACTTGACCGCGCAGGCACATACAGAGTCGGAAACACAGGATTATGCGTTAAAGCGCTTTTTCAAAGAGAAAGTGATTGGAGGTGTACTGCTTGCCTTCGGAAATGTGCTTTTGCTCAGCCTTTATCAAAACGGCTCCCCATGGGAAATTGATTGGACATGGCTCAGATATTATCCCGTTGAGACCTTTTCCAACCGACCTGTGCTCCCGTTCCTACTGACAGCGTTTGGGTTGTTGCTGATTGACTTATCGTACTTGTTGGGGCTTTTCCATTTACTGTGCTACCGAAAGGCGATCAAAAGCGGGACAGTTCCAAAGAGACACGAAAGAGTCGGCTGGTTGTTGGCGATAGGATTCGCGTTTTTGCTTCCGGTCTTTATCAATACCATACAGTTGTTTGCGGGAACAGATTACCGCCCCTATGATCTAGCAGGTTCCGGCTTCATCACTCTGACGGACATTGAGGGAGAAGATCTGCCGCTCTCCCGGGATGTGTTTTACAGCATGGACTATATCTCTCATGGTGGAACGCTACTCGACCCGGAATCTTGGTATTTTCATCAGTATGGTGCATTCAACGAGGATGACAGCCCAAATGACGTACCTCATCTGGAGGTCATCATCACTCGTTACCCATTGGATATACTCGCCGAAATGCGGGCAGAGGAATGGAGCAGGCAGAAATTTAACAACTCCGGTGACTATCAGCAGTTTGATGTTCTCGATGAATGCTTGTACGCCAAACGCGAAGGGCGAACTCATGTCAATGAGATAACCGGGGAACCGCGTGTTTTTCTGCCCGGCGGCATCCTCGTGCTGCGTCGCGGAGATACCGTCCTGTTTGCCGATTACTATGGAGAACAGGATCTCTCTGAACATATTGAACATTTTGCGCAAATGTTAATGGACCTGTAATCCCAGCTTATCGGGCTGATAAAAAATCAAACTAATATCTCAGCGGTGGGACAGCCAGCCTGCGGCTGTCCCACCTTGATAACAGACAAAGCACAGCCTGCGGCCCCCGTCAACGGCTGCTTTTACCGTCCATTTCGACCATTGACAGGGTAGAGACCTGACACAAAAAAGTCTTGACAAATCAAGGGTGGGATGCTATAGTGAACATCGTTCAGAATGGGGCGTGAAAACGTGAACACGGTCATCACTTCCAAAGAGGCCATCTTGGAGACCAGCCGCAAGCTGATCCAGGAGAACGGCTGGGCGGCCGTCAACATCCGCAGCGTGGCGCAGGCCTGCAATATCTCCGTCGGCTCCGTCTATAATTATTTTGACAGCAAATCTGACCTGATCGCCGCAACGGTGGAACGCGTCTGGTGCGATATCTTCCACATCCCTGATGGCCAGACCTCCTTCAAACGGTTTCCAGACTGCATTGAATGGGCCTATGAACGTATGCGGCGTGGGAATGAAATATATCCCGGTTTCTTCTCCATGCACTCCATGAGCTTTGTCGGTGAAGATAAGTCCAGTGGGCAGGAGCTGATGGCAAAATCGTGGAAACACATTCAGGAGGGCTTCCACATGGTCCTGATGCGGGATAAAAATGTAGATCCGGCGGTTTTTGACGACGTCTTTACTCCTCAAAAATTTGTTGAGATCATCTTCTCTCTGATCATCTCCTCTTTGCTGCGGCACGACTATGACTGTGCCGGCATTGTCAGGATGGTGGAACGGATCCTTTACCGTTAAAGAATTCCCGTTCATGCGGGAATTCTTTATCCAGCAAAATGAACAAAGTTCATATCAAGTAGGAAAGCGAGGCCTCTTTATGCAAGCTATTGTTGAAACACTGTTTGATGCAGTCTATCTGACTTCCGTGATCGCCATTGGCGTCACCATGATCGTAAAGAGCAGGGGAAACAAAGAGTACTGGCTGTTCGGCATCATGGCCGTCGTCCTTGGCGCCGGCGACGCCTTCCATCTGGTCCCCCGGGCTCTGGCTCTCTGCACCACTGGTCTGGAAAACTTTATCGTCCCCCTGGGCATAGGCAAATTCATCACCTCCATTACCATGACGATCTTTTACATCATCCTCTACTATGTGTGGCGGGTCCGGTACAAGGTCAATGGTCAAAACGGCATTACCGCCGCCGTGTATCTGCTGTCTGCCCTGCGGATCGCCCTCTGCTTCTTCCCTCAGAATGCATGGCTGAGCGCCAATGCGCCGCTTTCCTGGGGCATTTACCGGAACATTCCCTTTGCGCTTTTGGGCCTGCTGATCATCGTCTTGTTCTACAGGAGCGCCCGGCAAGCAAAGGACCGCGCGTTCCGCAATATGTGGCTGACCATTGTGCTCAGTTTCGGTTTCTACATTCCCGTGGTCCTCTGGGCAGACGTCGTCCCTATGATTGGTATGCTGATGATCCCCAAGACCTGCGCCTATGTCTGGACGGTCCTGATCGGCTTCAAGGCCATGAAGGCCAGCACAGAGATCTGATAAAAGATACCGCCGGCTGTCTTGCTGATAGCCGGCGGTATCTTTTTCACTTTTGGACTGCCGAAGTTAGAATATCCAGAACTGGCCTTCATTCTGTACACTTGCCTATCCAAATTGGTGCTCCTTTATTATAGCTCGTAACACAAAGCAAAGAGCCACCCCTTCTTCAAAAACACCTATACAATGTAGGTTTCAATAATTTCCCCTATGAAATAAAGCCCAGAATGACCGGCCTCCAAAATGAACCGACAGACATGTTTAAACTTCTGAAACAAAATCGTTTTCTTATCTTTGTCCCCGTTTACTAAAGCGTATTTTTCCCACCTATCCAATATAAAATTTTGTACACCCCGCAAGCGCATTTGTTAACTTTTGGTGACTTCCATTTCAAATAGGAGATTTCAATGATATAATAAAAGTCAAGAACTGCTGTTGCATAAGGTTTGCGGAAATTTTTGTAATTTCCAAAAGAGAGGGCTTATTATGAAAGAGAATTCCAAAAAAGCAGGGATACACCTTTTGGAAAAGGGCAAGCGGGGGATTTTCCGGGTGATCTTCAGCCGCTCTGGATTGATCCTCGTCCTGCTGGCCATGCAGGTGCTGTTCCTGTTCAGCATCTTTCACTGGTTCGAGGCCTTCCTGCCCCACATTTACGGCGGCGTTGTAATCTTCACGTTTTTTATGGTACTGTATCTGCTCAACAGCGCTATGGACCCCACCGCCAAGATCACGTGGCTGGTGGTGGTCATGCTCCTGCCGGTGTTCGGCGCCCTGCTGTTTCTTTACACCCAGAAAAACATTGGCCACCGGGCTCTGAAAAAGCGCTATGCGGAATTGAATACGGAAACTGCGGAAACCCTTGTCCAGTCCCCGGAGACAGCTCAGGCCCTGGGGCAGTCCGACCCCGGAGCCGCGGCGCTTGCCCGCTATGTTCAGCGCAGTGGATGCTATCCGGTCTATGACCATACTGCCGTCACCTATTTCCCACTAGGCGAGGACAAGTTCCGGGAGATGCTGATCCAGCTGGAGCAGGCAAAGCGGTTCATCTTCCTGGAGTACTTCATCGTGGATGAGGGGGAAATGTGGGGCAAGATCCTGGAGATCCTGGCTCGGAAGGCCAAAGAGGGCGTGGAGGTCCGTATGCTCTACGACGGCACCTGTGAGCTGTCTACCCTGCCCCATGACTACCCCAGGCGGCTTCGATCTCTTGGCATTCAAAGCAAAATGTTTGCCCCCATCAAGCCCTTTGTCTCCACCCATTATAACTACCGCGATCACCGGAAGATCCTGGTGATCGACGGGGAGACCGCCTTCAACGGCGGCATCAATCTGGCGGATGAATACATTAACGCCTATGAAAAGTACGGTCACTGGAAGGACACCGCCGTGATGGTAAAGGGCGAAGCAGCCCGCAGCTTCACCAGGATGTTCCTGCACATGTGGTACTTGGATGAAAAGGCACCGGATTTTGACACATTTCTGAATGTACCGGCAAAGCAGCAGGCTGCAAACGGTTTTGTCATGCCTTACGGAGACTGCCCCTTGGACAAGGACAAGGTGGGCGAGCAGGTCTACATGGATATGCTGAACCGGGCCCAGAAGTATGTCCATATCATGACGCCATATCTGATTTTGGACGGTGAGCTGGAAAATGCGCTCAAGTATGCCGCCGAGCGCGGTGTTGATGTGCGGATCATCCTGCCTGGTGTTCCAGATAAGTACATCCCCTTTGCCCTTGCGCTGACCCATTACAGATCCCTGCTGGAATCCGGGGTGAAGATCTACGAATACACCCCCGGCTTCGTACATGCCAAGGTCTTTGTCTGTGACGACCGGGAGGCTGTTGTCGGCACCATCAATCTGGACTACCGCAGCCTCTATCATCACTTTGAATGCGCGACCTATCTGTGGGGAACGGACTGTATCCCCCAGATCCAAGACGATTTTGAAAAGACACAGGGCAAATGCAGGGAAGTCACGCTGGATCTGCTCCCAGCAGAGCCACTCAAGCGCCGGCTGCTGGGCTTTATTGCAAAAGCCGCCGCGCCGCTGCTGTGACCGGCCCAGGGAACAGATGTTCAAGCCCCGGTGGATACCTATGAAAGGTGACCCGCGCCGCCCCCTATCCCGCCCCCTTCATCATGCTTGAAGTTTAATATGTAAAACAACGACTTCGCTGTTCGTCCCCAAACGGACTGGCAGCTGAAAATAACCGGTCCCAGATGAAACAACGCTATGGGTCTCTCCAGTCTGAAAGTGCCCATAGAATCCGCGTCTGCCGTATGCCCACTTGGTAAACAGTGTGGCGGGGAAAAACTGTCCTTTATGGGTATGCCCACAAAGGATCAAAGCGGCCCCCGCTTTGACGGCATCTTCGATGCCTAAAGGGTTGTGGTCAATTACGATCTTCGGCTTCTCCGTATCCACACCGGCGAACAGTTCAGAAATGCCCTTGCGGGCAGGATTTCCCAAGATATCATCCCGACCGACGATCAAGAAGTCCTCTGTTTCTGCACATTCATCAATCAGCAGATGTATTCCAGCCTCCTCGAAATATTCCTTGACCTCTTTATGGCTCGAATCCGGATCATGATTCCCCAGCACAGCGTAGACGTTTCCCTCTGACTGGAGCCTCTGTAGTTCTGCTTTGACACCATCCATATCACAATGCCCGAAGGCATCTTGATCAAAGGTGTCACCGGCCATGATGACAAGGTCTGGCTGCAACCGATTGACTGCATCAACTATTTTGTGGAGTTGTTTCCGATCCACATAGCTCCCGGTATGGATATCGCTGAGCAGTACTGCCTTTACCTCAGATCTTTGGTGCTTGCTGCTGGCAGCAATGGGTATCGAATACTCTTTCACAAAGATCTTTCTGGCATGGACAAATCCATAGGCAGACAGAACAGCAGCCAACAGCAGTGGAATGAGGTATAGCCGCCCATCGGAGGCTCCGCAAAGGGATCTTATCAGGTCGAACAAGAAAAAACAGATCACTGTGCTTGGAAAAAAAGAAAATATGATTCCACATAGGTTGAATAACTTCTGTGTTTTCTTGTTCTCTCTGTGGGCATTCACATAGATGAGCATATAGGTGCAAAACACTGTCAGTATCAAAAAAATTGCCAGTTGGAGGTCAAGGCCGGCAAATCCCTCAATCAGTATGCCCAATCGGCTGGACAGATAAATCGTCAGCCCAAAACCTAATATACAAAAGAGGACAGAGAACACACGCCCTCTAATAAATTTGCTGAACCACACTTGCATTGTGAAACCTCCTCTGTCGCCCGATATTTAGATGCCAAGATATCTGCTTTTGGTTTTGTTTTATACATATAAGAGGAGTGCAAGGAGTTACTCTCCATGCACTCCTCTTGTTTTTAAGTGAGGGGCTCTTTGAGTTTCGGGTTCGCATCCAGATTTTCAGCCATCTTCTCTGCAATTTGGCAGACCTGCGCAAAATCCTCTTTTGAAATGCCTTCCGCAATACAAGTAATGAATTTGGTTTGAGCCTGTGTGAGCTTGTCCAAAATCGGGGCCGCTCTCGGCAGCAGACGCAGATGGATATATCGGCTATCCTCTTGGTCACGATATCCTTCAACCAAACCAGACTTACGAAGTGACTCTAAGCTCCTGCTTACCATGCCGGGAGAGAGGCAGGAGTACTCAATGATATCCCGTGCAGTATCTTTAGGCGCACTGTTGTAGAGAGACAATATACAAGCCATCTCACTCATTTTGATCCCGTCTGGTTCTACCGCCTGATAGCAGTATTGATAATACGCCTTCTGTATTTTATGGAATGTTCCTACGACGTTCTTCATCGAATATCAACTCACTTATGATGTTTCACCAGCCCAAACGCCTTGACGATCTCCAGTACGACCACGGGAACGACCGCCAGCCCAAAGCCCAGCATATACAGCTTCATAGGAAGACGGATGAGGCCAAACACGGAGGCGATCGGAGGAACAAAAAGCACCAAGCACATCAAAGCAGTGGAAACAAGGCTGGCTAGATTCAGATATTTGTTAGTAAATAGTCCGGTCTTAAACAGCGATTTATGGGAGCGCATATTGTACGCATGCAGGATCTGCGCAAAGGCCAGCACAAGGAAAGCCATGGTTCGGCCACCTTCAATGGCACCGGTGACCTGACTGCCAACACGGAATCCGATCAGTGACAGGATCGCAAACATGACACCCTGCAAAACAACTTGAATTCCAAGCCCGTTGGCGAAAATCCCTTCCTTTTTGGGCTTTGGCTGACGGTCCATCACATTGGGGTCGATGGCCTCCATTCCCAGGGCAATAGCAGGCAGAGAGTCAGTGACTAGATTGATCCACAGCAGCTGCATGGACAGGAAGGGGGCCTGATTCCAAAGCAGCATGGCAATAAAAGTGACCAGCACCTCGCCAATATTGGTACCCAGAAGGAACGCGACCGCCTTTTTAATATTGTCATAAATACCTCGGCCCTCCCGAACAGCAGAAACGATAGTGGCAAAGTTATCGTCCATCAGCGTCATATCAGAGGCGCCCTTGGCAACATCAGTACCAGTGATCCCCATCGCGCAGCCAATATCTGCTGCCTTCAAAGCGGGGGCATCATTGACACCGTCACCCGTCATGGCTACGATCGCGTCTCTGCGTTGCCAGCCCTTGACGATCCTTATTTTATCCTCTGGAGACACACGGGCATAAACTGCGATATCTTCAATCTGCTGATCCAGCTCTTCCTCGCTCAGCTTGGCCAGCTCACTTCCAGTCACAGCCCGGTCACCAGGCTCCATGATGCCGAGCTGCTGGGCAATAGCGGACGCAGTGAGCACATGATCTCCAGTGATCATTATCGGCTTGATACCTGCCTGACGGCAAACAGCCACCGCCTGCTTGGCCTCTTCACGAGGCGGATCTATCATGCCGACCAGTCCGATCAGTGTCAGATCGTGCTCTAAAGTTTCCGAAGTGACTTCTTCCGGCACCTCATCAATGACCTTACAGGCCACCGCCAACACACGTAGAGCCTGCCGACTCATCTCCTCTACCACGTTGGCGGCCTTCTCCGTCAAGCCGTCAGTACAGCGTGAGGCTAGGGTGTCGAAACCGCCCTTGGTAATGACAACTAATTTGCCACTAATCCGACAGACCACACTCATGAGCTTACGGTCGGAATCGAAGGGGACCTCAGCTACACGGGGGCACGCCTTGTTCAAGTCGTCTTTACAAAAGCCATTTTTCAGAGCGGCAGCAACGATACAGGTTTCCGTTGGGTCGCCGATATCCACTTCTTTCCCATCTTGAATGGTGACTATGCCGTCACAACACAGGGTCCCAAGTTTGAGCAGAGTCTGGATCTCAGGCGTGTTGGCGGAAGAGATATCTTCTTTGAGATCACCTTGGACACAGTAGCCCTGAATGAGGGTCATACGGTTTTGGGTCAGAGTACCTGTTTTATCTGAGCAGATCACCGAAGCACCGCCCAGTGTCTCTACAGCGGGGAGTTTTCGAATGATGGCATTGCGCTTGGCCAGCCGGGTAACACCGATGGACAGCACGATGGTAACGATAGCGGGAAGGCCCTCTGGGATGGCAGAAACCGCCAGAGAGATCGATACCATGAAGATCTCCATCAGCTCCATGCCACTGGCCAGACCGATCGCAAAAATCACTGCGCAGATGATGATCGCCAGAACACCCAGCATCCGCCCAAGCTGGGCCAGCTTTTTCTGCAGAGGTGTCTGAGTCTGTTTCTCGTTGTTCAGGATCCCGGCAATATGGCCCATCTCGGTGTTCATGCCAGTAGCTGTCACAACTGCTTCACCATGGCCGTAGGTCACGCTGCATCCGGAGTAGACCATGTTCAGCCGGTCTCCCAGAGGCGCACTGGAGGCCACCACAGCCTGAGCGTCCTTCTCAACCGGAACGGATTCACCAGTAAGAGCAGACTCCTCCACCTTCAGATTGAAAGCCGAGATCAGGCGCCCATCTGCGGGAATGTAATCGCCCGCTTCGATCAAAACGATATCCCCGGGCACCAGTTTGCTGGCGTCAATGATGGATTCCTGTCCATCACGACGCACTCGCGCATGGGGAGCAGACATATTTTGAAGTGCTTCCAGGGATCTTTCTGCCTTGCTCTCCTGAACCGTACCCATGATGGCATTCAAAATGACAATGAGCAGGATCAGAGCCGGCTCAAAAAACTCCGTTGGATCGCTGCCCTGCAATGCTACATAGAAGGAGATAGCCGCTGCAGCCAGCAGGATGAGAATCATGGCATCTTTGAACTGGCTGAAGAATCGTTCAACAACGGTTTGCTTTCTCTTTGCCTTCAAGCGGTTCTCCCCTACTTGGGTCAATATCTCCTCAGCATGGGTGGAGGTCAACCCCGATCGTGGTTCCGTTTTCAATTCACTGCATACATCTTGCGAGGATCGATCATACGCTTCCATAGTGAAATAGTCTCCTCATTTTTATTGCAGACAGTTTATTATTAAACTATCTGTGCAGTAGCATATTGCGAAAACAATGTTCTGTCAATTGGTGTCCAAGCATTTTTACAATCAATTCACAAATATGTTACAGTTCATATATAAATGAAGTAATTTTCCTGGTTCGAGCAAAGAGACGGCCCTTCTTTTGAACCTGTTTCAAGATATTAATCTAGATGCAGTTTTGACTTTATCCTTACCGGCAGGGAGTCACCAAATTTTCATCGCTTCAAATCAAACAAACCGCAGAGAACTCGAAAATGATTGCAGCACTTGACAGAACAGCTTTGCTTTTCTATAATAAACAATGTTCATATTAAAGGGCCATACTGCGTATTCAAAATGACATCTAATGTAAATTGGAAAGGGCCCGAATCTTTACTGTCGACAATTGCATCAGCATTTAATCGCCTCATTGTATCTACTCACCTATTTCCGAACACAAATAATTGGAAACGGTTTTATCAAATCCTTTGCCACCATCAAGTGGCAGAGGGTGAACTCGTAACATGGCGGAGCGTGGAATTCATCCTGGGTGTACAAAATTCCAAGTTTTCACTGTTTGCTTATCGGTCTGCAACCCCCATATGCAGAACAGCGGACCAGGCCAAGCGCAGACGGTGTTGGTAGTCTCTTGTTTCTGAGGGAGCACCTCAATCACCGATCCGATCTCCAAGTCTCCGGGTCGCATTCCTTCATAATCTCCCCTGCCCCATAATGCCGTCTTACCGCGTAATTCCGGTTGAAACGCTACGCGTCTTTTTTGTTCTTAAAGCGTTCCCAGTGTCCCTTTTCAGCCCTTGGGGACGCGGACTTTTCGAGGAGTCCAACTCCACATAGTCAGCAGATCCAGCACATTGCTGCGCGAGCTGGGATGGGGCGCATCAGAAAACTACCACATCGCTCTCGGGTGCGGGATGCTGGGCCTGAAGCGGTACACCATCCTGATCCTCAGCCTGTTCTGAGGCACTCCTTGTGCTCTCTCCCGCCTTTGAGCTGAAAAAAGCGCCCCGCTCATATGAGCGGGGCGCTTTTTTCACAGAGGATCGCTTGGGATCAGCCCTCTTTGATGGCAGCCTGCGCGGCGGCCAGACGGGCGATGGGTACCCGGAAGGGGGAGCAGGAAACATAGTCCAGGCCCACACGGTGGCAGAACTCCACAGAGGAGGGATCGCCGCCGTGCTCACCGCAGATGCCCAGATGCAGGTCGGGGTTAGCGGTACGGCCCAGCTTGGCAGCCATCTCGATCAGACGGCCCACGCCCTTCTGGTCCAGCTTGGCAAAGGGATCGTTCTCATAGATCTTCCTATCGTAGTAGGCATCCAGGAACTTGCCCGCGTCGTCACGGCTGAAGCCAAAGGTCATCTGAGTCAGGTCGTTGGTGCCGAAGGAGAAGAAGTCCGCTTCCTTGGCG
>ENA-ORRQ01001223-ORRQ01001223.1-human-gut-metagenome-genome-assembly--contig:-NODE-1223-length-20301-cov-4.232935_pt1 | contig 20301 bp, 13 predicted proteins | sample MGYA00242177_ERZ509138 | MGnify/ENA primary metagenome ERZ509138 (study PRJEB26280, sample SAMEA2338628) | human gut metagenome | biome: human gut; feature: human-associated habitat; material: faeces... | reverse complement strand
CAGGAGCAACCGTTTTCTGGCTGGCAGCAGGAGTAGCGGCAGTTGTCTTCTGGTTTGGATTCTTCTGTCCCTTGGCATAAGGGATAAACAGGGTGGCTCCTTTCTGGAGCATGTATCCCTCCTGCTTCATCTCCGGATTGGCATCCATGAGTTCCGGAAGCGACAATCCATAGCTGTTGGCGATACCGAAGATGGTATCTTTCTTCTTCACCGTATAGATGTCACGCCACTTGGTGGTCTGAGCGAAAATACTTACGCTGAGCATCAGCCCAACGACAACAAGGAAATATCTCTTGATTCTTCTCATAACTTCATTAATTTTATATTCCTATCTTTCGGATTTCTGCAGATTTTGAGTCATTTTTCTGCCGATAATCTTCAGATTTCAATGTTTTCATTTGCAAAAGTACAAAAAATCTTGCATTCTGCCCAAAATCTCTCAGCTTTTTATTATCTTTGCACAAATAATTCTTCAAATGAGACGAAAAATAAGTATACTTTGCATCTTGTTGCCACTTTTAACGTGCCAATTGCACGCTCAGGAAGTCAACGATGGCGAAGAGGGCAAACCGGAAGAGACACCACAGGTCAGCTCTCTTCTCATGCCGAATGCCTTCTCACCAAACGGAGACGGCATCAACGACATCTACAAACCCAAGAGCGGATACCAGAACATCACTGAGTTCCATGCCTACATATTTAATAGGTGGGGGCAGAAACTCTTTGAATGGACCGATCCGGCTACTGGATGGGACGGCACCTGCAAGGGTAGTCCCGTCAAGGATGGCGTCTACTTCTGCCTCGTCAAGGCAAAAGGTGCAGATGGAAAGATATATAACTTCAAAAAAGATGTCAACCTGCTGAGGGGATACATCGAGAATCAAACTAATTCAGGACAATGATTTCAGAAGAAAAGATTAATGTTTGGGGAGCCAGGGTTCACAACCTCAAGAACATCGACGTGGAGATACCCCGCGACTCCCTCACCGTCATAACCGGACTTTCTGGTTCGGGCAAGTCATCACTGGCCTTCGACACCATCTTTGCCGAAGGTCAGCGGCGCTATATCGAGACGTTCTCTGCCTATGCCCGCAACTTCCTGGGCAACATGGAACGTCCGGATGTGGATAAGATTACAGGTCTCAGTCCGGTCATCAGCATCGAACAGAAGACCACCAACAAGAATCCCCGATCCACTGTGGGCACCACCACCGAGATCTACGATTACCTGCGTCTGCTCTATGCCCGTGCCGGTACTGCCTACAGCTACCGCAGCGGCGAGGAGATGGTGAAATATACCGAGGAACAGGTCATCGAGATGATTCTCAATGAGTATGCCGGCAAGGCTATCTACCTCCTCGCTCCTCTCGTCAGACAGCGCAAGGGTCATTACCGTGAACTCTTCGACAGCATGCGGCGCAAGGGTTATCTCTATGCCCGGGTGGATGGAGAGATTCTGGAGATTGTGCCGGGCATGAAGATTGACCGATACAAGAACCACAACATCGAGGTGGTGATAGACAAGCTCGTGGTGCGCGAAGCTGACGAAGAACGCATCCGCAAGAGCGTTTCCATCGCCATGAAACAAGGCGACGGCATGGTGGCTGTCATCGAGAAAGGCAGTCAGGAGATGAAGAATTTCTCCAAGCGACTGATGGACCCTGTTACCGGCATCGCCTATCAGGACCCTGCGCCTAACATGTTCTCCTTCAACTCGCCCGAAGGTGCCTGCCCTCACTGCAAGGGTCTGGGAAAGGTGAACCAGATTGACCTCAAGAAGGTCATCCCGGACGAAGACATGAGCATCTATGAGGGCGGTATTGTTCCGCTCGGAAAATACAAGAATCAGATGATTTTCTGGCAGATTGAGTCGCTCCTGTCAAAATACGACCTCAATCTCAAGGCTCCTATCTGCAGAATTCCGAATATTGCCATGGAGGAAATTCTCTATGGTTCACTGGAAAACGTAAAGATAGATAAGGAGAAGGTGCATACTTCCACCGACTATTTCTGTGCCTACGATGGAGTCATCGACTATCTCAGGAAGGTGATGGAGAATGACGAAAGTAATGACGGCAAGAAATGGGCTGACCAGTTTATCTCTGTCGTTGAATGCCCGGAATGTCACGGTCTCCGACTCAAGCCGGAATCCCTGGCTTTCAGAATTTGGGATAAGAATATCTCCGAAGTGGCAAACCTGGACATCGATGAACTGCGCAACTGGCTGGAAGAGGTGGAACAGCATCTGCCTCCGATGAAAGCCAAGGTGGCTCACGAGATTATCAAGGAGTTGCGCTCCCGTGTCACCTTCCTCCTCGATGTGGGACTGAATTATCTCTCACTCAACCGTCAGTCGGCTTCGCTCTCAGGCGGTGAAAGTCAGCGCATCCGCCTTGCCACACAGATTGGCAGCCAGCTGGTCAATGTGCTCTATATCCTCGATGAGCCGAGCATCGGTCTGCACCAGCGCGACAACGAACGCCTCCTCAACAGTCTCAAGGAACTGCGCGACCTGGGCAATACGGTCATCGTCGTAGAACATGACGAGGATATGATGCGTGCTGCCGACTGGATTGTAGACATCGGTCCGAAGGCAGGGCGCAAGGGTGGCGAAGTAGTCTTTCAGGGTACTCCTGCCGAAATGCTCAAGACCGATACCATCACCGCCCAGTATCTCAATGGCAAGATGGCTATCGAGGTTCCTGCCGTGCGTCGTGAAGGCAATGGCAAGCACATCACCATCCGGGGCGCCAGGGGCAACAACCTGAAGGGAGTAGACGTTGACTTCCCTCTCGGCAAACTCATCGTGGTTACGGGAGTGAGCGGTTCGGGCAAATCTACCCTCGTCAACGAGACTCTCCAGCCTATCCTCTCCCAGCATTTCTATCGCAGTCTGAAGAAGCCGATGCCGTATGACAGTATCGAGGGTATCGACAATATAGATAAGGTGGTGAATGTAGACCAGAGTCCTATCGGCAGAACGCCTCGCAGCAATCCTGCCACCTATACCGGTGTCTTCAGCGATATCCGCAGTCTTTTCGTTGGCTTGCCGGAAGCGAAGATCCGTGGTTACAAGCCGGGCAGATTCTCCTTCAACGTGAAGGGTGGAAGATGTGAGGAATGTAAGGGAAATGGTTACAAGACCATCGAGATGAATTTCCTCCCGGATGTCTACGTACCTTGCGAGGTTTGTCATGGCAAGCGATACAACCGTGAGACCCTGGAGGTGAGATATAAGGGCAAGAGCATCGCCGACGTACTGGATATGACCATCAACCAGGCGGTGGAATTCTTCGAGAACGTGCCGCAGATTCTCAACAAGATCAAGGCGTTGCAGAATGTAGGTCTCGGCTATATCAAACTGGGACAGAGCAGTACCACCCTCTCCGGTGGTGAGAGTCAGCGAGTAAAACTTGCCACCGAACTCTCCAAGCGAGACACGGGCAAGACGCTCTACATCCTGGACGAGCCAACCACCGGTCTCCACTTCGAGGACATCCGCATCCTGATGAATGTATTGCAGAAGCTGATAGACCGTGGCAACACTGTCATCATCATCGAGCACAATCTGGATGTCATCAAGCTAGCCGACTGGCTCATCGACATGGGTCCAGAAGGTGGTAGAGGTGGCGGCGAGCTTCTCTTTGCCGGCACACCGGAAGACATGGTGAAGGCGAAGAAGGGCTATACCTACAAGTTCCTCGCCCCATTGCTGAAGAAATCAGGGAAACCTGAATAATTCTGATATGATCTCGGAAATAAGATAAATAAGAATCCCCCCAACCTACTGTTTCCAGCAGGTTGGGGGTTTTTGTTTCGTTACAGAGTATAAATCCGTCGGAACGCCTCAATTCATAGTATATCATCATGACTGAAGAAAGAATTCCCCTACCCCAGAATGTTATCAAAACAAATCATTGAGCACCACTTCGTTCTGGGCTATGCCCGAATACATATTCCGCTGAAGACCATAACTGCTGATAAACGTCAGCTGTATCGACTTTCGAGTCTTCGTTTCCTCCATAAAACGGACGATTTTGTTTCTCAGAATCTTCTCGTAATCCTTATTGATGGCAAACTCACTTTCCGAAAACTTCATTTCGCAAAGATTGATGGTATTGTCACCACGCTCTATCACCATGTCTATCTGAGCTGCCCGCTCCGCCGACCCGGCATCACTCTTGCTTCGCCAGGAATACAACTGGGTAGCCACACCGGAAATACCCAACCGCTGCTTCACCTGGTCGATATGATTCATCGCCAATATCTCGAAAGAAACTCCAGCCCAGGCATAAAAACGGGGCGTGCGCTGCAACTTGCTCCAATACAGAAGATTACGGAAAGAACTATCGCGCAGGAAGCGGAAATAGAACAAGGTGAAGAAATCTACCAACTGATAGAGAGACTTTCGGGTGGACCAGCCATAGTTGACATACTTTCTGATGAAACCGCAGGATTCCAGATTGTCGAGAATCGTGGTCAACGATTTGCCCGACTTCATCCCGGTGGCATCGGCTATTTCCGAGCGCATCATACCATAACCACGCTCGTTCAGGCATTCTACCACCTTGACGTATGCCTCAGAATCCTTGAACAGAGAGCGATAGAGAATCGTAAACTCATTATACAACTGCCCATTGGGATTGAACAGCAGACGGTCTATATTCTGAGCCAAACTTAACCGTTCATCCAAAAGATTCAGATAATATGGGATTCCTCCCAATATCATATAAAGTTCTGCCAGTTCATATCTGGACAACATCATCCCCTTAGTCTTCAGGAAAGCTTCCGACTCCCCAAGATAAAAAGGCTGCAGGAAAAGACGATGGGTAAGACGACCATAAAGTCCGCCATGGTTATTGATGAGTTTATCCATCATCCAGGAAGTGGCAGAGCCACAGACTATCAGAACGATGTCACGACGTGCCGAAGCCCATCCATTCCAGAAATGTTCCAAGGCTGAAATAAAATTAGAGCCCGCAGTATCCATCCAAGGCAGTTCGTCGAGAAAAACCACCTTGCGTTCTATCCCGTTTAAAGAATCGAGATAAGTGATAAGCATTTCGAAAGCATCGATCCAGTCGTGGGGAACAGAGGTTACATTCCTGTCGTAACGTCGAAGCGTATAAAAGAAGTTTTTCAACTGCTCCTGTGTGTTTCCACCAGCCAATCCTGATGTCTGAAACACCATTTCCTGTTCAAAATATTCGCGCACAAGAAACGTTTTTCCCACTCTGCGGCGTCCACATACAGCCACAAATTCCGACTGCCTTGACTCGAAAATATGCGCCAGGGTATCTTGTTCACTTTTTCTGCCTATGATATTATTCTTCATCTTCGTATTCTCCTACTTTAATTTCTAACCATTTGCAAAAATAGCAAGAAAAAAGCAATTATTGGCTAATTCTTATATAACTTTTAGCCAATAACGGTTATTTTTAAGCATTATTGGCTAAAAATAGCAGCACATTTAGCCAATAACCATAAAAAAATCTGCAAATTGCCAAACATTAACTGCTTCGTCGGAGTATAAATCCGTCGGAACGCCTCAATTCATTGTATATCATCATGACTGAAGAAAGAATTCTATGTATCTCAACAAGCCACTTCCTCCATCCTCACCAACTTGCCAGCAACAAACTGCATGATGATTTTATGGAGCGTTGTACCTTGACGCAGAGCCTCGACCCTTGGAGCTACGGCATATCGCTTGATTTGCGCCTCTGCCTCTTGCCATTGTGCTTCTGCCTTGGAGAGTTTGCCGTCCTCAGGCTTTGATTCGTAATCTTTCTTCGACAACACCTTCAGTTCCAGGATATAACTATGTTTGGTAGCATAATGAGTAAGGTTTGGCAAAAGGAAAAAATCACAATAGCCATGGTTCAACTCAAGTTCCGGTGCAGTATAATAGTAATTATTCAAATTCAGATATGCCATGAAGAAACCTTGAAGATTGCTTTCCGACTCGATACCGTCACGAACAGATGAAACCTGGGAATAGGCATCAGCCATAAACTGTAATCCTTCACGCCACTTACCTTCAAGTGCCATGTAGGTAAACAGAATTTTCATCTGGTTCAAGTCCACAAACTTTTCCTCCTGATATTGTTCCAACAAATAGCCATAATACTGTTTACGGACATTATTGTTTGGAATGCCCAATATCATCATATCACCAAAAGTCCCCTTTATAGTAAGCATACCATAATAGAACAGCAAACTGGTGAATGTTTGAGGGTTAGTCAACCTACTGGCAGGGAATGTCTCTTCCAGGGTTGTCACTATCTGCCCCGTCTCAGCTATCGTGCGGATGACACCCTTGCGGTCACCATCCAACTTATCCAACTGAAGCAGCTTCTTCATCTTGTTGTAGTCTGTCTTCGTGTTTGGATCTATCATTTGCTTCGGAGCTTCCCCCCTATCTATATAATTTCGGAGATAATAGATGACCATATCACTATTGAACACCTTACTCTGAGTATGCAAAGCATCCTCAGAGAAACAATAGTTATCATACCAAGGCTTCATTTCGTCTATCATCACCTCGATATCACTTGTTGCAGGAATGCCTCCCACTTCTTTGTAATAAGCAAACATATTTCGCACTTCCTCCTGAGAGAAGCCCAACATCTGATTGAACTCTGGCTTGGTGGAGATATGCCAGCCAATATTGAACCCACTCGTCACATCGTCCAAGGTAACAGGACTGACACCTGTGATGAAAATACGTTCAAACATACCCTTGAACTTCTTGAAGACATCACGGTAGAAGCCGTCGGCATGGGTGATTGCCCAATATACATTCTCCCCCTGCTCATTGAGCACGGTATTGGTGAAATTGTCATATTCATCGATGATCAGATAGAGAGGAATGCCCTTGGCTGCAGTCTCATCCTGAAGCAAAGCCAGTTTCTCCGTACCAGAATCCGACTGAAAGAACCTCTCCTTAAAATCTGCCAGATAAAACTCTTGGTAAACTCGCATGAAGCCGTCCAATTTAACACGCAGATACATATTGAAGTTTTCCTCCAACTTTTCGATACCACCACCCACATACGAGAAATCAAGGTGAAGAATCTGATACTTCCCCTGTAAAGGAGTAGGATGCTTGCCTACCCATAAATCACCGAAAAGAGTTTGGAATTTCTCTTTCTTGCTACAGTCATAGTAAGCATGGAGCATACTCAGGAATATGCTCTTACCAAAACGACGTGGACGAATGAAGAAGATGTTACTTGGCTGGTTTTCCAACAAAGGCAGATACATCGTCTTATCCACATAATATTGATTTTGTTCTATAACAGCCTCAAAGTCATTGATGCCGTAAGGCAAACGTTTCATATTCTGATTCATGATTGCTCCTTTTATAATTTACATTTGCAAAAATAAGAAAATTATCTGATTATACCAAAGAATTTACCCGGATTTTCTTGCTTAATTCGAATAAATGTCTTATCTTTACAAAAAGATAGGCGGCGCTCGGCAATTTGAAAGCAAACTTTCATTGCGCTCGCTGGCACTATCTTTGCAAATAATATAAATTGAATATTGTATGAAACAGGTAGAAGAATGCAACAAGGTTCTCGAACTTTCCAGCCTTCTTTGATGCATTCCTTATAATAGAACTGCATTTCTAGCGAATTGTCACACTTTAGTAGTTCATAGTAATGGCTCCATGTCAATTTTGGGGACGCTGTCCCCAAAATTGGAAAAGCAAGGTAAAACATACTCCTTAACTCCTTTAACTTCCTGATATGCGAAAGTTCAGTTATGAGCCCACTTTAAAAAGTTATTTTTGATAATTCTTCCAAAAGTAACCATCTGATAATCAAATGGGGTTATAGAAAAAAAGACCCAAAACTACTTTTTAAAGTGGACTCAATATATGATATCTTTGAATCTTTTGATTTTCGAATAAAAAGCCCTGCCGGCTTTCACAAGCTGGCAGGGATAATTATAAGTAAAAGATGTAATTCGCTATTCTGATTTCACTTAGAAAATCATCTTATAGTCCTTACTGCTACCATCTGTCAATTCTATGTGTATGATTTGGATGCCTGTGGCTATGCTCGCCTTTAAACACCTTGAACCATTTCCCTGTACCCTGCTGATGATTCTGCCATTCAGGTCTATGACCTTAACACTCTTGAGCAGACCGCCGGCAGATTGCACGAGGACAGAAGAACCTTCCTGAACAATACTGATTCGCTGATCAGTATCGACAGATGTCACATCTGTACTTCCATAACGGCTTCTGATAACAAATCTGCCTAACGAGGTCTCGGCATCCGCAATAATGAGAGGAGAATCGAGTGAATAATCGGCACCCGAAAGCATATCATGGAGAACATATCCGCTCATATCAACACCCTGAATAGGTTTTACCTCGATACGGATGCTATCCTTTTGCGACAGATAGATTCCTAAAGGTGTATCTCCAGTCATCGGAAGGATATCGTAAGCCTGACTCTGCTGAATGCCAAATACCTTCAAAGGTGACTTCACTTCACTATCCAGAAGAGTTGGAACCCATACAGAGTTCTTGAAAGAAGAACCGTCAGAAACATCATAAGCAGTTTCTGAATTCTCCATCACCAGCATAGCTGCTGATTTGCTTCGCGTCTTCAGGCTTTCCACACACACTTTCAGTCCCTTGGCTTCAGCAGGTTTACTTTCCTCAGTAGCCTTCTTGCTTCCACCAATCATTTCTGGGGTGAGCAGCAGGGTGATATTCGTACTCAGCTCATCATTTGTGGTAACATAGAATGCCTGCATTGGGGCGATGGTGGTGGCGTTGCCCGTAGAAGCGACGTTGCTTACAGTTTGCTCTTCCATATCTCCTGATTCATTCTCTACTTCCACCTTCACACTGCTCACGTTCTCATTCACCTCCAGGAACTTCTTGATATTCAGTCGGCTCATGAATGGGTTGCCCAGCACGAAGGTCTGCGTAGGAATATCCGATTTCAGCGTAATCTGATACTCGCTCTGCCCCACGAACACCGTGCGGTTCTCCGTCACTTCCTTGCCTTCCGACAGATACTTATATTCCATCGTCAAGTCGCCCTCCTGCGGAGAATCCGGTTCGTAGATGAAGCGGTTTATCTTATTTGCATCTTTCGTCACTGTTTCACTAGCCACTTTCTCCTGATCGTAATCCACGAAGTAACTATATTCTTTATGCGCCTTAGGCAGGCGAATACTGAACTTATTGGTAGCCGGCAGATTGCCGTTGTCTATCCACATAGAGAAGCCTTCACCCATGCCGTAAGGCTTAGCCACGGCATTGAAGTTGTGCGACCAGGTGGCCTCGTTCACGGCAAGCGTTTCATCATTCAAAACCGGATTTCCCTTGCTGTCTAGCGAATAAATCTTACCCGGATATGCAGCCGCCCAGAGGCGCTGGTAGATGCTCGGGTTGAAGCGCTGTTCCTTCCAGTTTTCTTCGTTCAGATCCTCGAAGTATTTCGCCTTCGTGGTGTCGGCAGGCATGAACATATCGCCCGTGTACATCTGCTTGAGCGGTGCACTCAGCAGATAGTAATGGTTCGGCTTCTGCTCCAGTTCTACCCATGCCTTGCGATAGTTGAGTGATGGCACGTTATCCACCGCCGAACGGGGTTCGAAGAAGATGTCCTTGCAGCAGTAGTCGGCTGGCTTCACTGGCGTGCCCAGCATTGGGAAGTTATCGGCATCCGACGAGATGATGGCGTTGGTGCAGCAGTAAGGCGAACCGTCGCTCCAGTTGTCCCATTTGTTCCATTCATTGGTAGATGCACTCGGAAGCCATCGGGTCTGTAATGGATGAACCTGATATACTACTGAAGAGAGTGGCGTCCAGCTGCCGTCGAAGAAGGTGAGCTGATATTCGCCCGGCTTCTTGGTGATATAAGAACATTTTATATTGTTCTTGGTGTCTGATGTAGAATGCAGAGACACAATGCCATTCTCTCCCGCATTCTTATCACCGAAGTAAAGATGATAATCTACTCCGGTCAATCCGGTAGCAGTTACGACAATCGTATCTCCTACGCATACATTGTTGACAACGATATCGTCTACACCATCTACGCACGACTGGTCGTCCTTACAGTCAGGAATACCATCATTATCAACATCACCACGCGTCACGAGTCCGTAGAATTTCTGCACATCCAATGCGCCTACAATTTTGCCTAAAGTAAATCGCACCTCGTCATACGCTTTCTTTGGCTGAAGGAAGAGGATATTCTTATCGCCATAACCCGCTACATTAGCGGAAATCACCTTCCAGTCGGTAAATTTATCTCCCGTAGAATTACCGTCTTTGAAGGTTTCTACCGTTAGCCAGTCTCCTACGTTTACGGCTGCCAGGAAAGTCTTGTTGTCAATGACAATTCCCAACTGATGATGATAGTCGAGTGTTCTACCCATCTTTACGGCGAATGTTTGACCAACTCCCAGACTTACCGTATTGGCAACCGCCATATAGGTATTCAAGTCATCATCCACCAGATAACCTAAGTTATCATCTACAGTAGCCACACTCACCGCTCCGCCAAATTTGGTTTCATTAGCATTGATGGTCGTATGTGAATGATTATGCGACATCACCATACTGCTACATGCAAGTGGCGAAGAACAGTCATCGGCAGCCTCCTCGATAAAGGCATAGTAGATACGGAGTTTAGAACCGCCCAGATTGAGTACACCCGAATTCCAGAGTTGGAACTCATCCATCTGAATCTGTTTGCCTTTGCTGTCGTAGGCTGGAACTTCGATAGAATATCTTATCTTTTGCAGCTTGCCTGAACCTCCGATATCTGCACCAATCGCATTGTTCTCATCTATCAGATGGCGATATACTTCCTTGCCTTGGTTATAGCAGCGTATCTGCAGGAATTGCAGGGCATGCAAATTGATTACTGTAGCATCAGCCTCTACCACAAAACCAATGCGCTTAGGTTGAGCTCTCTTGACGGCATCCGCCTCTGATTCACCTTCGTGTCGGTCGGTAGCATCGTATATCAGTTGACCATCCTTACGGTGAATTCCGATGATGCAGAGGTTATCGGCAAGACTCAAGCCACCTATATATTCGGCATATTTATCATATTCACCCTTGATAATATTGTCTCTATCCTTGAGTTCAGAGATAGAAAGCAATGAGCCGGATGATTCGTGAATCTTAGGCGATACCTCGTAGAAATCTTCACCCAGTTTGTTGGCAAGTGGTTTGCCGCAAGTTGTATTTCCATCATTAAAACCACCTACGGTAATGGTGGTTTCATCATAACATCCGTCCTGAGCCGTGGCCCTGAAGGTATATTTACCGGGTTCCAGATTGGTAACTTGACCATCAGAGGTAACCTTTACAGATATGGTGGCCTTGATGTCGTTGCCTTCCAAATCCCAGGCACCCGTCAGCTCCCATGTTACGCTTACTTTCGGATTAGAACGGAGAGTAAACGAAGTCTGCGATTGGCAGACATTGCTGCTGATGGTAGGATTGATGGGGCACCGGTGGGATACATCTGGAGCCATTCTTACGAATCCATAGTGGATGCCGATGGTGCCTGCGTTAACTCCGAGAACCGTAAGGAATCTGATTTCGCATCCTGAAAACGGCACCTTTGCCTTGATGCTCACCGTTCCGTCGCCAATCTGCACCAGCGAGAGGTGGAGCACCTGGGCAGAAATCGTTTCTTCCTGCACCTTGTTTCCCTTGTGGTCGAAGAGCAGCACGTTGACCCATGTTCCTGCATTGAGGCTCAGCAGGGCATCCATCTTGTATTTGAAGCCAGCCTCCATGCCAGCCTCGAATGCTTCGCCTTGCGGGTTCTTGTTGTTCTGCATCATAAACTTGGCTCCACCCTGGTAACCTATGTCAAGAAGAGGGACGATGGTGGCGAAATTGTCCGGATCATCATCTGTCATCTTCTTTATATCGTTGTCCAGGAAAGGCAGGGGGATGCCGAGGATAACAGGGCGCCAGCCTTTCATCTCTTTGAGCGCCACCTGCTTGTCGTCTTTGAAATATTCGTTGTATTTTTTGATGCCTCCATCGGTGATGGTAAACTCCGTAGATTTGCCCACGAAGGCATATTTGATTTTCAGAATATTCGCCACTTCTGCCTGAATGCCGCCCGAGCAGTCGAGAGTGATTTCATCGAAGAGCCAGTCGCTTTCTGCAGTCAGCATGGCGCAGATGTTGTCGGAACCCGGTATCTGGAGCAGCTTCAGCGTTACTCCCGAACCATCCTGTCCTTCTCTCACCGCCTTTACGCCCTTCAGTTTGCCGTCGCGATAGAATCCGATGGAGAATGCCTTGACTACATCGAGGCTCAGCACGCTGCTACCCGAGCCAGCCACGATGGTAAAGCCTGCCACCGTTCCCTTGGAATAGTAATTATCCATATCTTTTACACTTACTATCGGGTCTACGGTTACCCCTGCCCGTACCACGGAGTTCACCTGTGCATAGTTGTCGAGTGAATCGTCGGTAAGGGCGCCCATATCCTTTGCCCAGCTGCCTACGCCTACCACACCAATCAATTTGTTAATGGTGCACGATTCGCCCGTAAGGGCACGGCGGTTGCGCAGTTCACGGAATGTCATGTTGCCATATTTGGGATCATTGTTGAACTCCACAAAATGTTTCTGCTGCGTGTCGGTTGGCAGATCATCCCAGTTGTTGGTCCAGATAGGTTTCTTGCAGTTCTTGAACGAGTCTCTAACGGCAGCACTCTCGAAATAGGGACTGGTGTTGTCATCCTTGGGTTGTGCCGCCTGGATAGAGGCGGGCACAACCATCAGGAATGTTAACACAAATAATATGAATGATTTGAATATAAAATGCTGTTTCATTGTCTGTTTGATTTTAAAACATAGCATAACGTCTTGATAATTCTCTTGATCTTATTCGAGCAAATGTCCGTCGTCTGTAAGTGTCTTTTGCTCATCGTATGTGAAGACATATTTATGGTTTCGCCTCAGATAGAAGAGGTTGCTGACTCCATCTACCACGATAACGCCCGTGGCTGCTTCAGAAGACATCATATCCTTTGCCTTTATCTGATAATTGTGGGCGAAAGGTAAGGCTTTGAAGCCTATTCTCACGGCAAGATGTGTCTTGCCTGGCAGCACAAATGCCTTGAGAACCACTTCGTTGCCTTCACCCGGAAATGGGGCATAGGCAATGGCTGTATAGGTGCCTCCCTTTTTTGAATATTTATTGATAGGTTCCCCACCCTGCTTAAAACCGTCGTAGCTGGTAAGAGGCATCTGGGTAAGCACGGTGTCGGCAAGTAGGCAATACCATTGCGTCTGCGCTGTAATGCTGTAATGGGCGGCAGAAGTGATATGAACCTCCACTTCTGCCATGCCTCTATAGAGTGTTCCTACAAGCGGCGTAGGGGTGTTGTTTCCCAGATTTTCCTTCTGGTAATCAGCAGAAGAGATGATTGGATTATGGGTGTCATCCCCCTGCTGGTAGAGGGTGCCATAGAAGAGCTGCGGCACCGTGATGAGCTGGCGGCTCAAGCAATCTACATGATGCAGTAAGAGACCTTTTTTTTCAGATAGTCAAGCCAGTTGTTGGGTGTGTCAGTTTTGTCACCATCGACCAGGTAACTCGCAAACGTGGCCTTGAACTCTTGAAATGTAGTACCTTTTTTTAAATTGAGCATTTCCGTGGTAACCACATTGTTTTCCTTATACTGCGGATAGGGCGATTTCTCCTGGCTATCGTAAGCGAGGGCAATGATGCGATATTCGTAGCCCCTGCTGATGCCGAAGGTGCCCTTTACCACATAGTGCTTGTGGGGCTTTCCCGAAAGATAATCGTCTTTCTTGCCGTCTTCTACCGTGGGCTTTCCATTAATCACCCAGTCGTTGGTAGGGTCGTACTCGAAGCCCTGGATATCGTTGACTGCGGCATCATAGGTTGCAGAATTTTCTCCATTGTTCTGAACTCTTCGGCGAAAAGCTATCAGCCTTACGGCATTGACGTTGTCGGTCTCGACATAACCGTTGTCCTCTGTGCCCGACGAGGAAGAGGATCCTGCACCAGGAGGAGCTACACGGGTGTTTCCGCCCCCCTGCCCTGCATTGCCATCGCTGCCGCTTAATCCGCCCAGAGTGATGGTGAAGGGAACAGTCGTAATCTCGTCGTCCTTTTCAGAAGGCTGATTCATCCCTGCATCTCCATTGCTGCCATCTGGATAGGGTGGCAGATCGGCATCGCTGCTGCATCCTGCGGCTAGTGCGAGGAGGAAGCAAACCCCTACCGCCATGCCTGTCCTGATGGCGTTCATCCTGATGGTGTTCATCCTGATGGAGCTTATCTTACAGATGCTAAATCTTGATTTCTGCATATTCTATTTCCGTTTTTATGCGGTTTTGTAACGTTTATTCTGTTTCAAATACATGTTTTTTTTCGAAGGCTGGTTCTATCTCAACCTTCACTTCGGTCATCACTGGCTCGTAATACTCCTTCAGGTCGTATGGCTGGTTCACGGTCTTGCTCTTGGCTCCCAGGCAATACAGGTGGTTTGCCTCGATAGGGAATTTGAACTTGTCGCCAGTGGCTGCTGACAACCTGATGTTGTCATACCTGTGGTGCATGCCATCCGTGTAATGCAGATAGAAGGTGGTCTCGTTCTCTGCCGAGTTCTTGCTTTTCTGCATTTTTTCCTCTGGTGTAGGCATCATGAAGTTGCTTATCATGTAGCTGTTTGCCTTCCATCCTTTCTGGGAGTCTTCAGCCCGTTTGAATATCTTCTCGGTATAATCTACGGTCCATCCGTTTGAGGGGGTGAGGTCGATGGTGCCCAACGTCTGATAAGTCAACGATTCAGCATCTGCTGGTGCCCGCTTCTGCTTTATCAGCGTTTCGGTGCTGATGCCGGTGGCTACAACGGATAGAGAGGTGGGCTTGAAGGTAACGGTTCTCACGTCTCCTGCTGCATTCGACTCCACCTGTGCCGGGATGTTTTCTACGTAAATCATCAGTCCTGCCACGTTACGGCTGGCGGTCAGCGTGCGGTGGAAGTATTTCGTCTTTTCCGTTACGAGAACGGGGGCTTCCTCATGGGTATTCTCGTCTTGCAGAATGCCGCTAAACAGCTCTGTGGTATTGAGGATACCGAGATTGGCGCTGTTTTTTTCCTCCTCGGTGAGGGCGATTTTTGCGTCCTCCAGTTTCGTTACGTTTTCAGTGAATTCGGGTTCTGTAAGCACTTTCTTCTTTGCGTATTTGTCATCTCTGCCTATGGCTAGAAACTGGTAGTAGTAGCCGTTCTTCAAATAGGGTTCGAAGGTGTATGAATGCTGCTCGGGCATGTTCTGGTGCTCGGCAGAATAGTAGGGTGTTGTATTTTTAAATGCGTCAACGGAATAGTAACCATTCTTGGCTGCTTCCGTTTCAATAGGGATGCAATAGGTATATGCTTCTTCGGGGGTGCCCTTCTTGTCTTCGGGACATCTGAAGACGTAGATTCTCATATCATTCACCTGCTGTGCTCCATCCCACGTATCAAGTTCTCGTGAGCCGGTAACAACACCTGCGCTTACACCCACTCTCATGTTCAACTTCACGGCATGCGAGCCGTCGGCGAGGGTATCAGGCGCATCATTGCTTGCGCTGCAGCTCATTAGGAGACTGGCTGCGAGGATTATATTTAAATTGTTTTTTATAGATTTTCTCATCATATTCGTCTATTCGATTTCAATGTTCGCCTATTCGATTTGAATGGGAATTGAGTATAAAATGAATGATAAATAATATATTTGATGTTGGGATAATAAGGGATGCGGGAGCCTATAGCTGGCTCTTCGCATCCCTTGGATATATTTTCTTAATACTGCCTATTTTTTTATAGAGCACGTAGTAAGATTAATCACCCAAAACCAACTTGTGGATAGCCTCCCAGTTGTCGTTTACCTTCAAGATGAGGTTCTGAGATTTGCTCAAGTCTTCTGGCTGGTCAGTACCTGGTTTATCAGGATCTGGATCTGGTTTTGGATCTGGATTACCTGGGTCTGGATCTGTCTTACCTCCATTAGAAGGCTTCACACCCAAGTTGTACATGTGGTTGCGAACCACGTTGAAGATAGAAGCGTTTTCGTCTGTAACACCCTTTGTATCATCACTATTTACATCTGTAGATGGGATAGAAACAGTCCAGAACTTGATGATATTGCCTTCGGCATCCAAGAGCTGAAGCTCCATGGTGCTCTTGTCATGTGTCAAAGCAAATGGAATAACGAAGCTGCTTCCGAATACAGAACCCTTAACTATGGTAGTTTTTACGTTAGTAGGGTGAGTCCAGCCATCATCATTAGTCAGCACACCGTCATGGTTCGTATCACCATTGTTGAACCAGTCATTCAAATTGATAGTGTAGAGCACATAACCATAGCTACCATCTTTGAACTGTGCATCTGTAACAAGTGCTGCATTTGTTGATGTAGAACCATTAACGTAATACTGGATAGTGTTGCCAGTTGTTGTGAATGAGCTGTTGAAGTGGTTGAAAGTCAACTTATCATTCTTACCTCTTACTACGAGACGAAGGGTCTTGGCGTCTTTACCATTCACACGTGCTGGGATGTTACTGAAATAACCGAAGCTACCAGCTACCTGACGATGCAAGGTTACTGCTACGCCATCCTCCTCATTAGAAGTAAGGTTGGTGATTTTCTTGTCAGTTCCGATTTTAAGATCTGCATCACCTGCGAATACTTCCTCTGCTACTTTGCCTGCCTCCAAGGCTGCAGTAATATCACTGTAAGTACTACCAGTAAGGGCTGCTTGACCTTTTACATCCAAAGCATAGGTGTAGTCACTGTTATCGCTGTAACCTACAGCCATAACCTTGTAGCTACCTTTCTCCAGTCTATCATCACCCTTTAAGGAAATCGTAAACTGGCGACCATGGCCATTTGTGTTGTAAGTAGTACTCTCTTTCCAGTTCAACTTCTTGTCATAGACAATAGTCTTCTCGCCACCTCCGGTTTCGTTCTTGTAAATCATTACGCGAACATTCTGGATAGTCTGCAAAGCCTGTGAAGAATACAATGGGCGGCCTGCACGTGTTGTCAAGCCATCACCGCTACTTGCTACCTGCAATACAATCTGCTGTACTGCCTCATTCTGACCCTCTGTGCTAACCACAGCGTCGTCACTGCTACATGCGCTGAACAGCAAGCTGCTTGCTACAAGCGCAAAAAACATACCTTTTTTCATAAATTATAAATTTAAAAAATAAGTATAAATTAATATTGTATATTTAGTACATCCCCATTTATATAGGGTATATATCTACTGATTTTATCAAACACTTAATCCAATATCATGCCGTGAATTTCCTCCCAGTTGTCGTTCACCTTCATATAGATGGTGAAGCGATTGCGGTCGGAATCGTACACATATTTCAGCACCGTAATCTTGTTGCGCTCCATGCTTACCTTCACGTCATCAGGCGTCAACACAGAAGAACTGCTGCCTGCGCCTTCGCCATTATTCTTATAGAAATTGACATCCACCACTGACTCATCCTTCTGGAAAGAAGGGGCCAGGAAAATAGAGGTCTTGGTCTTGGCGCCAGCTTCAATTTCCGATTCATAAAAGACGCTGGTCTCTTCAGAATATTGGAAACTTGGATTTACGATTCCATAGAGATCGCTTACTTCAGTATTCATCAGGTAATACCCCGCAGGAAGATTCTCTGTCCATATAACCAGTTTACCCTTGGTGCGCTCCATCTCGCTGGTATAGCAATAATGGTTTTCATCATAGACGAGGGTATCGCAAACCTGATAAACATCATCGCCTTGACTGTTCTCCGGATGTAGCAACAGCTCGTTTTTATCCAGATTGAGTTCGCCTCGCTTCTTCATACCACCCCATACCGTAAAGACGTATTTTCCGAAAGGCATGTCGGGGTCGAAGCTTACAGGATAAGTTAATCCATCACCCTCTACTCCGAAACCTTTTTCTTCTACGACAACCTGCTGAGTGCCGTCGTCGTTGAGTCGGCTCAGACGATAGGATAGAGTCGGGATGAATGATCTAAACGACTGATTCTCATCCTGTTTCTCGTCAGGAACAGTCTGATCAACATTGAAATAATTCTTGTCTTTCACCCCGATGTTGATACTCAGAGGAGGACATTGGTCCAGATTTTCACGGACGCACGAGGTGAATGACATAGCCAGTGCCATGCCATATATGATAACTTTTAATCTTGTCATACGCTGTGTTTTATTCTGATAGTGCCTTTGGGCTGTTCTTAGTCTCTTCTGCCTTCTGGCGGTTCAATATCTCTTCAGCCACATCCACCTTGCCTTCTTTCTCGAGTAGGATGGCAAGATTATTGGCTGCAATCTTCGACATAGGGTAATATTTCAAAGTCGTCTCATATACCTGCTTCTGCTTTTCTGCGCTCTCTGCAATCTGTGCCACATGCAGGAACTCATATTCGCTGAAGGCATCTGGACGGAGCTCGTACATCTGCAGCATTTCTTCATCGGTGGTGAAGTTCTTGATGATGTATGTGTAGGTGTATTCCACGCTACGGCTCTTCTGCAGATACTTCTTCTTGAGGTTGTTCCAGATAGGCAGGCGGCGGATATAGCGCTCCTGCACATCATCGTTGAAGTTGGCATATCGGGTCAGGATGTTCTTCACCATCGTGCTGTCGGCATCGCCGTCGGCCACCATCGCATCCAATACTGGCTGCCATCCTTCAGGGCGTGAACCGATACGGGCTATCTTCTTCACCTTGTCGCCATTCTCTATGTGCGCAAGCAGCCACTTCAGGGCTGAGTTGGCACGGTTGCGGGAAAGTGGGGTGTTAACCTTCAGCGGGCCGTCGGCTGATGCCAGACCATAGATGCCCAAAGAAGTGAGGGTAGCGAGGCTGTCGCTGAGCACTGGAACTATATCGCTCAACATGTGGTCGAGCTCAGCCTGGTTGTTGCTCATCTTGAGATTGATATCATATTTATTGATAGCAAACTCAAGTCGTGCCACGCCCTTTCCTTCTCTTATCTTCGGCTTGATCTCGAAGGTATGCTTCATCCAGTTGAGATGCAGTTGCTTCTTGATTTCCGGACGGAACACATCGGCTATCTTGGTATAGCTGATGGCACGGCATTCGCCGCATCCGTCGGCAGAAGCCACTGCGACGAGGCTTCCCTTATGGAAGTTAGCAGGCAGGGTGATGGTGTCATTATATAACACGGATAAATCTACTTTTGTATTCGTAACTCTCTGTGCAATAGAATCGTATGGGTCAGCAATACTATCGAGTACCCATTTACGTTCCATCTTCCTTCTGTAGATAGGCGCATCCAGCACTATAGGCTTGTATTTAGCCACTATGCTGTCGCTGTCTGTCAATACGGGTATTACGAAGAGACGGCTTCTCTTCGAGAAATAATGCTTCGGGATATGAACCTGAAGGTTGAGTGCAGCCTGATTGCTGCTATCCGGCAGGAGCATAAAGGAGTCGGGAGTACATGTAATCTTTTTATCACTTACTATGTTCTGTTTGCTGCATGAAGACATAGTCGTCAGAAGAGCCAAGCCTAAACCAGCAATAGCCAGATATACTATTTTGAGTTTCATTCTATCATCCATAATGTTCTTTGTGATTAAATGATGCACTTTTTTTAAAAGATATAGACTAATGATAGTGCAGCCTTGGTAGGACCGATATAGTTCTCGTTCTTCTTTTCCTGGCACTTGATGCAGGGCAAGTTAGGGCTTTGCTTGTACCAAAGGTGGGCGTATCCCACACCGATGGCTGCCTCCAGGTTCCAGTGAGGGGATAGAATCCAGTCGTAACCGTATGTTACGCCTCCGCCAGCCAAGTAGCCATCGTAGAGCTTGCTGCCAAAACCTCCGAAGAATTGAGCACCATGCAGGTGGATACCTACGAAATGTCCTTCGTACTTTTCGCACAGCCAGTATTTCATTTCTGGCTGCACCAAGAGAAGGTGCATCTTCTTGTCTTCCCTGAATGTCCAGGGGTTGTATGCTACATCTGCTTCCAGGGTTACCTGGTTGCTGATTGCCTTTTCCACGCCCATATTGAGTGTGGTTGTCGCCCAGTAGAGTCCGTTCGTCTTCAGGGCGAAATCTTGTGAATAACCTGCTGTTTTAATTCCCAAAATAACAAACAGCAAAACTGCTATCCTTTTCATTTATCACTTACTATATTAACTATTTATCCGGTTACCCGGAATCTTACTATTGTATTGTTGTTAAGCAATATAAAACATTGTTATTAAGCAATATAAAACATTGTTATTAAG
>ENA-ORRQ01001218-ORRQ01001218.1-human-gut-metagenome-genome-assembly--contig:-NODE-1218-length-20379-cov-7.882159_pt1 | contig 20379 bp, 16 predicted proteins | sample MGYA00242177_ERZ509138 | MGnify/ENA primary metagenome ERZ509138 (study PRJEB26280, sample SAMEA2338628) | human gut metagenome | biome: human gut; feature: human-associated habitat; material: faeces... | reverse complement strand
CCATCCTTTACCATCCTGGCTACGCCATAAATTGCCTGAAACCGCGGCTCTTCTTCATAGGTATAGAGGTTGACGCCTTTTCCAATCAGCGTCTTGGTATCCTTCTCCGGAATCATGCGCCGGTTCAGTGCTCCGGCTACTGCCTTTGTCAGTTCTCTCGTAGTGACACAGCCATCTTTTACCATGACTTTCATCACAAGCTGCCAGCGGCCGTTTTCCTTTTGGGAAAGGCCGTGGTGCGCGCACTCTTCGAGCACTGCCTCGGCGTCCCGCGTGTCCTCCTTGAGCGCCGACAGGTCGAGCCCCCGCGCGGTGCGCAGGGCAAGCATGACGCGTTCTTCTTCGCGCTCGCGTTCCGCGGGGCATGCGCTTTCGGAAAGGTGCTCCTCACCCTTGATGTAAGCATTCAAGTCGCGCGCGTAGGCGAAGCGCCGCCCGCCGAAGTCCGAATGCGCGCCAGGACCGAAGCCCAGATACTCCTGCATCGTCCAGTATTTGAGGTTGTGGCGCGACTCGCGCTCGGGACGCGCGAAGTTCGAAATTTCATACTGCGCGTAGCCCGCCTTTTCGAGCAGCTCGACCGTTGCAAGGTACTCCTCCGCCTGTTCATCGTCGTCGGGGATGCGCAGGGCGTCTTTTTTGCGGTCGAGCGGCGTGCCCTCCTCGATCTTGAGCCCGTAGCAGGAAAGGTGCTCAGGCTCAAGAGCGATGGCCGCTTGCAGATTTTCCCGCCAGTGCGCCATTGTCTGCTCGGGTAGGCCGTAGATGAGATCGAGGCTCACATTGTCGAAGCCCGCCGCGCGGGCGGCATGTACGGCCTCAACCGTCTCTTTATGCGTGTGGATGCGCCCGATCAGGCGCAGCTCGTCGTCGCTCGCCGACTGCATCCCGAGCGAAATGCGGTTGAAACCCGCTTCTCTGAGCTGCCGTAGCGCCGATACCTCCCGCGCGCTGTCGGGATTCGCCTCGGTCGTGATCTCAGCGTTTTTGTCCACGCGGTAATGGGCAAAAATCGTCTTCAGAAGGCGGCAGAGCCGCTCTGCGCCGAGGTAGCTCGGTGTGCCGCCGCCAAAGTAGATCGTGTCAACGGTATGGCCTTTTGCCCGATTCGCCCAGCGGATCAGATCGCGCTGCAAAGCCGCGGTGTAGGCGTCCATCTTCTCCTCCGAATGAGGAAGCGAGTAGAAGTCGCAGTAAATGCACTTCGCCTTGCAGAACGGGATGTGGAGATACAGTCCCAGCGGTCGCATCGCGTCAACTCCTTTGCAAAAATGTCCTCGCCCATTGTAACACAAACCTCGCCGCGCGCAAGACGGTATCGCGCGGATATTTCGTCCATTTCCCGCAAACACTACGACAAAAGGAGTGATTCTTCATGGATATGACGCCTCAGGAGTATCAGGAGTATGTCAAACGCCTTGCGCCCAAATCGCCCATTTTCAAGGATACCGCCTTTGCCTTTTTCATCGGCGGCGCGATCTGCGCGCTCGGCCAGCTCATCCAGAACGGCTTTCTCTCGCTCGGCCTTGCAAAGACGGACGCAGGCACGGCGACCTCGATCTGCCTCATCTTCCTCTCCGCACTTTTAACAGGCTTAAACCTTTACAATTCCATTGCGCGCTTTGCCGGGGCCGGCACGCTCGTGCCGATCACGGGCTTTGCCAACTCCGTCGTCTCCCCCGCCATCGACTTTAAGAGCGAGGGCTTCATCACCGGTATGGCGTCAAAGATGTTCGTCGTCGCGGGGCCGGTCATCGTGTTCGGCACGCTCGCAAGCGTCGTGTACGGCGTTGTTCTGATGCTGCTGTGAGAAAAAAAGGAGCGCCGCGGCGCTCTCTTTTTTCGCACACGTCCGCGCCATTTCGTCAAGGGGGCAAATTGACGAAATTTGCTTTCTCCCTCTTTCACCGCGCTGAGGAGGCGGAAGCGTGTCCATTCATGGTTTATCCGCGGTTATTCTGTTGACATAACGATGTGGAAAACTCTGTGGAAACTGTGAATAACTTTGTTGTTCCAGTGCGTTCCCGCCGGTTGACAACTGGTTATGCTCGACGCGTTTCGGTAAAATCAGCGGTGGAATTCCCGCGCCTGCGTGCATTTCTCCCGCAAAAGGAAAAATCTGCCGCGGCCACTTGCTATTGTGGTCAAAAAATCGTATAATGTACCAAGTTTTGTGTTTGAAGATCAGAATCGTAAATTTCGGCGAAATGGAGAAACCCCAATGGCAGAAGCAAAAAAAACGAATTACGGCAACGAGAGCATCTCGTCCCTCAAGGGCGCGGACCGCGTGCGCAAGCGCCCGGGCGTCATCTTCGGCTCGGACGGACTGGACGGCTGCGAGCACGCCGTGTTCGAGATCCTTTCGAACTCCATCGACGAAGCGCGCGAGGGCCACGGCAAGCTCATCACCGTCACCCGCTACTTAGACCACAGCATCGAGGTAGAGGACATGGGCCGCGGCTGCCCTGTGGACTATAACCCCAAGGAAAAGCGCTTCAACTGGGAGCTCGTGTACTGCGAGCTTTACGCCGGCGGCAAGTACAACAACTTGGACGGCGACAACTACGAATACTCCCTCGGCCTCAACGGCCTCGGCGCGTGCGCGACGCAGTATTCCTCGCGCTATATGGACGTGACCGTCTGGCGCGACGGGAACAAATACTCCCTGCACTTTGAACGCGGCGAGCCCGTGGGCAAAAAGGGCGATGAGCTCAGGATTGAGCCGACCGACCGCGGCCGCAAAACCGGCACGTGCACGCGCTGGCTGCCCGACCTCGACGTGTTCACCGATATCGACATTCCCGCCGACTACTACGTCGAAACGCTGCGCCGTCAGGCCGTCGTCAACGCGGGCATCACGTTCCGCTTCAAAAACGAAGTCCTCCCCGGCCACTTCGAGACGCAGGACTTCGTCTATGAAAACGGAATCATTGACTATGTTGCCGAGATCGCGGGCGAAGACGCCCTGACCACCCCCGTCTTCTGGGAGACGGAGCGCCGCGGCCGCGACCGCGAGGACAAGCCCGAATACAAGGTCAAGCTCTCCTGCGCGTGCTGCTTCTCGAATAAGGTGCAGCGCATCGAACACTATCACAACTCCTCGTGGCTCGAGCACGGCGGCAGCCCCGAAAAGGCGTCGAAGACTGCCTTTGTCTACGCCATCGACAAGTATTTGAAGGACAACAACAAATACCAGAAGGGCGAGGCGCGCATCGCCTGGCAGGACATTGAGGACTGCCTCATTCTTGTCTCCAACAACTTCTCCACGCAGACGAGCTACGAGAACCAGACGAAAAAGGCCATCACGAACAAGTTCGTGCAGGAGGCGATGACGGACTTTCTGAAGTCCCGCCTCGAGACCTATTTCATCGAAAACCGCGTCGACGCGCTCAAGATCGCCGAGCAGGTGCTCATCAACAAAAGAAGCCGCGAGAGCGCGGAAAAGCAGCGCCTGAACATCAAGAAAAAGCTCTCCGGAAGCATCGACATCTCAAACCGCGTCGAAAAATTTGTCGACTGCCGCACGCGCGACGTCTCGCGCCGCGAGATCTACATCGTCGAGGGCGACAGCGCCCTCGGCAGCGTCAAGCTCTCGCGCGACGGAGAATTCCAGGGCATCATGCCCGTACGCGGCAAGATTCTAAACTGCCTCAAGGCCGACTATCCGCGCATCTTCAAGAGCGAGATCATCACCGACCTTTTGAAGGTCCTCGGCTGCGGCGTCGAGGTGCCGGGCAAGTTTGTCAAGGACCTGAACGCCTTTGATATCAACAATCTTCGCTGGAACAAGGTCATCCTCTGCACCGATGCCGATGTCGACGGCTTCCAAATCCGGACGCTCATTCTGACGATGATCTACCGCCTCTGCCCGACGCTGATCCGCGAGGGCTATGTCTACATCGCCGAGACCCCGCTTTTTGAGATCACCTGCGGTGAAAAGACATGGTTCGCCTACACGGACAAGGAGAAAAACGACATTGTCAAGACCCTTGAGGGCAAGCGCTACAAGGTCGACCGCTCGAAAGGTCTCGGCCAGAACGACCCCGAAATGATGTGGCTCACGACCATGAACCCCGAGACACGCCGTCTCATCAAGGTCATGCCCGAGGACGCGGAGGCGACGGCACACTCGTTTGATCTGCTGCTCGGCGACAATTTGCAGGGCCGCAAGGACCACATTGCCGAAAACGGCTACAAATACCTCGAAATGATCGACGTATCGTAATACGAACAAGCAGGAAAGGAGCCTTACTTTATGGAAGGCATTTTACTTCACGTTCTCTATCGCGGCGAAAAGGCTAATGACTTTGCATCGGAGATGGAGCGAAGTGGCCTGCGCGCCGCCGTCCTCGCGGAAGATGGCTGCATGCAGTACGACTACTACCGGCCTCTTGCCGAGGAAAACTGCGTGCTGCTCGTGGAGCACTGGCGCGACCGCGCCGCGCTCGACAAGCACTCCGCGGGCGAGCCGATGGCAAAGCTCAAGGCGCTCAAGGCAAGCTACGACCTCGCAACGACCGTTGAGCGCTTTGAATGAGGAGGAGCGCATCCGGGGCAAAAAATCAGGAATCTACTAAGGAGTTTTGATAGCCATGAAAAAGATAGTTCTTAAAACTGTGATAGGGATTCTTTTTGCTTGCAGCTTATTTGTTGGTTTTCTTTATGTAAGCAGCGATATTGGTATAGCATCAGGGAATCTAGAGACTGACATTCGTTCGTCGCAGAAGATCAAGGAGGATTGGGCGATCGATGGAAGTGTTTCTGACACAATGGCTGCATATATTTCTTATCCGCAGGACATGAGCGACCACACTTTTTCCGTCTATGTCAATCGCCCGGGACTTTCCTTCGGATATTTCTTCCGCGCGGGCGGAAAACTCTCGGAGATTCAGGAAGGAATTGCAGAGTTCACCACAGAGGGTGCTAATGAGCGCGCATTGATTTCCATGAATCAGCAGCAGGTGCAGCAGCTTCAAATTGATGATGGCCACGCCAAACAAGCGATCGATATCGACAGCGATCAGCCCTTTGCGATCGTCCTGCCGATCAATGCGGGCAGCATTACTTTTTATGATGTGAACGGAAATGCTGTAGAATATTGGAATCATCCTTTTTGACAGCTTCCGGTTTGCCGAACCGGCTTCATCCCTTCAAGGGCAAAAAGGCCTCGCATCATTCGACCGCAAAAAATCTTTGCACAAGCATGAAGACCCGACCGATGATCGTCCATCGGTCGGGTCTTCTGTCTGACGCGTCCTTTTTTCATGCCTTCTGCGCACCGACGTCGCCGAGGGCGGCGGCCGCCGCTTTCTCCCGCCGGCGCACGCAGAGCGTACCGTTTTCCGCCGCCAAAACCGCCGTGTCGCCGCTTGCGAGCGTGCCGTCCAAAAGGCAGGTCGCGAGCGCGTCCTCCACTTCGCTGCGGATGAGCCGCCGCAGGGGACGCGCGCCGTAGGAAACATCGTAGCCCCGCTCGGCGAGAGAGACCGCGCAGTCCTCGTCCGCCTCAAGCGTGATGCCGAGCGCCGCGGCGCGGGAAACGGTCTGCGCAAGCAGCCGCCGCGCGATCTCGGCGCAGTCCTCGCGCGATAAGCGGCGGAAGACGATCGTCTCGTCCACGCGGTTCAAAAATTCCGGCCGGAACGTCCGCCGCAGCTCCGCGATCACCGCCGCCTTCACGGCAGCGAACTGCGCATCGGCGCTTTTCTGCTCCTCCGGCGCAAAGCCGAGCGGCGTGCCCGCCGCCGTGATGCTCTTTGCCCCGATGTTCGACGTCATGATGACCGCCGTGTTGCGAAAGTCCACCTTGCGCCCCTGCGCATCCGTCACGATGCCGTCCTCCAAAATTTGCAGCAGGATGTTCCACACGTCCTCGTGTGCCTTTTCGATCTCGTCGAAGAGCACGACGGAGTACGGCTTGCGCCGCACTTTTTCCGTCAGCTGCCCGCCCTCGTCGTAGCCGACGTAGCCCGGCGGTGAGCCGATCAGGCGAGAGACGGCGTGTTTTTCCATATACTCGCTCATGTCGATGCGGATCATCGCGTCCTCGCTGCCAAACACCGCCTCGGCGAGCGCTTTACTGAGCTCCGTCTTGCCCACGCCCGTGGGACCGAGGAAGAGGAACGACCCGACAGGCCGTTTCGGGTCCTTGACGCCGACGCGCCCGCGGCGGATGGCGCGCGCCACAGCGCACACTGCCTCGTCCTGCCCCACAACGCGCGCATGAAGCGTTTCTTCAAGCGTCAAAAGCCGCGCGCTTTCGCTCTCGTTGAGCCTTGTCACCGGAATGCCCGTCCAGTTCGACACCACGGCGGCGATGTCCTCCGCCGTCACGCGCACAGCGGTCTTTTCCGCCTCGCGCGCCTGTTTTTTCCGCTCAGCTGCCGCCTGCGTGCGGAAGCTCTCCTCCGCGTCGCGCAGCCGCGCCGCCTTTTCATAGTCCTGCGCGCGGATGGCAGTCTCCTTGTCCCGCGCGGCGGCGCTCGCCTTCTCTTCGAGCGCTTTCAGTTCGGGCGAGGCGCTGCGCGCGGACAGTTTCACGCTTGCCGCCGCCTCGTCGATAAGGTCGATAGCCTTATCCGGCAAAAAACGGTCGGGCAGATACCGCTTTGAGAGCGTCACCGCCGCGCGCAGGGCCTCGTCCTCGATGGAAAGGCCGTGATACGCCTCGTACTTTGGCCGCAGGCCTTGTAAGATCTGCAGCGCTTTTCCTTCGTCCGGCTCGCCGACCTGCACGCTCTGGAAGCGCCGCTCGAGCGCGGCGTCCTTTTCGATGAATTTTCGGTACTCCTCGAGCGTCGTCGCGCCGATGACGCGGATCTCCCCGCGCCCGAGTGCGGGCTTTAAGATGTTCGCCGCGTCCACCGCCCCCTCGGCGCTGCCCGCGCCAACGATGGTGTGCACTTCGTCGATGAACAAAATGACATTGCCGTCGCGCCGCACCTCGTCGAGCACGGCGCGGATGCGCTCTTCAAACTCGCCGCGGTACTTTGTCCCCGCCACCATGCCGGAGAGGTCGAGCAGCAGGATACGCTTGTCGATAAGCTCCTCCGGCACGTCGCCCGCCGCGATCTTTTCGGCAAGCCCCTCGGCGATGGCCGTCTTGCCAACGCCTGGCTCGCCGATGAGCACGGGGTTATTTTTTGTCCGCCGCGTCAGAATGCGCAGCGCGCGGGCGATCTCCTTTTCCCGCCCGATCACGGGGTCGAGCCGCCCCTCGCGCGCCATCGCCGTCAGATCGCGTGAGAATTCCAAGAGCGTCTTGCCGTTTTTCGCCTCCGCGCGGCTTGCACGCACCTCGGGCAGCGGGAGCTTGCGCGGCGACAGGCTCATCGCGCGCAGCGTGTCGCTATAGAGCTTCTTTGTATCCGCACCGAGCGAGCGCAGCAGCCGCACGGCCATATTGCCGCTGTCGCGCAGGATGCCAAGCAGCAGGTGTCCCGCCTCGATCTCTCCGCTGCCCGCGCGCAGCGCCTCGCCCACAGCCAGCTCGACCGCGCAGCGCGCGTGCGGGGTGAGCCCCTGCACGGTCGATCTTTCCGCCGTGCCGCGCCCCAGCTTTTCGATCATCCTCTCGCGCACTGCCGACTCGTAGATGCCCGAGGCATTCAGCGCGCGGCAGGCCGCGTCGTCCTCCTCGCGCAGCATCGCGAGCAGCAGGTGCTCGCAGCCCACATAGCCGTGCCCCAGTTCGCCCGCCGCCGCCTGCGCACAGCGCAGCACATGTTCAGCCTTCAGGCTGAATTTCCGGTCATTCATTGCTCTACCCTCCGCTTCCTTTTCGTCCTTTCATTTTTGACCGGTTTATCCAAAAATAAACACCGTAAATGACACAGAAAATTCAATATTTTCCTGCATTCTGACTCTTGCATTTTCGCTTTGACATGCTATAATAGCGACATCAACTTATGGAGGTACTAATTATGGCTTATCAGATTAGCTCTGCCTGCGTTAGCTGCGGTGCTTGCGCAGACGCCTGCCCCGTCGGTGCTATTTCCCAGGGCGATTCCCAGTATCAGATCGACGCAAATGCCTGCCTGGATTGCGGCTCCTGCGCTGATACCTGCCCCAACGGCGCCATCTCCCAGGCCTAAGGTCTAAGGGTACTTAAAAAATAAGGACGCGCAAAAGCGCGTCCTTATTTTTATCATCAGAAAGGGTCATCACATGGAAAAACGCGACGAGCTCTGGCCGCATGGCCCCTGCTTTTATTACGACACCGCCCTCTTCCCGCCGGGGACGGACAGCTTTTGCCTCGCCTACTTTGCCCGCCCGTCCCGCGGCGACACGGTCTGCGACCTCGGCAGCGGGATCGGTCTTCTCGGAACGCTCCTGCTCGCGCGCGAGGAATCGTTTTTTATCGAAAATGTTGAGCTCTCCGCGCCCGCGGCAGTGCTTGCGCGAAAGACGTTCGCCGAAAACGGCTGGGCGGACAGAGCCGCTTTCCACGAAGGCGACCTTCGCGACGTCTCCGTCCTGCCAAAGGCCGGCAGCGTCGACTATGTGATCTCGAACCCGCCGTACTTTCCCGCCGGCAGCGGCGAGAGCGCCAAAGGCGAAGCGCGCCAAATCGCGCGCGAGGAAACCTCCTGCACGCTGGACGACGTCTGCGCCGCGGCGCAGCGTGTGCTGCGCTATGGCGGGCGCTTCACCCTCGTTCACCGCGCCGAGCGCCTCGCCGACGTGCTCTGCGCCATGCGGAGTCACGGCATCGAGCCCAAGCGCCTGCGCTTTCTCGCAAAATCGCCGGACACCGCGCCCTCGCTCCTCTTCGTCGAGGGAAAGCGCGGCGGCAAAAGCGGCCTTGTCATCGAGCCGCCGCTCTTCCCCAACGGTGAGGAGTGGGACGCCGTGTACTTCCGAAAATGAAAAAAGCCGCCCTTTTCAGCCGGCCCAACATCTTTATTATACTAAAGCGCAGGATAAACCGCAAGCATTTTCTGCCAGTTTTCGAATAATCGGCCCTGCGCACAAAATATCGCTCGCATCTTTATCCATTCCGCCGCTTGATTTTTGTGCTCATTCTTGCTACTCTTTAAGCACAGAAAGGGTGAGACCAATGTACAAGTGATCTTCACAAAGGCGATCCCAAATGGTTCCGATCATATCCATCGCGCAGCACTCTCTGATGTGTACCGTCATTCAGGTAAAACCGCCGCAACCGCGGTGTTTGAGATAGCAGGAGTGGAAACCGGAGTAAGCGATATTCGGCACCAGATCATTGAAGAAAGGAAGGAAAGAAAACAGAATATGAGAGATCCAAATATTCATCATGGCTGACCCTTGATCGTAGTTCAGTAATCGCGATCAAGGGTCAGTCATTTTTTGTTTTCTTTCACTTTTTTAGAAAAATCGAGGAAAAATATCCCGTGCTCTGCGCGGGAGGGGTGGCAGCGCCGATGGCGCTGCTCGGGGCAAAGGGGGAGGTTCTCTTTCAAAAGAGAAGCTCCCCCTTTGAATCCCCCAAGAGAAAGGCAGGGGGCGTTTCGACTTCGCCCCCTGCACCCCCTAACGACCAAAAGGGAGGGGCGCAGCCCCTCCTTTTTGGATTATCCACCCCGTGCTTCTGACGGTGCGGCATTGCTTCGCTCGCCGCTTTGGCTCAGCGCCGAACTACAACTTTTCTATTTCGATACGAAAAGCGTATTTTTGATAGACAGGAACTTCTTCTTTTTCCGCCCTCATAAAATGTTCACAGCATTCCGAATCTGCGGCTAATTTTTTGCGCCTGCGGGCAACACAATGTCCGTAATTCAGAGGCACATATACTCCTGCACTGAGCACATAGTGCTGACGGAAATGTGTACATTGGGAGCAATCTAATTCGCTCATATCATCACCTCAATTTCGATTTTACTATCATATAATAGTAAAATCAATAGGAACATATGATAGTAGATATAATTTTTGTGGGTGATGTTTATGTTCCATTTAAGATTGCGTGATTTGCGCGAAGACAACGATCTCACGCAAAAAGAAGTAGCCGCTTATCTTGGCATAGATCAGCGCACATACAGCAATTATGAAACGGAAAAGCGCTCTATGCCGATGGAGCAGTATCGCAGTCTTGCTATTTTCTACAAGACCAGTGTGGATTATTTAGTTGGATTGACAGATTCCAATGAGCCGTATCCCAGAACAAAGTGAAAACGGCGGCGAGCGCAGCAATGCCGCCTCGGCAGGCACCATCGAAACAAAATCGTCCGAAGTAGGCGCAATGCTTACCAGAAGTGCCATGGGGTGGATAATCCAAAAAGGAGGGGCAAGGCCCCTCCCTTTTGGTCGTTAGGGGTGCAGGGGCGAGATCGAAACGCCCCTGCCGTTCTCTTGGGGGATCTAAAGGGGGCCTTCTCTCACGTGAGAGAAGGCCCCCTTTGCCCCGCGCACCCTGCGGCACGCAGGGAACAATCATTTCAGTGTATTGACACTGCCAAGAAACAGCGGCAGACCGTCCACGCCGGTGATCATAAAGGCAAACGGCCGGTTCAGATCCATCTCCACCACGGGTAGGTCTTCGGGCGCGGCGGATTGGGCGTCCGCCCTGACGGCGGTAAACGCGGCGGCCTCGCAGCCCTTTTCGTCCACCTTGACGCACGCGGCGTGCTGCACCTGCGTCACGGCGACCGCCTTGTCAAAGCGGTTAAAGTCGACAAGGGGCGAAAAGTCCGCCTTGTTGAAGTCGAACACATCGGTAACACCCAGCGCCTTGAGCGCGTCAGTCAGCTCCAGGTTGGAATCCACGTCGAACTTCGGCACGCTCCAGTGGATCTCTGCGCTCGGCAGCGCGGCGTCCATGTCGTAGGCCATCAGTCCGCCCACGACCTCACCATTGGCAAGCAGGCTCTCGAGCGTCGTCCCCTCATCCGGCAGCAAAAAGCGCATCGACTGCCCGCCGCGGAAGCCGAGCTCCGCCACGGTGTAGTTCTCGCCGCGATAGTACGCGGCGCGGTCGTCCGTGCGGTGCATGAACTGGGCGTTCTGCTTCTCGCCGTCTGCCGCGGTGAACGTGTCCTTCTTCGTCGCATCCTTCCAGAATTCGTCGCGCCACTGGTCCTTAAAATAGAGCGTCGTCAAAAGGAGCATCACGGTCTCTGGCTTTGTCTGGATCTCGCCCGCCGCGTCCTGCAAGAGATTGCCCGTGTTCTCATTGATCCATTCGCCGATGGCCTTGTCCGTCTTCTCATCTCCCATCGGGGCGGAGAACGTCGAAGCAAGGTACTGCTCGGCGAGAAGTCGCAGCGTCTCTTCGTTGTAGGGGACGTTCTCGTTCAGCCACACAGAGCTGCCGAGCAGCGTCTTTCCCGTCGAGGTCTCGCCGTAGAGATTGCGCCAGACATAGTTGCCCGCAGCGCGCGACGCGTCGGTATTTTCAAGGCCTAAAAGCGACAAGAGCTGTGCGCGGCTGTCGCCGTCCGTCGTCTCGCTGAGCATCGCAAAGGCGAGATACAGGTTTGCGGGCGAGAGAACGGTGTTCTCCTCCGCCGAAAGCAGCGTGCCCGTCTCCTGTGTGAAGTGCAGGAATGCCGCGGGGTAGCTTGTGCCCTTGCTGCGCAGCGCCTTGAGCGCATCGTAATAGGCATTGCTGCGCGCGTCCCAGTCCTCCCAGATCTTCTCCTGCGCCTTTTCATAGGCGTCCGCGCCCATCTTGTCATAGTCGATGGTGCTGAACGCCTCGTCGAGCTCCGCTTCGTTCGGCATGGCGGGCAGCACGGGATAGTCCGCCGTCTTCACGGCGAGGTCCTGCAAATACTGCGCGGCAATGGGGTCTTTTTTCACATTGTCCTTCTCATTTTCATTTCGGATCGTCGTTCCGTTGTCTCCGCAGGCGGCGAAGGACAGGACCATCGCCGCGGCGAGCAGCAGCGTTAAGAATCGTTTCATGTCGGATGTACCTCCGTTTCGGGATTTGTTATATTAGACGGCGCGGATGGAAAAAAGTTCCCGTTTTGTCAAAAATAGCATGCCGCCCTTTTACGAAACGGGCGAATGTGGTATACTTTCAAAAATATTTTCTCTTTTGTGTAACGCAAACGGCAAAAAAGTTGTCTTTTCCCCATGATGGCAGACAACAGAAAGGAGCGAACCTATGGACGACCATGAGATCGTCGACCTCTACTGGCAGCGGGACGAGCACGCCATCGAAGCCACCGCCGCCAAATACGAAAGCTATTGCATGAAAATTTCGCAAAACATTTTATCTGACCGCGCCGACAGCGAAGAAAACGTCAACGACACGTACTTACACGCCTGGCAGGCCATGCCGCCGCAAAGGCCCGCGATCCTCTCGGCCTTTCTCGGCAGGATCGCGCGCAATCTGGCGTTGAACCGCTACAAAGCGAGGTCGGCGCAGAAGCGGCAGGGCGACGTCTTCGCGCTCTCGCTCGACGAGCTGGACGACTGCGCACCCGCCCTGTCCTCGCCCGACGACGAGACCATGGCAGCAGAGCTCGGCCGCAGCATCAGCGCGTTTCTGCGCACGCAGAGCGAAGAGGTGCGCAGCATGTTCATCCTGCGCTATTTCTACTGCGAACCGGTCGAAGCGCTGGCCGCGCGCTTTCACTGCGGCGAGAGCCGCATCAAAACCACGCTCCTGCGCACGCGCAGAAAGCTCAAGGAGCATCTCATCAAGGAGGGATACTGTGAAGCATGAAGTTCTGACCCGCGCCATAGGCGAGCTCGACGATGAGCTCATCGCGGACGCCTACGCCTACAAGCCGCGCAAACGGTACGCCCTCCCGCGTTTTCTTGCCGCTGCGGCGTGCCTTGTGCTCGTGCTGGCCGCCGCCCTGGCGATGACGCGCGACACCTTACCGGCTGAGATCAAGGTCGAAGGCGCAGCGCTCTCCTCAATCCCCATTTCCATCAGTCAGCCCGCAGCGATGGCGCTCGACGCGCGCGGCAGTCTGAGCGGCCCGCTCAGTCCGATGCTCACCATCGAGAGCAAATCGGGCGAGGCCGTGACCGTTACGGTGTCGGATGGCGTGCTGACCCAGCCTCTTTACTCGCTGCAGGAGGAGTTCACCTCCTACACCGTCTCCGGCAAGGTGCAGCTTTGCTGGACCATCGAAGAGCCGGACACGGGTACGGTTTACACGCTCTCTCTCGACGACGCGCCCGCCGTCACGCTGCGCTACGATGAGGCCAACGGCTATTGGGCCGCCGCGCGGGCGTAAGCATCCCATTCCACATTACTATTGACAACACACAACATTTTGGAGGTAAATTCCCATGAAAAAGTTTCTCACCCTGCTGCTGGCCGCAGCGATGACTCTCTCCCTCGCCGCCTGCGGCAGCAAGACGGATGACAATAGCGGCAATAACAGCCAGCCCGCGAGCGCTCTCGAGCTGCTGAACGCCGTATGGGCCAACTACAGCGACGACGACAAGTTCCCTGCTGCCGGCGGCGACTTTGATGAGGCGAATATGACCGAGGACGCGCCCGGCAACTTCTCCGTCGAAGACGGAGACGCACTTGACTACTCTCTCTCCTTCCCCGCCGCGGACGCAGGCAAGCTCTCCGACGCCGCGTCCCTCACCCACATGATGAACGCCAACACCTTCACCGCGGGCGCGTTCCATGTTGCGAGCTCTTCCGACGTTGACAGTGTCGTCTCCGACCTCAAGGACAACATCATGAACCGCCAGTGGATGTGCGGCTTTCCCGACAAGCTCGTCATCCTGACGCTCGGCGACTATGTCATCTCCTGCTACGGCGCGGAGGACCTCGTCGACCAGTTCAGCGGCAAGGTCACCGAGACCTTTGCCGATGCTGCCGTCGTCTGCGACGAGGCCATCGCCTGATTTGATCTTCTGAAAGGCGGAGAAGTTTATGCTCTTTTCCAGCGTTCCCTTTCTCTTTTACTTTCTGCCTGCGGCGCTGCTGATCTACTTTGCAGCGCCGCGGCAGCTGAAAAACGCGGTGCTGCTGCTCGCAAGCCTCTTTTTCTATGCCTGGGGCGAGCCGAAATATATGCTGCTTATGCTCGTCTCCATCGTGCAGGGCTATGGTTTCGGCCTGCTGATTGAAAAGCACCGCGGGCAAAAGGCGTCGAAGGTCTTTCTGACGCTCTCGATCCTTGTGAGCCTTGGGCTTCTCGGCTATTTTAAGTACGCGGACTTTTTTCTCTCCAGCGTCAACGCCGTCACAGGGCTCTCCCTGCCGCTTTTGAAGCTGAGCCTGCCCATCGGCATCAGCTTCTACACCTTTCAGGTATTGAGCTACGTCATCGACGTCTACCGCGGCGAAACGGCGGCGCAGAGGAATTTCATCGACCTTGCCGCCTATGTTTCGCTCTTCCCCCAGCTCATCGCGGGGCCGATCGTACGGTATTCCGACGTCGCCGCGGAGCTCAAAAGCCGCACGCACAGTGTCTCCGCCGCGGCGGAGGGCGTGCGCCGCTTCACGGTCGGCTTTGCCAAGAAAATTCTGCTCGCCAACCAGTTCGGCGCGCTCGCGAGCGCCTACAAGTCGACGCAGGACGCGAGCGTCCTCTTCGTCTGGCTCTACGCGCTCGCGTTTCTGCTCCAAGTCTATTTCGACTTTTCGGGCTACAGCGATATGGCCATCGGCCTCGGGCGGATGCTGGGCTTCCACTTCCCTGAAAACTTCAACTACCCCTATATTTCAGCGAGCATCACGGAGTTCTGGCGCAGGTGGCACATGTCGCTTGGCTCGTGGTTCCGCGACTACCTCTATATCCCTCTCGGCGGCAGCCGGAAGGGTAAGGCGCGTCAGCTGTTGAACATTCTGATCGTCTGGCTTGCAACGGGCCTGTGGCACGGGGCGGCGTGGACGTTCGTGCTGTGGGGACTGTGGTTCGCGGCCCTGCTGCTTCTTGAAAAGCTGGCTCTGCTGCCGGTGCTCGAAAAGCACCGCGTGCTCGGCCATGTGTACACGCTCTTTTTCGTCACGCTCGGCTTCGTGCTTTTCGACGCAGACAGCGCCGCGCAGGCAGTCTCGCGCATCGGCGCGATGTTTGGTGCAGGCGGTCTGCCGCTATCGAGCGCACAGGCGGTCTACTATCTTAAAAGCTATGGCCCGCTGCTCGTGCTCGGTATCCTCTGCGCAACACCGCTGCCGAAGATGATCGTCGCAAAGCTGCGCAAATCCAAAGGCGCAGCGACGGCGCTCGACGTGCTCGAGCCGCTCTGCGTGCTCATCCCTCTGCTGCTCGGCACGGCATTTTTAGTGGACGGGTCGTTCAACCCGTTCCTCTACTTCCGCTTTTAAGGAGGGCATCGCATGAATCGAAAAATCAAAGACGCCCTCACCCTCGGCATCGCGGCAGCGTTCGTGCTTATGTTCGCGCTGTGGAGCATTTGCAAGAGCGACGACGCCGTGTCGGAAAGTGAGCGCCGCCCGCTCAAGCAGTTCCCAACGCTGAACGTGGAAGAAGTACTCTCCGGACGCTTCCAGTCGAACTTTGAGAGTTACACGCTCGACCAGTTCCCGCTGCGCGACGAGCTCCGCACGCTCAAGGCCCTGTCCGTCCGCGATTTATTTGGCGAGAAAGACAACAACGGCATCTACATCGCGGACGACTACGCCGCGAAGCTCGACGACACGATCCATGAGGATTCGCTCGACCACGCGGCCGACCGCTTCCGCTACGTGTACGAAACGTATCTCAAAGATACGGGCGTAAACGTCTACCTCTCCGTCATCCCCGACAAGAATTACTTTTTAGCCGCCGAAAACGGTTATCTCGTGATGGATTACGAAAAGTTTTTCGCGCTCATGCGCCAAAAGGTCGACTTTGCGGAGTATATCGACCTGACGGGCACGCTGTCGCTCTCATCCTATTACCGCACCGACCTCCACTGGCGGCAGGAAATGCTTGTCCCCACGGCCAAGGCGCTGGCAGATGCGATGGGCGTCTCACTCACCGAGGACTTTACCGAGGTCACGCTCGATACGCCGTTTTACGGCGTGTACCGCGGGCAGTCAGCGCTGCCGATGGAACCCGACAAGCTCGCCTACCTTACAAATAGCGTCATTGAAGGCTGCCGCGTGTACGACTATGAAAACAGCGCCTATCTCCCTGTCTACACGCTCGAAAAGGCAGACGGCAGCGACCCGTATGAAATTTTCCTCTCGGGACCCAAGTCGCTGCTGCGCATTGAGAACCCGAACGCGCAGGTGGAGCGAAAGCTCCTTGTCTTCCGCGATTCGTTTGCCGCGAGTTTGCTTCCGCTGCTCGCGGAGGGGTACAGCGAGATCACGCTCGTCGACATCCGCTACCTCTCCCCCTCAATGCTCGGAAAATTCATCGACTTTACCGCGCAGGACGTGCTGTTTCTTTACAGTACGAGCGTTCTGAACGACAGCGCCACGATCAAGTGATGCAAAACGGGACGCAAACGCCGTGACCGGCGTTCACGTCCCGTTTTCTTTTTTGTCCGCAAAATTTTTTCACAACGCAGCACATAAGCATAATGCCCTCCCCTGCCGTTTCCGGCAAGGGAGGGTTCAGGCTAAATATAGCACAGCCGTTTTCTTCATGCAAGAAAAAGTTGCCGCACTTTCATAATTTCGTTCACACCGCACATCCCGTCTCACTAAAGTGAGGGGAAAGTTGGAAAAACAAAGTATTGACGCTGCTTGCCCCGATGAAGTATCATTACTTATCAAATTTTTTATTTCGAAACAGGAGGTCTGGATCATGAGTGAAGCGACTCGCATTCCCGAGCTTTTTGGCTCTCTGGTGTTCAATGAACGCACAATGGAGCAGTATGTGCCGCAGAGCGCCATGGACGTTTGGCGCGGCTGCTTAAAGAGCGGGCAGCCTCTTCCCCTTTCCGCGGCAAATGAGATCGCCGACGCGATGAAGACCTGGGCGCTGGAGCATGGCGCAACGCATTTCACGCACTGGTTCCAGCCCTTGAGCGGCGTGACGGCGGAAAAGCACGACAGCTTTATCAACAACGCCGGCGGCGGCCGCGTGATGATGGACTTTTCCGGCAAGGAGCTGGTGCGTGGCGAGCCCGACGCGTCCTCCTTCCCCAACGGCGGCCTGCGCGCCACGTTTGAAGCCCGCGGCTACAGCGCTTGGGACCCCACGGCGTTTGCCTTCATCAAAGATGGCAGCCTTTGCATCCCGACGGTGTTCTGCTCCTACAGCGGCGATGCGCTCGACAAGAAGACGCCGCTGCTGCGCTCCATGGCCGCGGTCGACCGCGCGGCGGTGCGCGTGCTCAAGTTATTTGGCGACGACGCGGAAAAAGTCACGCCGCAGATCGGCGCGGAGCAGGAGTATTTCCTCATCGACCGCGAGCTGTACTTAAAGCGCATGGACCTGCGCCTGTGCGGCCGCGCCCTGTTCGGCGCAAAGCCCCCGAAAGGCCAGGAGTTGGACGACCACTACTTCGGCGCGTTCCGTCCCCGCGTGGCCGCCTACATGAAAGAGCTCGATGAAGAGCTGTGGAAGCTCGGCGTGCTCTCCAAGACCAAGCACAACGAGGTCGCCCCCGGCCAGCACGAGATGGCCCCCATCTACACCGACGCCAACACCGCGAGCGACCAGAACCAGCTCGTCATGGAGACGATGAAAAAGGTCGCCGAGCGCCACAACCTTGTGTGCCTGCTGCACGAAAAGCCCTTCGCGGGCGTCAACGGCTCGGGCAAGCACGTTAACTGGTCGCTCTCGACCGACACTGGCAAAAACCTCTTCTCCCCCGGCAAGACGCCGAGCCAGAACGCCGTGTTCCTGCTGGTGCTCGCCGCGTTCATCAAGGGCGTGGATGAGTATCAGGAGCTTCTGCGCTGCTCCGTTGCCTTCGCGGGCAACGATCACCGTCTCGGCGCGCAGGAAGCGCCCCCGGCTGTCATCTCCGTCTTCCTCGGCACCGAGCTTGAGGGCATCATCGATGCCATCGTCGGTGAAAACGACTACACCGCACCCGAGCACAAGTCCCTGCGCATCGGCGTGGACGTGCTCCCCGCAATCCCGCAGGATACGACCGACCGCAACCGAACCTCGCCCGTCGCCTTCACCGGCAATAAGTTTGAGTTCCGCATGCCTGGCTCCTCGCAGTCCATCGCGGGCCCGGTCACGATCCTCAACACCATCATGGCCGAAGAGCTCGACGAATTCTACGCGCAGCTCAAGGACGCGCCGGACTTCACCGCCGCGCTCCACAAGCTGATCCGCGACACGTTCTCCGCCCACCGCCGCATCATCTTCAACGGCAACGGCTATGAAGAGGCCTGGATCAAGGAGGCTGAAAAGCGCGGCCTTGCCAACCTGCACAACACCGCCGAGGCGCTGCCGACCTACATCCTGCCCAAGAACATTGAGCTGCTGACGCGCCAGGGCGTTTACAGCAAGGAAGAAATTTTCTCCCGCCACGAAGTTCATATCGAGAAGTACTGCAAGGTCATCCGCATCGAGGCCGCGACGCTTGTTGACATGGTCCAGCACGGCATTCTCAACGCCGCTTCCGAATACGAAGCCGCGCTGTGCAACACCATCGCCGCCAAGCGCGCCGCCGCGCCGGAGCTGACCTGCCACGTCGAATCCTCGCTCGCCAACGCCATCGGCTCGCTCAACGAGCAGCTGCTCGAAGAGACCATCGGCCTCAAGACGGCGCTCGAGACCGTCTCCGACGACGCAGAGCCCGAAACGCTCCTGCACTACTACCACGACGAGGTCGAAAAGCGCACGAACGACGTGCGCAAGACCGTCGACAAGCTGGAAGTGCTGACCGCGTCCAAGTATTGGCCGTATCCGACGTTCTGCGAATTACTCTTCTCCGTGTAAGTCAAAAAGGACGCTCTTTCGAGCGTCCTTTTTGAAGTGGAGTTTTGCTTTATCGCAGCAGTTTCATTTTTTTGACAGGGGAGGAAGAAAATCTATGAAGTACATTTTTGTCACCGGCGGCGTGGTGTCGGGGCTGGGCAAGGGCATCTGCGCGGCGTCGCTCGGGCGGCTCTTAAAGCAGTGCGGGCTGAAGGTCAAAAACCAGAAGTTTGACCCGTATCTCAACGTCGACCCCGGCACGATGAGCCCGTATCAGCACGGCGAGGTCTTTGTCACGGACGACGGCGCGGAGACCGACCTGGACCTCGGCCACTACGAGCGCTTTGTCGACGAGGCGCTGGACGAGAAATCCTCCGTGTCCTCGGGCAAAATTTTCTGGAGCGTTCTCAACCGCGAGCGTCAGGGCGGTTATCTTGGCGGCACGGTGCAGATCATCCCGCACGTGACCGACGAGATCAAGCGCCGCATTTACGACATGGACGACGGCAAGACCGACGTTGCCATCTCCGAGATCGGCGGCACGGTCGGCGACATCGAGAGCCAGCCCTTTTTAGAGGCCATCCGTCAGGTCGCGGCCGAGCGCGGGCGCGAAAATGTGCTCTTCATCCATGTGCCGCTCATCGTGACCATTCCCGGCAGCGGCGAGCTCAAGAGCAAGCCCACGCAGCACTCGGTCAAAGAGCTCCTGAGCGAGGGCATCCAGCCGGACGTTCTCGTCGTGCGCACGGATGAGCCCATCACAGACGACATTCGCCGCAAGATTGCGCTCTTCTGCAACGTGGAGTCCGACTGCGTCATCCAGAACGCAACGGCGTCCACGCTCTACGAGGTGCCGTTGCTGCTTGAGCACGAGGGCCTTTGCCGCGTGGTGTGCCGCAAGCTGCACCTTGACTGCGGTGAACCTGACATGACCGAGTGGCGCGCGCTGGTCGACAAGATCCACGGCGTCCACCGCCACGTGCGCATCGCGCTCGTCGGCAAATACGTCGGCCTGCACGACGCCTATTTGAGCGTCGTTGAGTCGCTTTTCCACGCGGGCACGGCCTGCGACGCGAGCGTCGAAATTCAATGGGTCGACTCCGAAACGCTGACGAGCGACAACATCGCGCAGAAGCTCTGCGGGTGCAGCGGCATCTTAGTCCCCGGCGGCTTCGGCGACCGCGGCATCGAGGGCATGATCCTGGCCGCCCAGTACGCGCGCGAGCGCGGCATCCCGTACCTCGGCATCTGCCTCGGCATGCAGATCGCAGTCATCGAATTTGCGCGCCATGTGCTCGGCTGGGACGACGCGACGAGCGCGGAGTTTTCCTCCACGACGGCGCATCCCGTCATCGCGCTCATGCCCGAGCAGGTCGGCGTGACGGCCAAGGGCGGCACGATGCGCCTTGGCAAGTACCCCTGCGTGCTCGAAGAGGGCTCGCTCTCCCGCGCGCTCTACGACGCGTCCGAGATCTGGGAGCGCCACCGCCACCGCTACGAGTTCAACAATGACTTCCGCGACGACTTCACGGACGCCGGCATGCGCCTCGCCGGTCTCTCCCCCGACGGCACGCTCGTCGAGATCGTCGAATCGAAGAGCCACCCCTGGTTCGTCGGCGCGCAGTTCCATCCCGAATTCAAG